>Ga0334885_1002296_pt1 | contig 20162 bp, 8 predicted proteins | sample GraSluR1_MG_8_FD_207233 | JGI IMG/M metagenome (GOLD analysis project Ga0334885, IMG submission 207233) | Sludge microbial communities from methane-producing bioreactor in Wageningen University, Netherlands - Granular Sludge_31_05-R1 | ecosystem: Engineered > Bioreactor > Anaerobic > Unclassified...
CCCACCAGCATCACGTACGGATCCGCGGAGCAGTAGCCGCCGCGGCGACCACAGAGCGAGACGTGCTCAGGGGCGAGTCCGCGGAAAGGGCTCGCCCCGGTTCTGTTCTCTTGGTGTTCCTGCGGCGAACCAAATGCAGGTATAGGATATCTGATAGCCTACTTCGGGTCTTGTGTCCGGGGTATGTGTTTTCGATTCGTCAGAAGGTGTCAAAAGAGAGTTGGCGAATACGGGAATGAGTGGACGGAGGCGTGCCCGGGGCGGCCGAGGAAGGTCCGCGTGGGTGACCGGTCTGCTTCGTAGTCATCGCAGCGCCGTGCCCCGTGCATGGGCTGCCGGAAGCATGCCGGAGTGTGCGGGGCCGCGCAGGTCACGATGCCCGCGAAAGGGGAGAGATACATCACCGGCGCCGACCTGCCACCGGCCGCATCCGGGGCCATCGAGAGCAAGGCAGCTTATCACAAGGGGAGTTTCACATGGAAAGGGAGAGACACGTCAGGTACGTATCTGGGGTCGTGTTGCCGGTGGTTGTGCTCGCCTCGCTGCTTTCGGGGGCCCTCACAGCCGGTCCCGGTGCCTCCGCAGGCGCGGTGGTGCTGGACTTTGAGGACCTGTGGCCGGGCTATGAGGCCTCCGGCACGCTACCCGCCGGCTACGGCGGGTTCAACTGGTCGAACGCCGATTGGCTGACCAGCGACTACTACGTCACGAGCGGGTACAAGAACACCATTGAGGGCCACGTGGGCATCTACACCGCGTGGGGCAACACATTGACTATGGGCGGGCAGCCCTTCAACTTCGTTGGCTGCAAGCTGGGAGCGGCCTGGCAGACCGCGGGACAGGGCGTCACCTTCCGGGGCAAGTTGGGAGGCGTCACAGTCTACTCAGTGCACCTCGTCGCCGACTACAACGGCGCCTACGAGACCCTCAACTTCTGGAATGTCGATGAGGTTGTCATCGACCCGGACACCCATGCGCTCGGGCATCAGGTGGTGCTGGACAACGTTGAGCTGTGCACGGGCTCGATGGTCATCGACTTCGAGGACCTGTGGCCCGGGTACGAGGCGGAGGGTTGGCTGGCCAGCCCCTATCACGGCTTCAACTGGGGCAATACGGCGTGGCTCACCAAGAACCAGTACACCTCCAACAGCGGCTACGCGGAGACGATCCAGGGGAACGTCGGCATCCTGACGCCCTACGAACAGGCCATCTCCATGGGTGGGCAGTTCTTCACGCTGCTGGCCTGCGAGATCGGTGCGGCCTGGAACGACAACCAGTACGTCACGATCGAAGGCTACCGCGGCGGGAGCCTGGTCGTCACCGACTACTTCAGCCCCAGCTACTTCGGAGAGACGCATGCCTTCGCCGGATTCATCGGTGTGGACCTGGTGACGATCACGCCCGACCTGTCCACCGGCACTCGCCACCCGGGCACCTACGGGAGCGGGCATCACGTCGTTCTGGATGACATCGCCGTCATGGTCCCTCCGGCGACGACGCTGGTTGCTGCGGACGTCTCGGGCAATGTGGGGCAGACCGTGGAGCTTTCAGCGACGCTGACCGCCTGCGGGACCCCGGTGCCGGGGCAGACGATCGACTTCACTGAGGGTGCCTGGAGCGCCTCGGCCGTGACAGACGCCGGGGGTGTGGCACAGGTCAGCTACACCATCATGAGCACGGGTGACAAGACGTACACGGCCGACTTCGCCGGGGGCGCCGCCTTGCAGCCCTCCAGCGATGATGGCACGATCTCGGCGTACAACAACGTGACCGGCATCGGCCTGTTTCTGAGCCACAATCCCGTCGACGCCGGGGACACCACGGTTGCCACGGTCGTGGACAAGAACGGCAACATCATCACGGCGGTCGCCAACGTGTACATCCAGGCCGGCGCCGGCGGCTCGTGGGCGGGCAACGTCTACAGCAGCCAGAAGGTGGGTACCTGGGTGGTCACGGCCACCTACGGCCCGCTGGGCGACACCGAGAACCTGGTGGTCAACCGCGGCGCGGTCGCCGACGTGCAGGTTTCCCCGGATGCTTCGACCATCGCCTCCAATCAGACGCAGACCTACACCGTGCAGGCCAGCGACGGCCAGGGCAATAGCTGGGCGCCGGATGCTGCCGACGTGACATGGACCACCGACGGCGCCGGGTCGTTCGTGGGCAACACCTACACGCCGGACGCGGCCGATGAGGGCAGCACGCTGGACAACTACGCCACCGTGGACGGCGTGGACAGCAACCATGCGGCGCTGACCGTGAACCCGGCGAGTGGCGCGGGCCTGATCCTGGCCTGGGACAAAGACGACCAGAACTTCTACCTGTGCGCCAACCCCGCCGATCCGCAGAGCGCTGACGTGACCGGACTCATCCCGGCGGCAAATGGCACCTACACCGTCAACGGCGTCTCCGTCACGGTCTCCGGCTCCGCCGGCAACCGCTCGGTGACCATCAACAACTCCCATCGCGTGGTCAACACGCTGCAGGTGCGCTGGTACCTCCGCGGTGGTGCGGTCTCGCAGGCGTACACCTACAGCACCATCGACGGCGTGAAGAACAATGCGACGTTCACGTCCGGCCGGACCTTCGTCGACGGTCAGTACAAGACCGGCTTCTGGGGTCTGACCCACGCGCTGGATGCCGTGGACCCCACCAGCATCACGTACGGATCCGCGGAGCAGTAGCCGCCGCGGCGACCACAGAGCGAGACGTGCTCAGGGGCGAGTCCGCGCAAAGGGCTCGCCCCGATTGTGCTCTCTCGGTGCTGCTTGTGGAAACCAAATGCAGACATGGGGGCTCTGGTAGCCCACTGTCGGTCATCTTGCCGGGGCATGTGTTCTGTCTTCGTCAGAAGGGGTCGGAAGAGCGTTGGCGAATAGGAGGAACGAGTGGACGAAGGCGTGTCCGCCGGTGAGGCGAGCGCGCCGTACCGGGGCCGTTGACCATGGCCGCAGTGTGACCATGGGACCCGCCTCGGTGCGAACCAGCGGTGGTGGGAAGGGGAGAGCCTTGGAGATGGAAGGGCCGGAGAGTCGCCGCGATGAGAGGCGAAGACGTCTGGCCGTATCACCCGTCACGATCACGATGTGCCTGTGTCTTGCGAACCTGTCGGGGCCATGCCTGGCGGCCCACGAGACCGAGCCTAACGACATCGCCGCTTTGGCCAACTCCGTCACCGTCGATGGTGACGCGATGGTGGGCCAGATCGCCCCTGCGGGAGACGCGGACTGGTACTGTTTCGCGGCCACCGCCGGCACGGCATACATGCTGGTGACATCCGGTGCGGGCGACACCGACATGGACACGGTTCTCGAGCTGACCGACACGGATGGGCTCACCTGGCTGGCCTCGGATGACGACAATGGTCCCGATCTGTACTCCGCCTTTGCGTGGCAGTGCCCGGTGAGCGGCGTGTACTACGCCACGGTCATGGGGTGTGAGAGCACCGATGTGGGGGACTACCGATTGGAGATCTACTCGATATCCGGCGACGCCTACGAGTCGGATGACACGATGGGTACGGCGACGACGATCACCACCGACGGTACCGGCCAGGACCATACGCTGTACCCCTCCGGCGACCTGGACTGGCTGAAGTTCAGCGCCACGGCGGGTACGGCGTACAGCATCGGCACCTCGCAGACGGGGCCCCCGGGCAGCACGGACACCCACCTGTTCCTGTACGACGCCACCGCCACGCAGTTGCGCGAGAGCGACGATCTGGTGTACGGCGACGACCTGTACTCGCGCATCGACTGGACTTGTCCCGCCGACGGAACCTACTGGATCCTGGTGCGCATCAGCACGTTCTACACCGACCCCACACCGTGGATGGGGCCGTACACCATCTCGGTGTCGGGGGGAGGCGGCGGGGCGGCGGCGACGACGCTGGTAGCCGATGACGTCTCCGGCAATGTGGGGCAGACGGTGCAGCTCTCGGCGACACTCAGCTCCGGCGGAGACCCGCTGGCCGGCAAGACGGTGCACTTCGAGGTGGATGGAATCGACGCCGGGAGCGGCACCACCAACGCGTCAGGCGTCGCCGGCGTGGCGTATACCATTCCCGGCCTGGGTGACAGGGCCGTGACCGCGGGCTTCGCGGGGGACGCGGCGTACGATCCCTCCAGCGATGGTGCGACGCTGACGGTCACCAACAGTGTCAGCGGCATCGGGCTGTTCCTGAGTCGCTCGGAGATCGCGTCGGGAGAGAGCACTACGGCCACGGTGGTCGACGCGGGCGGCAGGATCATCACCGGCGCGTGCAACCTGTTCATCCAGTTCGGGGCCGGTGGCTGGTGGGACGGTGCCGAGTACACCGGTGCGAAGGCCGGCACCTGGACCGTGACGGCCACCTACGGCCCGCTGGGCGACACGAAGCCACTGACCGTCACCCACGGGGTAGCGTGCGGGGTGGACATCTCCCCGGACTGCTCGACAATCACCACGGCCGGCACCCAGACCTATGCGGTAACGGCCGCGGACGCTCAGGACAACGTCTGGACACCCGGTGCTGCGGATATCACCTGGACCCACGATGGCGGCGGGGCATTCGCCGGCAGCACGTACACCCCCGACGCCGGCGACGCCGGCGGTATCGTCGACATCTACGCCACGGTGGACGGCGTCGACAGCGACCACGCGGCACTGGCTGTCAATGCCGACAGCGGCGCGGGTCTGACCCTGGCCTGGGACAAGGACGATCGCAACTTCTACCTGTGCCAGAACCCCGCCAATCCGCAGAGCGCCGACGTGGCCGGACTCATCCCGGCGGCAAACGGCACCTACACCGTCAACGGCGTCTCCGTCACGGTCTGGGGCTCCGCCGGCAATCGCGCGGTGACCATCAACAACTCCCATCACGTGGTCAATAGTCTGCAGGTTCGCTGGTTCGTGCGCGGAGGCGTGGTGCAGTGCGCCTTCATGTACAGCACGGTCTGCGGTGGGCTCAAGACGGCGACCTACCGCGCCCCCACGACCTACGTGGATGGTGAGTACCGGCTCGGGTTCTGGGGCCTGACGCACCGGCTGGATGCCGCCGACCCATCAAGCATCACCTACGGAGCCCTACAGCAGTAGCGCCCCGGCGACGGGAAGCTCAGGCCGACGAGAGGGGCCGACCCACAGAGGGTCGGCCCCTCTTTCTTTGCGTAGCCTCCCGCCGTGCATGGGGGGCCGCGAAGGGCGGCCGCGGCGAGGGGGCATGGCCGGCTCCCGCGATCGCCGGGAATGGCGGCGCGAGCGCCTCCGCCCGGGCATCCACAGGCGCGTCTCGGTACTGGCCGGCTGTGGGAAATGTGACAGATACGTGAGCTCCGCGGTCTGGCGGGACTCCAGAAGCCGATCGAGGCCGGCCGGTAACGGTGCTTGCACTGTTTGTGTAAACTTCCTGCCTATTGAGCTGTTGATCTGCTATAATATGATCTCTACAGCCGCACAGGATGTGCTGCCCGTGGTTTTGATTGGGGCGAAAGACGACTCATCATGGTCTGGAGTTCTCATCACCATGGCCAGAACTGCCCTGCGGAGAGCGGACCTGTCGCACGACGGATAAACGACAGGCGTGACTTTCAGGCAGTCACGAGCGCTCTCTAGTCGGTTAGGACCAGGAAGCCACACGAGAAGAGGCCAGGAGTATGGTCCATGATCGGATCCTCCTGTCTGATGACCTCGGAACAACATCGAGGCAGGTTAGCCTCATTTCGAAGTATTTGATGTAACAACTATACCGCCAAAATGCCTATTGTGCTATAATAATGGTCCGGGCATTCGGATATCGACACAGAAAGGGGCGAGCGAATCGCGGGAGTGCGAGCGGGCCGGGGAAGCCGGCGGTGGGATCGCCGGCAGTCAGTCTCCCAGTCCTCGACAGGTGGACCGCAGACCTGAGTGGCTGTGCATGCCCTTGCCTTGGGCGGGTCATGGACCCGTCCTATGAAATGTCGTATTCTCAGCAAGAAAGGGAGAGAAGAATGGGAAGATTGGTTAGTGTCAGGAAGTTGCTGCCGGTGTTGCCGGTCCTGTTGGTCATGGCTGTGCTGTTGGGTGGCTCCGTTGCGAGCGCGCAGTATGGCGGGCTGTGGACATACACGACGGCGAGCAACGCCTCGGGCGCCGTCGGCGAGTCGGTGACGCTCACGGCCACAGTGAGCGCCTGGGGTTACGGGGGCTTCTTTCCGGTGCCCAATGCGACGGTAACCTTCCGGGTCGTCACCGGCTGGGTCTACGGATGGCCACAGTTTGGCGCCACGATTGGCACGGCGCAGACCAGCGCTGGCGGCGTGGCACAGATCAGCTACAATGTGCCGGCCCTCGGCACCATGCAGTACGCCGCGGTCTACGGCGGCGCCTTCGGCTACATGAGCTCCCAGGGCTATGGGACCGTGACGGGGACGGCCGTTGCCACGAGCCTGGATGCTGTTGATGTCTCCGGGTACATTGGCGGCACGGTCCAGCTCAGTGCCACGCTCACCGCCTTGGGCGCTCCGCTGGCCGGGCGGACGATCGACTTCACCTGCGGCGCTTTCACCGACTCGGCGGTAACCGGTGCCGATGGTGTGGCCACGGTGGACATGCCCGTCACCTTCGTCGGCGACCAGGACTACACCGCGACCTTCGCCGGTAGCGCCGGGTACTTGGGCTCTTCTGACACCGCGACCGTGACGGGACTTCTGAACCCCACCGGTCTCGTGGCCGACGACGTCTCGGGCAATGTGGGCCAGACGGTGCCGCTCACCGCGACGTTGACGGGCAACGGCGCTCCCATTGCCGGCGCGACCATCGACTTCTCGGTGGAGGGCTGGACCGCCTCCGCGACCACCGATGCGGCCGGCATCGCCACCGTGCCCTACACCATCATGAGCATGGGCGACAAGACCTTGGAGGCCTCCTACGCAGGGAGCGGCTTCTGGGCCCCGGCCACGGATGACGCCACCGTCTCGGTCTACAACAACGTCACCACCATCGGCCTGTTCCTGAGCCAGAATCCCATCAACGCCGGGGACACCACGGTTGCCACGGTTGTGGACAAGAACGGCAACATCATCACAGCGGTCGCCAACGTGTACATCCAGGCCGGCGCCGGCGGCTCGTGGGCGGGCAACGTCTACAGCAGCCAGAAGGTAGGTACCTGGGTGGTCACGGCCACCTACGGCCCGCTGGGCGACACCGAGAACCTGGTGGTCAACCGCGGCGCGGTTGCGGACGTGCAGATCTCCCCGGATGTTTCGACCATCGCCTCCAACCAGACGCAGACCTACACCGTGCAGGCCAGCGACGGCCAGGGCAATAGCTGGGCGCCGGATGCGGCCGACGTGACATGGACCACCGACGGTGCCGGGGCGTTCGCGGGCAACACCTACACCCCGGACGCGGCCGATGAGGGCAGCACGCTGGACAACTACGCCACCGTGGGCGGCGTGGACAGCAACCATGCGGCGCTGACCGTGAACCCGGCGGGTGGCGCGGGCCTGATCCTGGCCTGGGACAAGGACGACCAGAACTTCTACCTGTGCAGCAATCCCGCCGACCCGCAGAGCGCGGGTGCGGCCGGCCTGATCTCGGGAGCGGCCAATGGCACCTTCACCGTCAACGGCGTGCAGGTGACCGTGACGGGATCGACCAACAACCGCACCGTGAGCGTGAACAACACGGCGGGCATCGCCAACACGCTGCAGGTGCGCTGGTACGTCCGCAGTGGTGCGGTCTCGCAGGCGTACGCGTACAGCACCATCGCCAACGTGAAGAACAACGCCACGTTCACCTCCGGCCGGACCTTCATCGACGGCCAGTACAAGACGGGCTTCTGGGGTGTGACGCACGCCCTGGACGCCGCTGATCCGACCTCCATCACCTACGGCGCGACCCAGCAGCCCTAGGCATCGCGACACCGGGAGCGTCCCGCCCGGCGGGGCGCTCCCGTCCTCTCCCGCAACATCAGTAAGCCCTCGTCTGTTTCCGTCCCCCTGACCGCTCAGCTCACCAGGCCGCGCAGAGCGACGACCGACACCGCCGCGGGAGAGCCATCCGAGGCAGGAAAGGGTCCCCGGTGTGCGGAATACCCCGTCACGACCTCCATATTCCCTGGGAAATGGGCCTATCGATGGCTGCCAACACGCAAGTGGATGTACTCGGCCTCGGCGTGGCCGCGGTCGACGACCTGTTCTTCGTCCACAGCTATCCGGTACCGGACACGAAGGTGCGCGTCTCGCGGAAGGAGCGTCACGGCGGGGGGTTGACGGCGACGGCCCTGGTGGCCGCCGCCCGCCTGGGAAGCACCTGTGCCTACGCCGGGGCGTTGGGGTCGGACGAGCTCTCGGCCTTTGCCCGGGAGGGCCTGCGCGCCGAGGGTGTGGACCTCTCCTGGGTGTCCAACCGCGAGGATGCCAGTCCCATCCATGCCACAGTGATCGTGGACATGGCAGCGCACACGCGCACGATTCTGCTCCACGGTGAGGGCATCTGCGGGGCGGTGCCCAACTGGCCGCCGGAGGAGGTCATCACCCGGCCACGGGTGCTCTTCGTGGACTACGTGGGCCTGGAGGGCGTCTTGCGGGCGGCGCGGATCGCCTCGAGGGCCGGTATCCCCATCGTAGCCGATGCCGAGGGGGGCAGTGGGGCGCAGCATGGGGAGCTCATGCATCTGGTGGACCATCTGATCGTCACCTCGGAGTACGCCTCGCGTGCCACCGGCCGCGAGGACCCCGGGGAGGCGGTGGTGGCACTGTGGCACGAGGGCCGGCAGGCCGTGGTCGCCACCTGCGGCAAAGCCGGGGCGTGGTACGTGGACGCTACCGCGCCGGACAGGCCCCGGCATCAGCGGGCCTTCAGCGTGAGCGTCGTGGACACCACCGGGTGTGGCGATGTGTTCCACGGCGCCTACGCTTCGGGCCTGGCCCGCGGGCTGGATATGGCCGGTCGCATGCAGTTGGCGTCGGCCGCGGCCGCCCTCAAGGCCACTCGGGCCGGCGGTCAGAGCGGGGCGCCGACCTTGGCCGAGGTCGAGGCCTTCCTGCGTGAGGCCGGGCTATGACCGTCGAGGCGCTGGCCCGGCACATAGACGAAGGCCTGCGTGAGGTGCCGCTGTTCGACATCCACACCCACCTGGTGGGCGGGCGCTTGGGGGCGGCAGGGCTCCACGACGTCCTCCTATACCACATGCTCATCAGCGACCTGTACTCCGCGGGCTGCCCCAACGGCCGTCGCCTCACCCAGTTCCCTGGAGAGCCGGGCGAGGCCGAGGCGCATTCCCGCATCGTCGAGGCGCTCCCCTTTCTCAGGCGCGTTGTGAACACCAGCTCGTACTGGGGACTGCGCCTCGTCCTCCGTGACCTGTACGGGTGGGAGCGTGAGATCACCGACACGAACTGGCGCGAGCTGGACGGGGTCATTCGGGAGCGCGCCGCCGATCGCGGTTGGGCACACTCGGTTCTGGACAGGGCCGCCATCCGCCTGTCGGGCACCGAGCTGGCGCGTCGCGGCGCCAAGGAGGGCGACGGTCGCTTGGTCTACGCCCTGGAGTGGGGCTTCTTCACCCGCTGTCAGTGGGGCGAGTTCGACACCGCGTTGTATGAGCTGGAGCGCTGCTGGGGGCGTACTCCCGATAGCCCGGCTCCGATTGGGGCCGGGCCGCGTCCGCCGACCGACAGGGTCATCCACAGCGTTGACGACGTCCACGCCGCCGTCGAGCACTACGTCAGTGCCATTCCGTTTCCCGACGTGTACGCCATGGCCACCCACATTTCCACCGACATCAGCTTTGGCACGCCCACCGAGGATGAGTTGGCGCAGGCCCTCAAGGCGCGTGACGGTGCGGGGCCGGCGGAGCGGGACCTGTACGCCTCATATGTCAACGAGGCCCTCCTTACCGCCCTCGAGCCACATGCAGACGCCATCGTGTTCCAGTTCTCGCTGGGAGCGGAGCCCCTGCCCTTCGAGACGGGCAGTCGGCTTGGGCAGCGCACTATCGCGCAACTGGCTGAGATGATCGCGCGCCACTCGGACATCCGCTTCCAGTGCTTCCTGGCCTCGGCCCACGGCAACCAGTCGCTGTGCACGCTGGCCAGGGAACTGCCGAACCTGAGCCTGGCCGGGTACTGGTGGCACAGCTTCTTCCCGGAGGTCATCGGGCGCACGATCTCCGAACGTCTGGATATGCTGCCCGTCAACAAGCAGGTGGGGTTCTTCTCAGACGCCTACTGCGTGGAGTGGGCGTACGCGAAGGCATGCATCGTGCGGAAGCTTCTGTCGCAGTCGCTGGCACAGAGGGTCATGTGGGGGCAGTATGACGCGTCCGAGGCACTGCGGGTGGCCGAGAGCATCCTGTGGAGCGGTCCTCGGGAACTCCTGGGCGTCTAGGAGACGCTCGAGTGCACGGCCATCGTGCGTCTCTTCGGAGGGGTGAGAGGACCCCGGCGGTGGCCGCCGGGGTCGTTGCGTGTGCACTGCTTGGACCTGCGCTACTTCCCCGGCAACTGCAGCTTGACGGCCACCGGCGACTGCACTTCGTACACCCCGCGCCGGACCCTCTTGACCGAGATCGAGTAGGGCCAGACCACCTCATCACCGACCCCGAAGTCGTAGACCTCGAACCAGCTATCCGGCGGGAACTGCTGCTGAAGCGTGGCCTGGAGCGCGTCGGGATGCGCTGCGCGGTCGATCGCCGCTCCGCTTTGGCTGCGTACATCGTCGATGCGGTATTCGGCGCTTCCGTCGTGGTTGAGCAGACGTGCGCCGTGGTAGTAGCGGTAGCGGTTGAGCGGGAACTCGGTGGCGGTGGCGACCTTGAAGTCCTCCACCCCCGTCACCCTGCCCGTGCCGATGCGGCTATCGAGGTCCAGATGGAGGCGCACGCCGTCCGGGACCGCCTCGGCCCGCAGCACCTTCTGGGCGCTGCGCCGATAGGGGTTGGTGGTGAAGATCGTTTCCCCCACCATGGCTTCGATACCGGGGGGCGCGGGGCTGACGGTGATGGTCTCGGCGCCGCGATCCACGGCGGTGATGGTGCCGCGGAACTCGGCGCTGTCGGCCGTGACTCCGAAGCCACCTTTGCTCAGCTCGGTGCCGCCGACCAGTACCATCGCCACCGGCTCCCCCTCCTGCTCGGCGTAGAGACCAAAGCGGCCGGCGAAGCGGAAACCGCCCTCCGCCTGACGCATGACGTCGGGCGATGCGGACGCGAAGAGCGTGTCGGTACGCCCCTCAAGCTCCACCGTGCAGCCCGACGCCGTGAAGCCCGCCTCGTCGTCCCCGGAGAGCGCCAGGGCCGTGGCCCGGCGGATTGCGGGTTCGCCCCGATAGGGCTCGATGAGGCTGAGTACCTGTGTCTGCACGGGCTCGGCGGCCGTCTTGTGCAGCATCACCCACTTCATCTCGTAGGGGTTGCCGCCCGCCGGGGAGGTGCCGTCGCAGATCGCGACCTCCGTGCCCCGGGCCTCGGGCACCGTCAGTCTCAGATGGAGGCCCTCGCCGGTCTTGAGCTTCCAGTCGGCGTGCCAGCCGCCGTCGGAGGCGCCGCGCCGGACGTTGTACAGATGCGCGAACCCAAACATGGGGCCCGACCAGCCGTAGAGGCCCTTGCGGCAGCCGTTGGCCTGTAGCCATTCCGGGTCGCCATACTCGACGTCCGGCCCCGCGAGCGTCCCGCGCTCCTGGGCCGTGAGCTCGAGGCCCGAGGCGACAAAGTCGCCCTCCTGAGCATGGAAGGCCCACCAGTGCTCCTGGCCGCCGCTGATGCGGTACCAGTCCACGCAGTAGAACTGCCGGTCGGAGATGTCCACCAGCGCCACCAGGCGCCGCTGCCACTGGTCCTGAGGCAACTCGTAGCCCAGCCCCTCGTCGACGCGGTCGATGAAGGTCTGGGCCCGTGCCTCCGTCAGATGCACGGGTCCGGCGTCGGCGAACAACTGCGGCTGGGCAGTCTGAGTGACAAACGGGATCTGACGGGCCAGGTTATGACTGGTCCAGGAGTGCTCCCAGTAGCCCCAGTTGCGCGGGTAGCCCATGTGCTGCAGCAGCGTGCCCTTGTACGCATGGAGCCCCAGGTCCATGTGGTCGTCCTGCACATGTCCCCGTGCGCGGCCGTAGTGCAGCCATGCGGCCCGTTTGTCATCACCGGCGCCGGCGCGCAGGATCGCTAGGCCGTAGCCGTCGTGGAGGGAACTGCGGTCATTCCAGTCGTCCGGCCAGGAGGCGGCTTCCTGCTCGATCTGCTCCCGGGTGAAGGGGAAGTCGGCCGAGGGGCTCCAACCCGGGGCATGCGCCAGGGCCCAGGCGAACTTGGGGTGCCGGAACTGGCGGTATGCGTGCTCGTAGGCCGCGGCTCCCCCCGCCTGCCAGGTGACCCTGGACATTCGGGAGTACTCCGGATGGCCACCGGTGTCGCCGACGGCCGGGAAGCCACGGTCGATGGTCACCGTGTCCATGTCGAAGTCGAACACATTCTGGTAGCGACGGCTCTTGCTCAGCGACGGGAACCGTTCCTCGGGAAACAGCTCGGGCCGCATGGCGCGCGTACGCTCCACGGCGTCTACAATCGGCCCCAGAGCGGAGACGTGCATTCCGTTGTACCCGCCGGTGGATTCGTACGGCGCTCCGTCGCGGAAGAAGGTGTTCGGCACGAAGATCCGCATCTTCCCCCCACCGTCGTACAGCCACTCCATCATGTCTGTCACCGGGTAGTTGAGCATCTCGGCGATGTGGGCGAAGCCCATCTGCTGGAAGGGCTCGTTGGAGTGACACGAGTCGTCCATGGCGCCCTGGAGCCAGACGGCGAAGAGGTTCTCCTCGATGAAGCGCCGCACGTCTCCATGGGTCTGCACGGAGAAGCCCTTGGCCTGCAGATAGGGGATGATCTCGGCATCCTGCTCGATGGCGGGGAAGATCAGGTCGTAGGCTCTGGAGAGGCTTGTCATGTATCCGGGCTGGTCGATGGAGTAGACCGTGAAGCCGGTGGCGTACAGGAACGGCCCCTCCTCGAACCGGCTCTGGCCCAGCCTCTCCACCTGAGCGGCCGTATTGCGGTGCCGGTGGTGTGTCATGGTGGCCAGGTAGGCGTACTCCGCCGCAATGCGGCAGAAGGCCACAAGGGCCTTGTGCACGTACCGCACGTCCTCGGTGGCGATGTACGCCCGGGCGCAGGCGGTGGGGACCGTCAGCATCCTGTGGCAGTAGAACTGCGCCGTCTCGGCGATGAAGCCATAGTGCTGGCCGTCGTGCACGCAGCCACCGCCGATGCCGTCGTCCGGGAAGTCGCCGCTTGTGAAGTCATCATTGCCGAAGTCGTTGCTGGGGTACTCCTCGCCACCCACCGGGCAGCGGATCTTCCATCTCCACGGGATGTCGGCATCCTTCTCCCAGGGGTAGAAGGCGCGCTTCTCGTAGATGTCGGTGCCATGTACCGGGCAGCCGAAGCGGATGTTCACCCAGTGCCAGCGCGGGATGGTGCTGTCCGGCTGCATGGCCCAGATCGCGTCATCATCGGTCTGCAGCCAGACATCGGCTCCGCCGCCCTTGCGCAGGCGCGCCAGGTCCTGCTCGGTGGTCACCGTGCGGCCCTCCTTGAGATGGGGGAGAGCCTGGCCCAGGGGCCAGCGGCGCGGCAGAGGGGTGCCCTTGAGCTCTCTGAACTGCCGCAGGTCCTCGAAGGACCAGATGGTCAGGGGTACCACGAGCTCCCGGTCGGCCCAGGAGAAGCGGATCTGGGTGCTCGCAGCCGGGGCAAGTGAGCGGAAGTAGAACCGGCGCTGGTCGGTCTTGGCCGGCAACGGCGTGCGGTCCAGGAGCTTCACACAGTCGGGCACCTCCACGGCGATCTCGGGGGTCTCGGCGGGAACCTGCAGCGCGATCAGGAACAGCCGTCCCACTCCCACGATGTCGGGGGCATACTGCACCTTGGCATCCACTCCTTGAGCCTCCCCGGCGTTGGGGAGCATGGCGAGCAAGAGCACGAAGGGTGTGCAGAGCAGTGCTCGTGTCGGGCGCGAAGTCTTCACGTTCTATCACCTCGAGAGTGGCAAGGGCCCGTGATTGCGGCGGTGGGCATTCCCGGTCGCCGGGTCATCGCCGTGCCTGCCGTCGTCGGCCGCCATCTGCCCTGTGCCGTACTCACCTGTCGTCAGGATCGAGATCCGCCACCCGGAACACCGCCGTCTCGTGTGCCCCCAGCTCGAACTCGATCTCCCGGGCCGCCGTCCAGCGGCCGTCCTGCCCCAGCACTCCCCGCACATCGACCCTCCGCGGCAGCCGTATGCGCTTGCGCCCGCCGTCGGCGGCGTGCAGGCCGATCACCCCGCGCCCGGCGTAGAGCGCGTCGCCGGCAGCGGCGTACAGGTGAACTCCGGCTTCGGCGGCGAGATTGTGCAGCAGGCCGGGGGGCAATCCGGGCGTGGCGGAGTAGGCCACGGAGACGCCGTTCTCGCGCTTGAGTGCGGCGGCGGCGGTGCCGTCGGGGTACCTGGCCAGAACCCGCAGGCCCTGGTCGGGCAGCGCGAAGCGCGGCTCCACATCACCCTCCGGCCCATAGGCACCGTCCCTGCCGCCATAGCTATCGATCAGCACCGGGTTGGCGCAGAGCGGTTCATTGTCCACGAGATGGGCCCTGATCGCGCCCGGGCCGGCAAGCTCCCGGATGTCCATGCCGGTCAGCTCTCGCATCGCCTCTTTGTCCTCCGTCACGAGGCCGCTATCGCCCACTCTCCCAATCCCCGCGGCGTAGACGAACACCAGGAGCCTGCCGTCGCGCTTGAGGGTCTCCTCGATAGAGCGGCGCTGCGCGGCCGTCAGGTCGAAGGCGTTCAGGAACAGGTAGAGCCGATACGGCGGCGCGCTCGGCAGATCGGAAAGCAGGTGATAGGCGCAGGGCGCCCCGATACGGCGCGTGGCCGCGATCTGAGAGGTGATGGCCGTGTGGTACAGCCCCCCGGCGGCCTGCCGCTGTCTGAGAGCGCTCCTCTCGTCGTAGAAGACCCCGATCTCCGGGGCCAGGAGCGATGTGTCTTCTCTTCCCAACGCCTCCTGGCCTTCCTCCCTCATGGCGCGAAACAGATCGTGGATGTGAGGGTCGCTGAACCAGCCGGAGGTCATGTCGAACCACCACATGCCGGCGCCGTGGCTGCGCACGGCGGCATACTCGCGCCTCAGCACCCCCAGGGTCTCGCTCAGGTCGGCACAGCGACCGACCTCATTGTCCTGCAGGTGTGTGCGGATGTCGGCCTCCTCGAACCAGAGCTTCCCACGCTGCTGAATCGAGTCGGTAAGTGACATGAAGTTGGTGGTGCCGCCAGGCCGACGATCTGAGTACATGGCGGGGGCGGCCAGGAAGTCCAGGTCGGGGCACCGCAGCAGCTCTCCGAGGCCGAGGTGCTGGCTCTCCACGGCAATGGGGCCGTACTGGGGTCCATAGCCGTAGAAGGCTCCTGCGAGGGCCTCGCCGCCCGAGGCCTGCTTCACGATGTGGCAGAAGTGCTCGATGGCCCGCACGGTGACGGTGGGGTAGAACCGGTAGAAGTCAATCACGGCTTGTGAGCGCTGAGGGGATAGCAGGGCGGGGCCGGTGGCCTCCCGCGCCTCACGTGGCGGTACGCGCGCGCTCTCGAAGCTCACCTGCTCATCGCCCCAGGCCGCCTGCAGCGCCGCCACCGTCTTGTACTCCGCGGCCAGCCAGCTCCTGAACGCCTCCTGCATGGGCCGGGAGAAGTCACCGCGCCGCTCGCTCCACATGCCCCAGGCCTGCCACTCAGCGCTGACGCCGGAGGCCAGGTGATACCCGATGACACGGTCGGCGTAGGGGGAGTGACGGGTATGGCGTACATACCGCTCCAACTGCCTGCCGGTATCGGTCAGCCACTTCTCCGAAGCCATGGACTGCGGGCCAAGGCTCCCGTCGTCGAACACCACGCGCTCATCCGGGTTGGCCTCGAGCCACCAATCCGGGGCGGTGAGGCCAATGCGCGGGAACACCAGGGCCTGTGGGTCCTGCTCCAGTACGGCGCGGTAGGGGTCGTCCGCGTCGGCGGCGAAGAAGCTCTCAGAGCGCCCATTGCCGATGGACGCGCCCATCGAGTACAGATGCCCGCCGGTGGCGGCGAACTCATGGTACAGACCCGTACTCACGCCGAGGAACGCGAAGCCGAACAGAGGTCTGCCGTCGATGACCAGCGTCGGTGTGCCTCGAAGACTTTCGACTCGCGCGACGCAAGGTGCAGCCGGCTCCCAGGGAGCCAGTGTAGCATCGGCCACTTTGTAGTCCCCTTCTTGACGTCCCTCGTACTCGGAGTCGGAGAGCTCGACGATGAGGCTGTAGGTGCCCCCGGGGACGAAGCGTAGGGGGCCGATGGGCAGGGAGACGGACAGCACCTCTCCGGGTCGTCCGTGGTTCGGGGGGAGAGTTACGGGCGCCCGTGGCCTCCACAGCACCTTTGTCCCCTCGCGCAGCGCGTAGTGCAGCCTCTGCCGCCCGATCGGTTCCTGAGCGGTGAAGCGCAGCTCGACCTGTCCTCCCGTGCGTGGGAAGGGCGTGGGCAACGTGGCCTCGACCTGCACCAGGGGCCGCCCCGAGGGGCGGTAGGTCATGTCCGGTGTGAAGAGGATGCAGTCGGCTTTGGCGGCGAAGGCGTGCGCGCCATCGAGGCGGATTGTGTGGCGGCCGCCTTCCACCTCGCCCCAGCGCTCCCAGACCCACAGCCGCCCCAAGGGTTCGGTCACGGCCATGCGGCGTGTGCGTTCGTCGATGGTGAGGCTGTAGTGGTAGCAGTCGGGATAGTTGCCATCGTCGCCCGAACGAGCCCAGACAGCATAGCTGTCACCGGGCAGCTCGACCTCGCCTTCGGCCACCCAGTCGGCCCGGTTGGCCAGCGCCTTCGCTCCGCCGCTGGCCTCCGCGTCGGAATGGCGATGCCAAGAGGAGCGCGGCAGGTCCTCGCACTCGACGAGGACCGAGCCCGCCGGGAGGGTCCCGGAGTACGGAGGCCCCGCCCACCCGGGCGCGCAGCCCCACGGGGCAAGCAGTGCGAGGACAAGGAGTGTCGGGCAAGCGGGGGGCACGGTCCAATCCTCCAGCGGTGAGGGGTGCCGGACGGCCTGACGGACACTGTCGCCACTTCGCCCCGACGGGCGGGGGAACCTGCTGCCGTCCTCCTCCGCGGTCTGCTCGGTGCACGATGGGGCCGTGGGGACGTGCCGTGATAGCGTTCGCCCGGGCCTTCTTCGCCCCTGTGATCGCCATGCAGGGACAAGATGGTCTCCGCCCGCCCACCGAAGGCTCGGGGGGCCGCGGGTTCGGGCATGGGGGGAGCCGGTGGCAGGGCCCGGGTTGGCGCCTCGGGCGTCGGAAGGCGACGCGGGATCGGGAGGAATCGTGCACTCCGGCGGCCAAATGGTCCTGCGCAGGACGGCCGAACACGCTCGCCGAAAGGAAGTCCCCACCGTGCCCGATACCGTGCTCACCGACTCTGTCAAAGCCATGGCTCTGGAGCTCGGCGCCGATCTCGTGGGCGTCGCGCCCGTCGACCGCTATGCCAATGCTCCGCTGATGATGTCGCCCCAGGGGCATCTGCCTGAGGCCAGGTGCGTGGTGGTGGTGGCGATCCACCATCCGGACGCCGCTATCGAGCTCGGGGGGGAGGCCAATGGCCAGAACTCCCCGCATCACAGCGGTCCGTACAACATCCAGGGGACGATGAACACGAAGCTGGAGTGCATCTCCTTCCAGCTCTCGCGATTCCTGGAGGATTCCGGGTGCCGGGTGGTGGCGATCCCGGCTACGAATGTGTGGCGGTTTCGACCGTACAAGGAGATCGACACTCCCTTCGCTCCCGACCTGTCGGACATCCATGCCGGCGTGGCCGCCGGGCTGGGTGAGTTCGGGTTCAGCGGCCTGCTGCTGACCCCGGAGTTCGGGCCCCGGCAGCGCCTGTGTTGTCTGGTCACCGACGCGGACCTGGTGCCGAGCCCTCTTTACGACGGGCCCCCGCTGTGCGACAAGTGCATGGAGTGCCTCAAATGGTGCCCGACCGAGGCCTTCAAGAAGGAGACCGATGGTGAGGTGGAGCTTGAGATCGGTGGGAAGACGTTCACCTACTGCAAGAAGAACAAGTGGCGCTGCTCGTGGGCGGAGCACTTCGGTCTCAATCTGGAGCTCCCCAAGCCGGATGTGATCGATGAGGCGGTGATCCTGGAGCAGCTCGCCGCTCACGGCCGCTACGGGGGCGAGATGGGCTCCTGTCTGAGGTTTTGCCTGCCACCACACCTGCGGATCGAGGACCCGGACTATTGCCGGCCGTTCCGCCGCAAGAGGCGCGGCATGGATGAGCGGCTGATGAAAGACCGAGACGGCGACGCGCGCCCTGTCCTTCCGGATCGCCCCGCCACCGAGCACGTGGCCAAGCTCGCCTTCGACATGGAGATGGACCTGCTGGGCATCGCCGTGCAGGAGGACTGCGACAAGACAGGGCTGGACATCCGCAAGCACCTGCCGGATGGCAACAGCCTGGTGGTGTTCGGCTGTCGCTACCCGCAGATCGCTCAGCTCGCCGGCAGCCCGGAAGACGCCGCCCGGCCCGACGAGGCGACCGGGGCCGCCCTGAGTGACTGGGTGGCCTTCGCCCAGCTCGACATCTGCCGCTACCTCGAGAGCCTGGGATACTCCGCGCTGCCCGGTCATGAGATCGATCTGGGCCAAGCGGTGGAGGCCGCGGGACTTGGGAAGCTCAACGAGCAGAACCGCGCTGAGACCGAGGCCTTCGGGACCCGCGTGATCTTCGGCTGCCTTGCCACCAGCGCCACTCTCGAGCCCGGCAGGCGGGTGCACGCGGTGAGCGCCCGGAGGCCCGCCGACCTCGAGGACGCCAAGCTCGATCTGATGGCCCTGCTCATGGAGGAGGGCGCGGACCTCGTGGGCGTGGCAGACCCGGGGTGCACCGATGCCCTGATCGATCAGTACCGCGACTTCGTGGACGAGACGGAGCTGGGCGTGGATGTGGTCGATACCGGCAACTACCACGGTCCGGTGGTGGCCAAGATCACCACCGATCCCGCAGCGCGGATCAAGAACGTGCGCGATTATCTCGCGGGCGCCCGTAGCGTTCTGGTGATCGGTTACCGCTTCCCTGATCTGAACCTGGAGCGGGCCGCGGAGGCGCCGGCCGAGGCGGTCGGGCCGTACTCGTATGCCTGCTATCAGGTGAACCGTTGGCTGCGCTACATGGCGGTCAAGGCAGTCAGGCGCCTGGAGGAGATGGGCTACCGGGCCGTGGTCTGCACGGATATCTCGGGCTCCGGTAGTACCGTGGCCAATCCCCGCGGGCGCCAGCCCGACGCCCTGTGCAACCGGTTCCCGGCCGCCGCAGCCGGCCTGTGCCACATCGGGCTGCACGGCGCGCCGATCCACCCGGAGTACGGGGTGACCGTGCGCTATATCGCCGTTGTCACCGACGCCGATCTCCCCGCCGACGAGCCCCTCAGCGAGCCACATCCCTGCGCCGAGTGCGAGGCCCCCTGCGTCGAGGCCTGTCCCGTGGCGGCCCTGGACGGCGACGACTGCCTGGTCCTGGGCTGCGGCGAGTTCGAGGCCTGCGTCGGCAGATGGGACCGGCTCCGCTGCGAGTGGGCCAAGAAGTACGCCCTCGTCGGCTCCGAGGGACCCAGGTGGGGCGGGCAAAGCACGGATGTGAGGCCGCCTGGGGGACAGATCACCGCCGAGCAGATCGCCGAGGCCTTCTCGGAGAAGGACCCGATCCAGAAACACTTCACCTGCATCCTCGAGGGTTGCCTGAAAGCCTGCCAGCAGCAGGGCGCCTGGGGTGAGGAGAAGGGCTGAGAAAGGCAACGGAGACGGCAACGGCAACGGCAACGGCAACGGCAACGGCTCACCACGGAGACACGGAGAGCACAGAGTTCCACGGAGAACGGCGGGACACAGAGACACGGTCAACGGCGGAGAACGGCGGGACACAGAGACACGGTCAACGGCGGAGAACGGCGGAACACAGAGGTACGGAGAACGGCGGAACACAGAGGTACGGACAACGGCGGAGAACGGCGGGACACAGAGGTACGGACAACGGCGGAGAACGGCGAGCCAGGTGGACGGTGGCCGTAGGTCTGCCGGTCGTGGCCTCGGAAGGAGCCTGACTTGATCGTCGACTCGCACGTGCACATCAAGGGTGGCG
>Ga0334885_1002299_pt1 | contig 20138 bp, 24 predicted proteins | sample GraSluR1_MG_8_FD_207233 | JGI IMG/M metagenome (GOLD analysis project Ga0334885, IMG submission 207233) | Sludge microbial communities from methane-producing bioreactor in Wageningen University, Netherlands - Granular Sludge_31_05-R1 | ecosystem: Engineered > Bioreactor > Anaerobic >...
CTTACTAGCCAAAGAATCTGATTTAAAAGAAGGTAAACTGGTTGGTTTTTTAGCAGATACTCATATTTATAAAAATCATATCGCTGGCTTAAAAGAGCAAGTAAAAAGAAAACCATTTAAGCTTCCAAAAATTAAAACTAGTAATTTTAAATCAATCTTTGATTGGCAGTATTTAGATAGTGAATTGTTGGGTTATAAGCATCATGAAAAAATTAAATTTGATATTGCAGTTTAGGAGGATAAAATGAGCAAAATTATTGTTATTTCTGCAGTTGCAAAAAATAATATTATTGGTAAAAACAAAGGTATTCCTTGGCATATTAAAAAAGATTTCGAACATTTTAAAAAAATAACAATTGGTCACCCGATAATTATGGGAAGTGTTACTTACGAATCATTGCCAATTAAACCTTTACCGGGCAGAGAAAATATTGTTTTAAATCCAAATAAGAGTTATAAGCCAGCAAATGTTACAGTTATGCATTCATTTGAAGATGCAATAAAATACGCAAAAAAATTTGACAAAGCATTCATTATAGGAGGAAATACTGTATATCAACTCGGCCTAGAAATAGCAGATGAGCTAGAACTTACAAAAATCGACAAAAACTATGAAGGCGATACTAAATTTCCAAATGTTAATTGGAAAGATTGGAAGTTGATAAAAAAAGAAGATTATTCTGCTGATGACGGCTCCGGAGAAGTTGTCAAGTTTTCATTTTGCAAATACAAAAGAATAAATAATTTGAAAAAATAATATTATTTGATATAATATAAATAAGTTATTAAAAGTGTTGACGCGGAGTCACTAACCGCTGAGCTTTTACGCATTAGTAATTGAGCGAGATCAATTATAAAGAGATCCGTAATTGGATAATCTGGGTGGAACCGCTTCGATTAAGTATCGGAGTCCCGGAAAATCTAATATTTACGGATTGTTTTATTTTTTAGAAAGGAATATATGGCAAAAGAAAAACATTCAAAATTAGACACTATGCGACATAGTAGTTCGCATTTAATGGCAATGGCGGTTTTGCAACTGTTTCCTAAAGCAAAATTTGCAATAGGACCTTCTATAGAAGATGGTTTTTATTATGATTTTGAGTTAGATAGATCTCTTACAAACCAAGATTTAAAAAAAATTGAAAAGATTATGACTAAGACTAAATCAAAAAATCACAAATTTGAACACGAAGAATGGACAATAACAAAAGCTGAAAAATATTTTAAAGATAGTAAACAAAAATATAAATTAGAACTAATTCGCGACTTATTAAAAGAAGATCCAAAGCTTAAAAAGGTTTCAATTTTTAAGACGGGTGAATTTGTAGATTTGTGTGCAGGACCTCATGTAAAATCAACAAAAGAAATCGGACCATATAAATTACTTTCTGTAGCAGGAGCTTATTGGCGAGGAAGTGAAAAAAATAAAATGCTACAAAGGATTTATGGAACCTGTTTTGAACAAGAAAAAGAACTCGTGGAATATTTAAACAAATTAGAAGAAGCTAAAAAACGCGATCATAGATTTTTAGGTAAACAACTTGAACTGTTTATGATAGATGAAGAAGTTGGTCAGGGTCTTATCTTATGGCTCCCAAAGGGTGCACAGCTCCGCAAAATTATTCAAGATTTTGCAATTAATACATATTTGAAAAATGGCTATAAACCTGTCTATACTCCTCATATTGCATCAACAGAATTGTTCAAACATTCGGGTCACTTAGATTTTTATAAAGAAAACCTTTATTCTCCTTTTGAGGTAGAAAAACAAGCTTATATGGTTAAGCCGATGAATTGTCCATTTCATGTTCGTATGTATAATAACAGCATCCATTCTTATCGTGATTTACCAATCCGTTGGACAGAAATGGGAACAGTATATCGATATGAAAGAAGTGGTGTGTTACACGGACTTACTCGTGTTCGAGGATTTACTCAAGATGATGCTCATATTATTTGTACTAAAGAACAATTATCACAAGAACTTTTCGAAGCTTTAAAGCTGACAAAATATATGCTTAAAACTTTTGGATTTAATGATTTTGAAGTTAATATTTCAATTCGTGATCCAAAAAATAAAGATAAATTTATTGGTGATGATTCTTCATGGAAAGCTGCAGAAGAATCATTAATAGAAGCAGTAAAAAAAGCAGGATTTAAAAACTTTGTTTACGATATTGGTGGAGCAGTTTTTTATGGACCTAAAATTGATATTAAAATTGCTGATGCTCTAGGTAGAATGTGGCAACTTTCAACAATTCAAGTAGATTTTAATCTTCCAAGTAGATTTAATATGAAGTATATTGATAAAGAGGGTAATGAAAAAGCTCCATTTATGATTCACAGAGCGCTTTTAGGATCTCTAGAGAGATTTATTGGAGTTTTAATTGAACACTATGCAGGTTCCTTTCCTTTATGGCTTTCTCCTCTGCAAGTAAAAGTTTTAGCAATATCTCAAAAGCATAATAAATATGCACAAAAAGTTTTAGATGAACTAACCAAAAATGATATTAGAGTAGAAGTTGATGATTCAGACGAAACACTGGGTAAAAAGATTCGTAATGCATTAAAAGAAAAAGTACCATATATGGTTATAGTAGGAGATAAAGAAAAAAAACTAGACAAAGTCGCGCCAAGAACTAGAACTGGTAAAGATTTAGGTGCAATGAAAATTAGTAAATTTATTGATAGAATAAAAGAAGAAATTAAGAAGAATAAATAATAATATCAATGTTGTCCTCCTACGCTTTCGGTATTCCACTCGGATTATTCATCCGTGTTACAATCCGAGATGCTTCCCGCTTTGCATAAAACTTTGCGGGACAAGTCGGAGGACTTCCGGTTTTGCTTCCGTCGTGGAGTGCAAAACACGGAGCGGAGGGTATATGAATAAAGATCAAATAAAAAAGTACATTGACCATACAAATGTAAAACCAGACGCAACAGAAAAAGAAATTAAAACACTTTGTAAAGAAGCAAAAGAGAATGGTTTCCATTCAGTATGCGTAAGTGCTTTTCGTGTCAAAGATGCTCGTAAATTTCTAGGTGATTCAAACAAAATCGCACTAATTTCTGTAATTGGTTTTCCATTTGGCTTTTCTACAACCGAAATTAAGGTTTTAGAAGCCAAGCGCGCAGTAAAAGATGGAGCTACAGAAATTGACATGGTAATTAATATTGGTAAAGTAAAAGAGCATGATTGGGGATTTACCAAAAAAGAAATATTACAAATCTCTAAAGCTATAGCCCCAATTGGACTTAAAGTTATTGTTGAAGTAGGGTATTTAAGTGAAGAAGAGCTTTTTAAAGTATCAAAAATTGTAAAAGAGGCAGGGGCTAAATTTGTTAAAACCTCAACTGGATATGGACCTCGACCCGCTCAATTAAAAGATATTAAAATTATGAAAAAAGCAGTAGGGGATTTTGATATTAAAGCATCGGGTGGAGTTCGTGATTATAAAACTGCAGAGGCAATGATTAAAGCCGGAGCAACAAGAATTGGAACTAGTTCAGGATTAAAAATAATTGGTAAAGATCAAAAAAAGAAAAAAGATTTATCAGGTAGTAATGAATAGAAATTAATTAATAAATAATATTTGATAACTCATAATTATAACTAAAATTTGATAAATGTTGAGATATAAAGTTATTAGATATAGTTTTGAGATTTGAATTTTAAACTATAAGTTTAATTAAAAGGATTAATATGAAATATAAATTTTGTGTATCGGGTACTGCTGACGGAACAATAGCAACAAATAAAGCAAAAGAAAAAATTGTTGAATTGGGCAGGGAGATTATTAAACAAAACGGAGTATTGGTTAATGGTGCAACAAGTGGTGCTCCTCATTGGGCGTTAGAGGGTGCAAAAAAAGAAAAAGGTTTTGCAATTGGAATTTCCCCTGCTAGTTCAGAATTAGAACATATTAAAAAATATCGTCTGCCTATAGATGATTACGATATGATTATTTATACTGGTTTTGGTTATTCTGGTAGAAATTTACTTCTTACTAGATCGTCAGATGCAGTAATTATTGTTTCGGGCAGAATGGGAACTTTAAATGAATTTACAATTGCTTTTGAAGATGATAAGCCAATAGGTGTTTTGACCGAAACAGGGGGAACAGCTGACATTGTTGAAGGTATTGTTAAAAGTTCACGTCGCGGTCTTGGAAGAATTGTTTACGAATCAGATCCTAAAAAACTAGTTTCAAAACTCAAAAAATTAATTGCTAAAGATAAAGTAACAGCAAAAGAACTAGAAGAATTCAGGGTTAATCCAAAACTTAATTGGACTAAGGAAAAATTAAAAGAAAATAGTAAATAATTATTTGTTAATTAAATTATTGATAATATCCCAACGATGTTTTTTTTCTTCTCTAGCTATATTGTCTTTGTATTTTTTTTCTGCTAAGGTTCCGGGACGGGGAGAATACTGGGCTGCAAATACTTTATAAAAACCAACTTTTTTGCAAATTTCGACTGTATTTTGAAATTGTTTTTTAGTTTCACCAGGAAACCCAACTATCACATCAGTTGATATTTTTAAATCTTTAATTTTTATTTTTAAATCTTTAATTAGGCTTAAGTAATCTTGTGTGCTATATTTTCGATTCATTTTTTTTAAAATTTCATCATCACCTGACTGTATTGGTAAATGTAGTTTTTTTTCCCATTTTTTTAATTTAGGTAAAGTATCTACTAAACTTTTGTGAAAATCATGTGGGTTAGAGCTGGTAAAATTAAAAGTAAAATTACCAGGTATTTTATCAATTTCTTCTAGTAATTTTGCAAAAGGTAAAATTAAATTTTCATCCCGAACTCTCGCCTTGGATTGACTTACAAGTTGAGATAAGTAATTTGAGATTTTTTTTGATTTTTGGGATTTTGAACTAAATTCAGAATGACTTATATTAGTTATTAAAAATTTATTTTTATTGTTTTTATCTAAACCATAACTATTAACATTTTGACCTAAAAGCATAATATGTTTTTTGTTATTTTTGATTTGTTTTTTTATTTCATCTAAAATTTCATTTTCTTTTTTTGACCATTCACGACCACGAGTATATGGTACAGCGCAATACGAACAAAAATTATCACAACCAAACATTATCGGTATAAAGGCAGCATCTTTATTAATATCTAGCGGAATACACTCTGTTTGTGGTTTTAATTTAATATTAACTTTTCCTTTTAGTAAAAGAGGTAATTTTTTATCAATATCATTAATATCAATTATTAATGCATTTTGTTTTTTACTAGAAAATTTTGGTTTGTCTTTTTCTAATATACATCCGGTAATTATTACTTTAGGTTTTTGGGGAAGCTTATTCCAAACTTTAATTTTTCCAAATATTCTATCGATTGGTTTTTGACGAACAGAGCAAGCAATAGCCACGATTACATTAGCATTTTTTTCATTGTCTAAAACATAACCCATCTTTTCGAGTAGATGGGCTATGTGTTTGGCATCGTAATAATTTTGATAACATCCTGTGATAAATAAGTAATAACTCATACTTTGAAGTAGAAAATTATTTAGTTGTTTCTTTTTTGTCTTCAGCTGGTTTTTCTGCAGTTTTTTTGTTATCTTCTTCGCTTTCTTTTTCCTGTTCTTTTTTAGCTTTTTCAGCTTCTGCTTCGGATTCCATTTTTTCAATTCCTGCTTGTTCTTCGTCTTTTGCTGATTCTTGTTCTAATTCTTCTAATTCTTCTTCGCTTCTTGGCGGATTAACAACAGCTATTGTTTCTTCGGGATCATCTTGAATCTTAATAGTTTCGGGTACTTTTAGATCTTTTACTAAAATAATATCTTCAAATGTCTTTAATATTGAAATATCAACTTCAATGTTTGAAATAAGATTACCAGGTAAACATTTGACTTCAACCGAATCTTTGTTTTTAACCAAATTTCCTTCCAACTCTTTTACAGCAGGTGATAATCCGGTAAATTCTAAAGGAATTTCAGTTGTAATTTCTTCATCCATTTTAATTTTATAAAAATCTATATGAATAACTTTGTCGGTGATAGGATTTTTTTGTGGTTCTTGAATTAAAATCTTAATAGGTTTTTCGTCTTCAATTAATAAATCGACTAAAGTTGAACTGCCGGATTTTTGATATGTTTTTATAAATTCATTTTCATTTACGGTTAAATTTGTTGATTTTTTCCCTTGACCATACAAAACAGAGGGCACTAGACCCTGATTTCTTAATTGGTTAACTTTTTTACCCACGATATTTCTTTTTTGGGCTTTTAAAATTATTTTTTCCATAGTTTTTCAAAATCTCCATCGAAATTATTTATTTCTTTTGTTAATAGTTGGCTAAAAGTATGTTTATTAATATTTGATGTGTAGTTTTTATTATAACTTTCAAATGCTTTAACGATATCCTGGTTTATTGGTTTGTTGCTTATTACCACAAAAATTGATACTGGTTTATGATTATTAAAACAATTTGCTTGTAGAAAATAGATATTTTCAAACCAGCCTTTAAGCTTAATTTCTTCGATATTATATTTTCTTTTACAAATTGGACAAGACAAAAGTTTTTGCGCCATTTTGATAATATGTTGAAATCTATCCATATTATAACCCCTCGATAATACATACTATCATACCTGTAAAAAATTTTCAAGTATATGATTACATTATAATATTAATATGGTATAAATGATATGTTTTAATTGTTAAATTAATAATTAAGGAGGAAAAATAATGAGCTTTTATCCGCCAATCCAAATATGGCTAGGAATACAGGGAGATTATAATGAATTCCAAGAAAAAATTCCAACTGAGGTATTTATTGATTTAATGGATAAAATTCAATAATCCGAATCGCGCCCGAGTTGGATCTTGAATTGTTTTTTAACCAGCAGCAAAAAATAATAGGGATAGGGATTGAAATACTATTTTTTGACTTAAACGATAGCATAACAAATATCAAAAAAGAGGAAATTGATCCCAATAACCCCAAATATAATTTATTAAAAGAACAATTCCGAGCTTGGAGATTGAGCGATGACATAAAAATTTATGTCAGCTGTCCAGGATATTACTGAGATTTCTGCCAAGATTTAATCTTGGCATGGTCACCTGAAAGTAAGATATTTGGAACGCATATTCGCGTTCCTTTTTTTATTGATTCTTTCTCCAATTATTAATTTTTTCATGATTTCCACTTAGTAATACATCAGGAGTTTTAAGGTTAGTACATTCTGTTGAAAGCGGTTTATAGTTAGCAGGTTTGGTGTATTGTGGGAATTGTATATATCCTTTTTTACTATGAGTTTCATTTTTTAAAGATTCATTATTTATCACTCCTGGTATAAGTCGTGTTACAGCATCAATAATTGCCATTGCTGGGATTTCGCCTCCGGTTAAAACAAAATCTCCTAGAGATATTTCCATATCAACTAGTTGCCTTATTCTTTCATCAAAACCACCATAATGACCACAAATGAGTATGATGTGGGAATAACAAGAAAAAGTTTTCGCTATCTTTTGAGTAAATTTTTTGCCCTTTGGAGTTAAGAGGATTATTTTACATGTTGAAGTTGCTCTATCGCTTTGTTTGCCCGAGTTGCATTTAGAACAACTAGAGCAACTGGAACAATTAGAACATATATCAGCTATTGCATGATCTACTACATCTACTTTTAATATCATTCCGGCGCCTCCACCATAAGGAGTATCATCAACCGTTCCATGTTTATCAGTAGCCCAATCTCTTAAATTGTAAGTATTTATTTCAGCTAGTTTTTTATTTTGTGCTCGCTTAATAATCGATTCTGCTAAGATCGGTTTAAACATTTTTGGAAATAATGTTAAAATATCAATTTTCATAAAATTAATTTTAATTTAATTAATAATATTAATAAACAAAAGACCACCTGTAAAAGATTGTGGTGATCTTTTGTAAAATATATAAAATTTTATTTTTTATAATACTTCAGTTGCTTTTTCTTCTTTATCTTCTGGTTTTTCTTCTCTTTTAGGTTCTGGTCGTGAGCCACCTTCTGGTTCGGTAATTTTTAAATTTATTCGTGAATTATTTTTTGCTCCAAGTACACGAAGTAATGTTCGTAAAGCTTTTGCAGTTCTTCCTTCTTTTCCAATAACTTTACCCATATCTTCAGGATTAATTGAAAGTTCAATTAAAACTCCCATTTCATCAACTTTTCTTTCTACTTTTACATCATCTGGGTTATCTACAAATGATTTAACAACATATTCAACAAATTCTTGATCTTTTTCTGCCATTGTTAACTCCTTATCGCTCATATTTGAGCCTAATTAATCCGCTACAATAACGGACTTATTAATATCTGTTATCATTTATTTTCATCTTTAGAATCTTTTTCTTCACTACCTGATCGACCGTCTGTAGTGTTAGATTCTTGTGATTTTTCCTCGTCACTCATTTTTTGTTTTTCTTGAGCTTCTTGTTCATTTTTTGCTTCAAGTTCTGCTTTAGATTTTTCTTTTTCGGCAACCTCTTTTGCTTTTTGAACTTCTTTTTCTTTCTTTTCTGCTTCTATTTGTTTTTTACTTTTTGATTTAAAAATTTTTATTACAATGGATTTATGTTTGATTCCTTCTTTCTTTAAAATTTTTGCAACAGTGTTGGAGGGTTTTGCTCCATTGTTTAACCATTTTAAGGTTTCTTCTTTATTTAAAACAATTATTTTTTTTCTAGGGTCATAATTGCCTAGTAAATAAATATAACTACCTTTTACTGGAGCAGAATGTTCTGCTACAACAATTCGGTAGTATGGTTGATGTTTTTTTCCGCCTCTTTTTAATCTAATTCTTAACATTATTACCTTTCTTTACATAACCGCCATTGTGCGGGTCTTTACTTTGATTTTCTAAAGATAATCTTATCATAAAATATACAATTTGTCAATAATTTTTTGAGGTAAATTTTTTTTATAACCGTTTAAAAATTGAGTCCAAGTAATATTTTTTTTACCTTCTGGTGTAATTTTTTTTATTTGAATTTTGTTGTTAATTAATTGGGCTTTAGTAATTTTAAATATTTTATTGTCAATTTTTGTATATGCTCCAGGAGAGGGATTAAATGCATTAATTTTTTGCATTATTTTAATAGCGGGTTTGTTCCAATTTATTAAAGCATCTTGTTTTTTAATCATTTTGCAATAAGTTGATTTTCGATGATTTTGCGGTTTTGGATTAATTTTTCCTTTAAGATAAAGTTTTAATGATTTAATTAAAAAATCAGGTCCAATTTTTATTACTTTTTCGTATAAATTTTCCAAGTTATCATAATTAGAAATATTTATTTCAGTTTGATTAATAATGGGTCCGTGATCCATTTTTTCGTCTAATTTCATTATTGAAATTCCTGTTTTGTTATCACCTGCTAAAATTGCAGCGCGAAGGGGATCGGGTCCTCGATATTTAGGTAAAATTGATGGGTGAACATTAATAATACCTTCTGGAAATAAATCAATAATCTCTTTTGGAATAATTTTGCCATAAGCAACAAGTACTCCAACATCTGGTTGAAGTTTAGTTATCAGCTTACAGCTATCAGCAGTCAGCTTATTAAATTTAAAAACAGGAATTTTATTGTTGTTTTGAAAATTTTGATCATTCTCTGAGTTAAATAGAATCTTATTATTGTTCGTGCGAAGTCGAGAACTTTCTATAATCTTATCATTTTGATTTTGGATTTTGCATAAATATTCAGCAATTGGCGATTGTTTAAGCTGTTGTCCTCTTCCGCTTTTTTTATCTTCCCCAGTCACAACTCCAACAACCTCAAAATCAGCATCTTTTAAAAGTGTTTCTAAAAAAGGTACAGAAAATTCTGGTGTTCCAAAAAATACTACTTTATATTTCATATAACAATTGTTATTTTATTATATTTTTAGATTTTTCATCGAGTATTTGTTTATTTTGTTTTTCACGAAGTCGTTTTAAAGTTTTTTTATCCGTTCTGTCATAAATTAATATTCCATCAAGATGATCTATTTCGTGTAAAAGTACTCGCGCAAGTAAACCCTTTGCTCTAATTTTTACTCTATGTCCATCTAAATCTGTTGCTAAAATATTTGCAGCTAAGGGTCTTTTAACTGGTAGCTCGACATCCGGACACGAAAGACACCCTTCTTTCATAATACTAGTTTGGCGAGATTTTAATGTAACTTTAGGATTAACTAAAATGAGCGTTGGAATTTGTTCGTTGTCTTTTAGTTTTTCTTGTGTTTCTTGGTCTGCGTCTTTAGGTATTTCGTAACCAGTAACTAAAAGGCGAATTGGAATACCTAGTTGAATTGCAGATAATCCAACACCTTTATTTTCTTTCATAATTTTTATCATATTTAAAGCTAGTTCGCGAATTTCTTTTGTAACTTTACGAACTTTTTTTGATTTTTGTTTCAGTTTTTTGTCTGGATAAGTTAATATTTTCATTTTTAATAAATTTTAAATGTTTCAAAGGTTTCAAAGGTGTATCAATAATTTTGTCTTATAACACTTTTGATACTTATGAGACCTATGATGCATTATTTACTAAATCCCTTTGGATTTTCTTTATGCCATTTATATGCTGTTTTGATAATAGATTCGATAGTATCATATTTTGGTTTCCATTTCAATTCTTTTTTTGCATTTGAGGCATCTGCAATAAGTTTAGCCGGGTCTCCTGCTCGACGCGGCCCGTATTCAACATTAAAATCAACACCAGAAACCTTTTTAACCGCGTTTACAAGTTCTAAATTAGAAAATCCTTTCCCTAGTCCTAAATTAAAGACATAGCATCTATTTTTTTCTTTGATAAGTTTTAATGCTTTAACATGGGCTGATGCTAGGTCTTCTACATGAATATAATCTCTAACGCATGTTTTATCTTTTGTTTTGTAATCTTTACCAAATATTGTAAATTTTTTTCTTTTACCTATTGCAGTTTCGATTATTAATGGGATTATATGTGTTTCCGGATCATGATTTTCTCCAATTAAACCATCAAAAGATGCGCCCGCTGCATTAAAATATCTAAGAACACAAAAATTAATTCCATAAGCTATATAAAATCTAACCAAAACTTCTTCAAAAATTAATTTTGTTGTACCGTAAGTGTTTACAGGTGCCTTTGGATCAGTTTCTTTGATGGGAATTTTTTTTGGTTCACCATAAACTCCAGCGCTCGAAGAAAAAACAATATGTTTGATATTATTTAATACCATTGCGTCAAGTAGTATTGTACCAGCACAAACATTGTTGTAGAAATATTTACCAGGTGACTGAACTGATTCTCCAACCTGTATTGACCCGGCAAAATGAATAACTGCGTCAATTTTTTCATTTTTCATTAAATTACTTAATTTATTAAATTCATTTATATTACCTTTTACAAATTTGATTTTTTTTGATTTTAATTTTGAGTTAATTTTTTCGATTGCTTGTTGATGTCCACTCGAAAGATCATCATAAACAATTATATTGTTATAATGTTTTATTAATTCACGAACGGTATGAGATCCAATATATCCTGCCCCACCTGTTACTAAAATATTCATTTATAACCTCCATTTAATTGCAACATTGCTATTAGTATATATTAATTTTGGCGTTGTTTTATGATTATGATGTTAAAAATTATTTATTCTGATGTATTTTAATTGTTTTTTCGTAAGCTTTAAGCATTGTACGGGAAGTTTCCAGTATCGAATATTGTTGAGCAGTTTTTTTCGCTGTAATTGATAATTTTTGATGTAATTTCTTGTTTTCTAAAACTTTTATAACTTTTTGTGCATAACCATTAATATTATCTTTAGAAACTAACCCCTCTTTATTATTTGTAACGATATCACCAGTTCCAGGTGCTTTAACAATTACTATAGGTAATCCGGCAGCTAAACCTTCTAAAATTGTTAGAGGGTGAACTTCTGACTTACTTGCTGTAACATAAATTGTTGCTAGATTTAAATAGTCAGGCATGTCTTCGTAAGGAATAAAATCAGTTATTATTGCTTTAGTTGAAAGATTTTTTTTATTAATTAATTGATTAAATTTATCAATTTCAACTCCTCCACCAACTAGTAAAAGTTTTGTATTAGGTATTTTTTTGTTGATTTTTTCAAAAGAGTTTATTAAAAATGAAAGATTTTTTTCTTCCGCAATTCGTCCAGTAAAAACTAAAACTCGATCTGAAGATTTAATGTCATATTTTTTTCTTAAAGAATTTATTTTATTTAAATTACTTTTTTGTTCAAATCTTTTAACTTCAATACCATTTGGAACTATAAATATTGGAGTTTTTATTCTGTAAGATTCTAATTTTCTTTGAATTCCTGGCGCAGGAGCAATAATTAAATCCACCTTTTGAGTAAATTTTTTAATATATTCAATAAGTTGTTTTTTTACAAATTTTTTAGAAAAAGGAATATAGTGTAAATATTGATCGTATTGAGTATGATTGGTAAAGGCAATTGGAATATTAAATTTTTTAGCAGTTTTAGAGGCAATGTCTCCCATAATAAAAGGATGTTGAACATGAATTATATCCATTGTTTTAGCTATATTAAGAACTTTTTTTTCCAAAGGAAAAATATAATGATAACCACTTTTACCTGGTAATTGCCATGATTTGCAGTATATTACTTTTTTATCATTGGGCTTAGTGTCAGTATAAGTAGGACAAAAAATATAAACATCATGCCCGAGTTTAGTAAGTCCTTCTTTAAAACCAATTACAGAATTTACAACCCCGTTTAATAAAGGTTTGTAACATTCAGTGAAAATTCCAATACGCATATGCTCCTTTCACACAAATTTATACACATTAGAACATAAATTCACACATAACTTCGGTAGCGTGTATTTTCGTGTTCATGTTTGTGTATGTCTATGTATTTTCATTATAACAAACTTATTGGGTCTACATCTACACTTACTCCTTGTGGAAGAGATTCAATAATTTGTTTTAGTTGTTCTTGTTGCTTGTTGCTTGTAACTTGTTGCTTGATAATAATCTGATATCTGTATTTTCCACGACTTTTTTCAATAAAACATGGTACAGGTCTAATAATTTCTAAATTAGAAATTTCAAATTTCATATTTAAAATTTTATTGTAAATATTAAATATTGTTTTTTTACAAATTTCATTATCCTTATCCTGATAAATTATTTTTATAAGTTGTGAATATGGAGGATAATTATATTTTTTTCTTAATAATAATTCATTTTTTAAAAAACCATTAAAGTTATTATTTATTAAATATTGGTAAATTTCTTTATCGGGATTTTTTGTTTGAACTATTAACTGTTTTTTGCATTTTTGTATTAATCTAGTGAGCGTAAAATATATATTTTCCGTTGATTGATAATCTGGTAAATTTAAAATATTATCAATATTAATAATTCCAATTAAATCAGCATTAATGCTAGAATAACTAAATATTTTTTTTGTTGTAACAATAATATCTGCATCGTAAACATTTTGTGAATTTTTTTCAATTTTAGTAATTTGTGTTTCTGGGAAAAGTTTTTTTATTTCTGATATTACTTTATCAATTCCAATACCAAAAGATATAAAACTTGTTCCTTTACAAACAGGACATGTAGATGGGATACTTGATTCTTGGTTGCAGCGATAGCAAATAAATTGAGAAACATTTTTTTTCACTAGTGGTAAATCACAATTTAGACACTTAAATTCGTATTTACAGTTTTTACATAATATATTAGAAGACATACCTTTGCGATTTACATACAAAATAATTTTTTGTTTATTTTTTAAATTATTTCTAATTTCATTTTCTAAAAACCAAGAGATTATTGTTTTTTCTTTAGATGAATCTATTAGGTTAATATTAATATTTGAATTTGTAGTAGAAGAAGCTAGAGATTTTAAATTGATATATTTTTTCTCGTTTATATTAAATTTATCAGAAACGCTTGGACAAGAATCTCCTAATATTAAATTAATTTTTAATAAACAGGAAAGCCATTTTACAATTTTTAAGCAGTGGTAGTGAGGAGATCGTTCTTCTTTAAATGCAAAATGATGCGGAGAATCTATTATCATTAATCCTAATTTAGTAATTGGTAGAAATATTGCTGAACGGGTCCCAATTACAATTTGATATTTTCCTGATCTAATATCTAGCCAATCTTGATATCTTTGAGTTTTTGTTTTATTTGTGTCATATACTATAACTTTGTCAAATTCAGATTTAATTTTATTTATCAATGGATCATTGCCTAATATTTCAGGAATTAATATTAAAACACAGTTATTTTTACGAACTACTTTGTTGATTAACTTTAAATATTGTTCTATTCTATTTTCTAGTCGGTCGTATATTGTATATATTTTATTTTTGAATGGTTTTTTATCATTACTAATATAATTGTTTTTTTGATTTAAAACAAAATCACTATTTTTCATATTACTTAGAATTCTTTTTGCGGGCGGAGGAATCATGAAAAAAACAACTTCACCTAAAGATGCCAAATAATAATTGGAGATCATTTCTGCAATTTTTTTTTGGTGCTGATTTAAAACAGGCTTTTTATCAATAATTTTTGAAATTGATTTAAGTTTAAATTTTATATCACTTTTTTCATGTTTTTTAATATCCCAAATAACTCCAAATATTTTTTTTCTACCAAAAGGGATTTCAACCAATAATCCAGATTTAATAAATGGTAATTGTTCAGGTTTAATTAGATAGGTGAATTTTTGATTTATTTTTTTGGTTTTAGAATTTACAACAATAGATGCATATTGCATATAATACTCTAATAAATGTTAATTTGATGCGAATTAATGCTAATCAAATTTTATTAATTATTCTTTTTATTTTTACATCATTCTTAGTAAATAAAATTAGCATTCCTAATCTTAATTTTTGGGCTTTTAAGTAAGCCCGAATCTGTTCATAATCTTTTTTATAAAAATATTGGCCTACTTTTAATTCTAGAATAATTTTATTTTCAATTAAAAAGTCAAGTATGTATTTTCCAATTTTATGATTATCAAATTCTAAATCTATACCTATCTGCTGCGTATAGTTTATATGATATTTGTTAAATCTTATTGCGAGAGCTTTTTGATAATATTTTTCTTGATATCCATACCCTAATTCATTATAGACATCATAAATAATCCCAACAATTTTATAACTTAGTTTAGGGTATACTAAATCGTCTTTAGCATTATCATTATTTAAAATTAGCATATATTTGCATTGAAATTAGTAATTATTAGTATGCAAGATATTACTTATGTCTTGTTACTTCAAATCGATATAGATAAACTGGTTCTTCCGGAGAAATTCCAGCTTTTTGACGAGCAATTCCAACTTGTAGCTCAGCTGTATCGATATCTGGCAAATCAGGTAATAATAATCCTGTGCGGCCGTCTTTACTTTTAACAATTACTCCGTATTTCTTAGTATCTAAAGATGTAATTCCTTGAATCGGTTCGGGTTTACTTAAAACATCAACAGAAATTTCAAGGTTATTTAATTCCTCTTTTTCTATTGGCTGAAAACGAAAGTCAGATGAACAAGCAGAAATTGCATTATCAATAATTTCTTGCGCAATATTTTTTTTAGTTGCTAAAAATGTTCCAATACATCCCCGCAGTTTTTTTTCTGTGTTATTTTGTGTATTTGTTTGTGTTGATTCGTGTATAGACACAAAAACACCAGATTTTTTTTCTAGCATTTCTTTTGGTAAATTTTTAGGAACATCAATTTTCTTACCTGTTTTTACATAATTCTCAATTGCAAATTTTGCAAGTTTTGTGTAATTGTCCATAATTATTTTTTTTCTGTTAGTAGACAGTTCTTATCAATATTTTACTAATAATTATTTATTAGTATTTTGAATTTTAAAGTTGGTTACTAGGTAGCCGACGCCAAATGGTCCTTCATAGCTTAGTATTTCAGTTTGATAATTTAATTTTTCCAAAACACCCAGTAATATTAAAATTGATTTATATCCACATTCACCAGCATCTTTAATGATATCTTCATCTATATTTAATATTGCTTCAGTATCCTTTGATTTTAAATCGTTAATTATTTGTTTATCAAAATTTGTTCCAATATTATTTTCGAACAACCGGTGTGACATATCGCCACTTGCAATTATTCCAATATTTTTTTCTTCTAGATTACATACATCAAAAATAACCTGTCCGAAGGCGTAGTGATGCAAGCGGTCTAGCATAGAATAATTAATTGGAATAATTTTAATATCTTCATCTAAATGTTTAGATAAATAATACATTGGTACTAATATTCCATGATCTAGGATAAAATTTTCAGTATTAGCATTGCAGTTAATATTATTTTCTTGAGCTTGATTTATAATTTTTTGTGCTAAGCTGTCATTTGATGAAAAGTCAAATTTTATTTGTGGTGCTTTAAATTGTGTAAAATTTCCAGAAAATTCGCCGCCGAACCAAACATTCATTCTATCTGGATAAATTACACCATGAGGAGAAATTACAATTAAAGTATCAATATCTTGTTCTGAAATATGCTCTGCTAATTTCTCCATAGCTAAAATAGTTTTTTTAGCTAATTTTAAATCATTTGTTTTACCTACACCGGGAATAATTATTGGAGGATGTGGTGAAATTGCGCAAAATTTGATCATATATTTCCAAATTTATAATATTTAATATAATAATTACAATGTTTTACAAAATAATAATTTCTTTGAGTTGATTATATCAAAATTATTAATAAAAGTTGAATTTATGGCATAAAATAGATAAAATATTGATGAGGTGATTATGTTTTATGATCGAATTGAATCCGGGGAAAAACTAGCTAAAAAAATTACTCAGTATAAAGACAAAAAAAATACTGTAATTTTAGCTTTATCCAAGGGGGGATTGGTAGTAGGTAAAGCTATTTCGTCAAAGTTAAATTTATCACTTGGACTTTTATCAGTTAAAAAAATTTATTCACCAATTAATTCCAATTTAATTATTGGGGCATTTGCTGAAACTGGAGAGCCAATAATTAATGATCAACTAATTGGCACAGATGGTATTAGTCCTGATTATTTAGACCGAGAAATCTCAAGCTTGAAAGAAAAAATTAAAAACTCTAATATTAATCAAAAGTTAATAAAAAAAAATGATGTTTCCAGTCAAAGCATTATTATAGTTGACGATGGAATAAATTCAATTTATCCAGTTATGGCGACAATTTCATACTTAAAAACACAAAAAGTTCAAGAAATAGTTATTGCAACACCAGTTATCAATTCGGAAATTATTTTTAAACTTAAAAATAAAGTAAATCATATATATTATATTTACTCATCAACTGAACCTTTTACTGTAGACCAGTTTTACGAAGAATCATTTTTGGAAACTAATTGATTGCTAATTTGTACTTGGGACAAATACTTTTCCAATAGTATTAAATGGGTATAGTGTTAGCCATGCGCGACCGACAATTTCATTGATTTTAATAGCTCCAATTATCCTTGAATCATGGGAATGTTCTCGATTATCTCCCATAACAAAATATTCCTCAGGACCGAGTTTTATTTCAAGTGTTGTATCTGGATTATTTGCAACATAAGTTTGAAAATTTGATGGTATATAATCTTCTTCTAACAATTTATTATCAATCAATATTTTATTGTTAGTAATTTTTATCGACTCTCCTGGTAAGCCAATAATTCGTTTAATGTAATCTGATCCTGATGCGTCAGGTGCTGCAAATACAACGACCTCACCTCTTTTAGGATTTTTTAAGCGATAGCTTAACTTATCAACAATTAAATATTGATTAGTGTGCATGTTTGGTTCCATACTATTTCCATCAACTACAAAAGGTTGGAATAAAAAAGTTCTTATTAAAAATGCAGTAATAAGAACAAAAAATATTGTCTTTAGTATTTCAAATACTGCCATTAGAGATTCTTTCATAAAATATGCCTATATGTATAAATTAATTTGAGATGTTTAAGTTAAAAGTATTAAATAAAATAGATTTATTTAAAACTAAAATTTCTTCAATAAATAATATATCAAAACTTGAAACTTTTGACAATTGCAATATACTAATTAGTAGCTAGTAGCTAGTAGCTAGTAGCTTGTCTGTCTGCCGACAAGTCAGGTGGCTTGCGATGCTTATATCAGATATTTTTATTTAAGGTTAGATTATGTATCCAATATTATTTTCAATTGGAAAAATTAATTTTTATAGTTATGGTTTGTTTGCAGCTATTTCGGTTATTGCAGTATATTTTGTAATGAAACAACTAGCTTTTAAAAAACAGTTAAACGATAATAATTTATTTGATAAAGTATTGTTAGTTTTTGTTTGCGCTTTGATTTTTTCAAGAATAAGTTATTTTGTGTTGTATAATAATCAGTTTGATGCTTGGTACGAAATTTTTTATGTTTGGAATGGAGGACTTATTTCATTCGGAGGAATTATCGGAGGATTCATTGCTTTTCTAATAGTTTTTAAAAAAGACTTAATAAAATGGCTCGATGTAATAGGAGTTAGTTTTTTACTAGGTGCTAGTATTTGGAGAATTGGAGGTTTTTTGTCTGGTGGAAATCCTGGAATGATTTCGAATAGTTTTATTGCAATTAACAATCGTATACCTACTGTATTAATTGAATCACTGATTTTATTTTTTATATTTTTATATTTTTATAATAATTTTACCAAGATGAAATTCCCTAACGGAGTAATTTTTTGGATATGTCTAGGTGCGTATGGTTTTATTAGAATAGGGATTGATTTTTTGCGCGATTACAGTGGACAGTCAGTTAAGGTTTTAAATACTGGGCAAATAGCGGGTTTGCTGATGTTTGTAATTTCAGGATTTGCAATATTATACCTTGTTTTGTATGATAGATATAGAAAAAGGAAATAATATGAAAAAGCAATTATTTGATGAAAATTTTTTAAAACGCCAAAAAAGTTTTTTATTATCGGAAAAACAAAGATTGATTAATGAATTGGCGTCGGACAGTAAGTTTCCCGAGTATGGTGATACAGAAGAAGATAATGCTTCAGAGGTAACTGATTTTACTGAAAAAAAAGGCATTGAAAAAAAATTAAAAGGTGAATTAGTTGATGTAAAAATTGCTTTAGACAAAATTGATAATAATCTATATGGCATGTGTGAGGAATGTAAAAAGCAAATAGAAAAAGCACGATTAGAGGCAATGCCATCGGCAAAAACTTGCATAACTCATAGTAATAAACGGATTAAATAATGAGCTTAAATAGAAGATTTTTTAACATTGCAATATTTGTAATGTTTTTTGTTTTTATGGACCAGCTTATAAAATATGTTTTACAAACATATTTTTCATTTATTATTTCGGAAAACTACGGAATAATATTCGGAACTGTCGAAAATAATTTTTTAAAAATTTTAATAATTTTAATTGGAATTATTTTACTTATATATTTAATTTTTAATACTGATTTTTCAAAATTTTCAAACATGCTTGCAATCTCTTTAATTATTGCAGGAGCAATTTCTAATATTTTGGACAGGTTTATTTATGGATATGTAGTAGATTATATAAATTTACCTTCATTTTTATCTTTTTGGCCAACTTTTAATTTAGCAGATATTTTCATTGTAATCGGCTTAGTTGTATATTTATATAATTTTTTTAAAAGTAAATGATTTATGTTTTATTTTAGTGAAGTATGATTTATAGATCTAACTATAATACTTTTTATAAAAGTTTGTTTTAATCCAGCCTTCGCGAAATCCCAGGGCTTTAGCCCGGGGATGAAGCAAGGTAAGATTTCGCTACGGCGGATTTCAGCTCCGCCTAAGTGGAATCCGCGGGTTTTAACCCGCGGAGCTTCAATAGGTAATAAATTCTAAATAAAAAAATCATTTTTATTAAATGATTTTTTTTTAAAAATAAACTATATTTTAAATATTTTTTATTATTTAATTCGATCAATGATTTTTTTAAATTCTTCTGGATGATTCATGGCCAGGTCTGCTAATACTTTTCTATCAAGCTCAATTTTTTTATCGCTAAGTTTTTTGATAAAAGTTGAATAATTAATATCATGTTCTTTACAGGCAGCATTTATTCTAATTATCCAAAGCTGTCTCATTTCTCTTTTTTTTGTTTT
>Ga0334885_1002314_pt1 | contig 20038 bp, 20 predicted proteins | sample GraSluR1_MG_8_FD_207233 | JGI IMG/M metagenome (GOLD analysis project Ga0334885, IMG submission 207233) | Sludge microbial communities from methane-producing bioreactor in Wageningen University, Netherlands - Granular Sludge_31_05-R1 | ecosystem: Engineered > Bioreactor > Anaerobic >...
AGGTGACCCTTCAGCGCCGCGCCCTTCCCCCCGGGAAGGACGGACCGTTCCAGCCTGCCGGTGCAGTAGCCCAGGGCCTGGAGCCTTTTCCCCATCCTCGTGACGCCGGGGAACACCCCTGCCATGAGGTGGACCTCTCCCTGCCGGTCCTCGAGCCGTTCCGCGAGGTACATCAGCCCGCCGCACTCCGCCAGGACGGGAAGCCCCCCCTCCGCGGCCGACCGTATGGCTTCCCGGATGGAGGTGTTTCCTGCCAGCGGGGCAGCGAATTCCTCGGGAAAGCCTCCCCCGATGTAGATCCCCTCCGTCCGTGCCGGCAGATCCCTGTCCCGCAGGAGGCTGAAGGGAAGGAGTACCGCTCCCAAATGTTCCAGGATGTCCAGGTTATCCCGGTAGTAGAAATGAAAAGCCTCGTCCAGAGCCACGGCGATCCTCGCCTCCGCCGCCGGGGGGGAAGTAAAGATTGAAGGCCTGAAGGCGGGAAGGTCCGGCGCCGATGCCGCCAGGGCGATCAGGCGGTCAACGTCTATGTGCTCCTCAGTCAGTCTGCGGACGGTATCCGTGAGTTCGGCGACCGATCCGTGCTCTGCCGCCGGGGTGAGCCCGAGGTGCCGCTCGGGAAGGGCGATGGATCCGCACCGGGGAAGGTAGCCGAGGACGGGGATGCCCGTTTCCGTCTCCACCGCTTCCCTGAGGATGCGGTAATGTCCCTCGCTGCCCAGGTTGTTGAAGATCACGGCCTTCACGGGCACTTTCCGGTCGAATCCGGCGAATCCCGCCACCAGGGCGGCGGCGCTGCGGGCCATGGCCTTTCCGTTCACCACAAGCACTACAGGGGCGGCGAGGATCTTTGCCAGGTGGGCGGTGCTTCCCCGTTCGTCCAGGGCTCCCGCTCCGTCGAAAAGGCCCATCACGCCCTCGATGACGGCAATGTCGGCCGAGGCTGCGCTCCGGGAGAAGAGCTCCAGGAGCCGCCCCCCGTGCAGGAGCATGGTGTCCAGGTTTCTGCAGGGGCGCCCCGCCGCGGCGGAATGGAATCCGGGGTCGATGTAGTCCGGCCCGGCCTTGAAGGGCTGCACCGCCAGTCCCCGTGAGGAGAGTGCGGCCGCTATCCCCATGGTGACGGTGGTCTTTCCGGAGCCGCTGTTTGTCCCGGCGAGAACGATCCTCGGGCAGCTCATTTTTCTATCCCCTTCCGGGCGGGAACACCCAGGGAAAAATAGTGCCGCAGCTCCTTCATCTCGGTGACCAGGTCGGCCCTCCGGAGGATCTCCGGAAAGGCGTGCCTGCCCGTGAGCACGAGCTCCGTGGAGGGACTGCGCACCTCAAGGAGCTCCAGTACGTCCGTTTCGGCGAGGAGGCCGAGATGAACGGCAACGAAAATTTCGTCGGCGATAACGAGGCCCCATTTCCCGGACGAAGCCGCCTCCCGGAGGCGCTCCAGTCCCCGGCGGGCATGAACGGTGTCCTCCTCCGTCAGCGGCGCCCCCACCCTGCGCTCCCCGCCGAAGGTTTCAACTGTCACCCCCCGAAGCAGGGCTAGGGCGGCGTGCTCGCTGTATTCCCCCCGCTTGAGGAACTGGCCGAGAAAAACCTTCATGTTCGCCCCGGATGCCCTGAGGAGCAGCCCCAGGGCGGCGGTGGTCTTCCCCTTCCCGTTTCCCGTGTACACGTGAACATATCCCTGATACTCCATGGCAGACTCCTCTGAGGTTTTTCTTCATTATAGGGGCAATCAGGGGCTCCGGGGACACCGGTTTTCACATCCTGCTATAATGTATAATAATTCTGTCACATTTGCCGGGCCACTGCCCGGCGGGAGGCGGATCCCCGAACCTCCGGGGATGGTAGAGAGGCCGGGAAGGACCGTTTTCCCGGGAAGCCGGAAAAGGAGGCGACGGAATGGAAAGCGTCTACAAGGTGATCGAGCTCGTGGGAACCAGCACCGAGTCCTGGGAGAAAGCCGCGGCCGCCGCGGTGGAGAGGGCTTCCGAATCCCTGAGGGATCTCCGGGTTGCGGAAGTGGTCGCCCTGGACATGCACATGGAGAACGGAATGATCAAGGCCTATCGGGCGAAGGTGAAGGTCTCCTTCAAGTATGAAAACTAGCGGCCGTTTCTGATGCACAAGGCGGCAGAGGGGCTCCCGGTGCCCGCTGTCCCGTGCCTCTATGAAAAAAGCTGAAAGGCGCCCCACTCTTCCCGACGGAAGAGCGGGGCGTCCTGCTTCTGTCGGGATATTCAGGCTCTTTTTCTCCCCTTGCAAAAAAGGGGCTCCGTGGGTAGCATGGAACCCGTCCAGAATCGACATGATCGGGGGAATGGCCTATCCGTGCCCGGACACTGATGATCCAGGGAACATCCTCATCCGTGGGGAAGAGCGTCCTCACGGCGGCCCTGTGCCGCATTTTCGCCCGGAGGGGACTTCGGGTGGCCCCCTTCAAGGCCCAGAACATGGCCCTGAATTCCTTCGTCACATCCGGGGGGGAGGAGATGGGGAGAGCCCAGGCCGTGCAGGCCGCCGCCGCCGGGAGGGAACCCGAGGTGGAGATGAACCCCGTCCTTCTGAAGCCGGAGGGACATTCACGCTCCCAGGTCATCCTCATGGGACGGCCGTGGAAAACTCTCTCTGCCGGGGATTATTACGCCTGCAGGGAGATTCTGTGGGCTTCGGTGGCCGCTTCCTTCGAAAAGCTCGCCGGGGAGAACGACCTCCTTCTCGTGGAGGGGGCCGGCAGCCCGGCGGAGATCAACCTCAAAAAGAGCGAGATCGTGAACATGCGGGTCGCCCGGACCTTCGGCTGCCCGGTGCTCCTCGCCGGTGACATCGACAGAGGCGGTGTTTTCGCCTCCCTCACGGGGACCCTGGCCCTCCTGGACGACGAGGAAAAGACCCTTGTGAAGGGCTTCCTCATCAACAAGTTCCGGGGGGATGTGAAACTCCTCGAACCGGGGCTCGAAATGCTCTCCGGCCTGACGGGGGGGCGCCCTGTCCTTGGGGTGATCCCCTGGCTGAAAAATCTCGCCGTGGCCCAGGAGGATTCGGTCTACCTCGAGGAGAACCGGTCCTCCGGTATCCCCGGAGCAGTGGACATCGTCGTGATCAAGTTCCCGCGCATTTCCAACTACGACGACTTCGACCCCCTCGCCCTCGAGGAAGGTGTCTCCCTCCGGTTCGTGGACAGGCCCGAAGATCTTGGAAAACCCCATGCCGTCATCCTCCCCGGAAGCAAGACGACGCTGGAGGACCTCGCATGGCTCCGCCGGTCGGGTTTCGACGGTCTCCTTGCCGCCCTTGTCCTGTCGGGGGCATCTCTCGCCGGCGTCTGCGGGGGCTACCAGATGCTCGGCCGCCGGATTTCCGACCCCCTGGGGGTGGAGGGAGCCTCAGGCGGCGGGGACGGGCTCGGCTTCCTCCCCGGCGAGACCCTTTTCGAACCCTCCAAGGAGACTACCAGGGTAACGGGCGCCACCGTTCCCGGAGAGGGGTTCCCGGGCTCCCGGTCCGTTCCCGTGGAAGGGTACGAGATCCACATGGGCAGGACGGTCCTCCCCCGGGGGGCCAGGCCGCTCCTGTCCCTGGGGGGCGGAAGGACCGACGGCGCCGTGAGCGCCGGGGGGCGGATATGGGGAACCTACCTCCACGGCATCTTCGACAGCGGGGAGTTCCGGGAGGAATGGCTCCGCTTTCTCGGCAGGAGGGAACCGGGGAAGGACCTTCCCTTCCGGGTGGTCCGGGAGCAGGCCTTCGACCGTCTCGCCGACGAGGTGGAGGCTGCCCTCGACATGAAGGCGCTGGAGCGGATCATCGGCCTATGACCACTGTTGCCGCTGCCTGCCCGGGAACCTGCGGGGAGCTTTTCCAGGGCACCCTTGAAGGCATACCCTGCCTTGTGTCGTGTCCCATCGACAGGTACGCCCGGATCCGTATCACCGCCCGCCCGGGAGAAGGGCTCTCTCTTCCCGGGGAGATGAGCAAAACCAGAAGGGCCCTGGAAGCCTTCCTGGGACGCCGGTTCCTTGGGGGGAAGAACCTTGCGGTGGAGCGGATGGAAGCTCTGCCTGAAGGCAAGGGATACGCAAGCAGTACCGCCGACATTCTTTCGGCCCTCGCCTGCGCGGCGTTCCTGGCGGGGACTTCCCTGCCGCCGGAAGAAGCGTCTGCAATCGCCCTTTCTGTGGAGCCCACCGACAGCATCGCCTGGCCGGGACTGGCCCTCCTCGACCATCGGGAGGGGAGGATCATGAGGTTCCTCGGGCCTCCCCCGCCTCTGTCTGTGTTCGTCCTCGACTGGGGGGGCACCGTGGACACCGAAGAATTCAACAGCAGAAACAGCCGTCCTGTCCTGGAATCCCTCGCACCCCTTCACCGGGAGGCCTTCTCCCTGGTCCTCCGGGGGGTGGAGCAGGGAGACCCGGAAGCCCTGGGCAGGGGGGCGTCCCTGAGTGCCCGGGCGTCAGCCCGGCTCCTGGAAAAGCCCCGCCTCGACGAGTGCTTCGCTCTCTGCTCATTGCTGGGGGGGTATGGGGTCTGCGTGGCCCACAGCGGTACCCTCTACGGCATCCTCCTGCCCTCCGGGGCGGCGGGCCGGGAGGATGAAATCCTGGGAACGGCAGCCCGGAGGCTTTCTCCCGGGTGGGAGGGACGGATGCATTCCGTCGTTTCCGGCGGGCCGGGAAGGGAAGAAAGGAAGGAACGGCCATGATGCTTGTTTTTATTCTCCTGGGGGCCACGGTGTGGGACCTCCTCATCGGCGAGCCTCCGTCACAATACCATCCTGTGGTCTACATGGGGAAGTACGTCACCGCCTTCTGGAAGTACCGTCCCTCGGGAAGGGAGCGGGCGCTGCTCTATTTCGGCGGGGCTCTGGTCCTCTCCGGCGGCTTTCTCTTTTCATGGCCGGCAAGGATCCTCGGCATGTTCCCCGACTTTCTCTTCGCCATTCTTGCCGTCCCGCTGCTCAAGACCACCTTCTCCCTTTCGGGCCTTCTCGGCGCGGGGGAAGGGATCCTCGACTCCCTTGAACGGAACGACCTCCCGGGAGCCCGGAGAAAGCTCTCCCGGGACCTGGTGAGCAGGGAGACTGAAGACCTCTCAACGGAGGAAGTGGCGGGTGCGGCCGTGGAATCACTGGCGGAGAACCTCACCGACAGCCTGGCGTCCCCTCTCTTCTTCTTCGGCGTCTTCGGGCTGCCGGGCGCCTTCTTCTACCGGTTCTGCAACACCTGCGACTCCATGATCGGCTACAGGGGAGGTGACATGGAATGGGGCGGAAAGTTCGCCGCCAGGTGCGACGACGTGCTCAACTGGATCCCCGCGCGGGTCTCCGCCTTTCTGCTTCTGGCCGCCGGAGCTCTCGCCGGTGAGAATGTCCTCTCCGGGATAGAGGCCCTGAGGCGGGGCCGCCTTCTCACGTCCAGCCCCAACGCCGGGTGGACCATGTCCGTCATGGCCGGTCTGCTGGGGGTAACCCTGGAGAAGCGGGGCGCCTATTCCCTTCCCGGCGGCACCGGCCCGCTGGACGAGGATGTCCTCCGGAGGGCCCTCCGGGTGGTCCGCATTGCCTCGGGGCTCGTGCTTGTCGTCGCTGCGGTTCTCGGTGGCCTTCATGGACTGTTTCGTTAGGCAGGAGATTCTCACCGGGCGGCCCGCCCGGCATGGGGGGCTCGACTACGCCCGGCTTCGGAAGGAGGGGGTCTCTCCCGGGGAAGTCCTCGACTTCAGCGTCTCCACCAATCCCTTCCCACCCTGCCCGGAAATAGCCGAAGCCATGTCCGGAGCGGCCCTTACCCGCTACCCCGATTCCTCCTCCGGTGAGCTCCGGTCCGCACTGGCGGAGCTTCACGCCGTGGCGCCCGAATCCGTCCTGGTGACCAACGGACTCGCCCAGGCCATCTTTCTCTGCGCCTTCGCTTTCGCCGACCGGGGGAAGAATGTTCTCACCGCTTCCCCGACCTTCGGGGAATACCGTTCGGCCTCGGAGTTCGCCGGGGCGGATGTCCTGGATGTTCCCGCGCGGGAGGAGGACGGCTTCGCCTTTCCTCTTGAGGATGTGGAAGACCGGATCAGGACTGTACGGCCCTCTCTCGCCTGGGTGTGTTCCCCAAACAACCCCACGGGAACCCTTCCCCTGAAAGAGGAGCTTCTCCGCCTGCTCTCCGCCTGCGACGGGACGGGCACCCTGCTCGCCCTCGACGAGGCCTACGTGAACTTCGCCCCCCCGGGATCGTCGGCATTGCCGCTTATGAGGCCCGGCCTTCTTCTTCTCCGGTCCATGACCAAGGACTACGGCCTGACGGGGCTTCGTCTGGGCTATATCATGGGAGATCCCCGGCTTGTGGGTCTCCTCGCCTCCCTGCAGCCTCCCTGGAGCGTGAACGCCTGTGCCCAGGCCGCCGGTCTTGCGGCCCTGCGGGCCCGGGGATACTATGAAGCCCAGTGGGCCGGTCTCCGGAGCCTTGCCTCCGGACTGGCCCGGGATCTTGCGGAGGCCGGTTTCCCTCCTCTTCCGTCCGCGGGGAATTTTCTGCTTTTCCGGGCCGGGGATTCCGAAAGGCTCCAGGCGTTTCTCTGGAAACGGCGCATTCTGGTGAGGGACTGTTCCTCCTTCGGTCTTCCCGGATATGTCCGGGTGGGCGTGAAGAGCGGGGACGAGAACAGGCGGCTCGTGGAGTGCCTGGCTGCGTACCGGAAGGAGGCGTCCTGATGGGCAGGCTGACCCTTGTCCTCGGAGGAAGCAGGAGCGGCAAGAGCGAATTCGCCGAGAATCTGGTCCGGGAGGCCGAGTGCGCGGGGAAAAAGGTGGTCTACATTGCCACCTGCGAATCCAGGCCCGAAGACCGGGAGATGGCGGAGCGGATCGACCGGCACAGGAAGCGTCGGCCGTCATCGTGGAGAACCGAGGAGGAGCCCCTGGCCCTCGAAGAGACCCTTCTGGGGCTTGAAAGCGGTACCGTGGCCCTGGTGGACTGCCTCGGCCTCTGGGTCTCGAACCTTCTCTTCTCCCTGCCGGAACAGCAGGAAGGGAAAGAGGAGGAGATTCTCAGGAGAGCGGAGGCGTTCTGCCGGGCCGCATCCGCCTCCGCCGCCGACGTGGTGGCTGTCTCCAGCGAAACAGGCATGGGGGTGGTTCCCCCCGCCCCGCTCGGAAGGATCTACCGGGATCTCCTTGGACTGGCCAACCAGGCGGCCGCACGCTCTGCAGGGGAAGCCTGGCTCGTGGTGGCCGGACTGCCTCTGAAAATAAAATAGAGAATACGTTCCAGGCGGTCCACGGCGGCCGTTCATCCAACCCTTCATCGGGAAAACCAGGAGGCATCATGACGACACTAGAACAGGCAATCGCCCGGATCCGCCCGCTCTGCGCACCTTCCATGGAAGAGGCGAGACGGCGCCAGGACTCTCTCACCAAGCCGAGGGGCAGCCTCGGGAAGCTCGAGGATCTTTCCGTGCAGCTCGCAGGAATCCAGCGCACCTCCAGCCCCGCTATCCGGCACAAGGTGATCCTCACCATGGCGGGGGATCACGGGGTGGTGGACGAGGGAGTGGCCCTTTATCCCCGGGAGGTCACGGTGCAGCAGGTGCTCAACTTTCTGGGCGGCGGCGGGGGAGTGAACGTCCTGGCCCGTCACGTGGGAGCCAGGGTTGTCCTGGTGGACATGGGGGTGGCCCATGACTTCGAGCCCCGGGAAGGCCTCCAGGTACGGAAGATCGCCAGGGGAACGGCGAACATGTTCCGCGGTCCCGCCATGACCCGGGAGCAGGCGGTCCGGTCCCTGGAAGAGGGCATCGCCGCCGTGGAGGAGGAAGCGGTGAAAGGCATGGACATCCTCGGCACCGGGGAGATGGGCATCGGCAACACCACGCCCTCCACGGCCATTGCCTGCGCCGTCACCGGCGTCCCCGTCCCCATGGCCACTGGCCGGGGAGCGGGGCTTACCGACGAGGGGCTCAAAAGAAAGATCGCCGTCATCGAGGGAGCCCTGTCCCTCCATTCCCCCGATCCCCGGGACGGTATCGACATCCTCTCGAAAGTGGGCGGGTTCGAGATCGGGGGGATCGCCGGCGCGGTCATCGGTGCGGCGTCCCTGGGCATTCCCGTGGCAGTGGACGGCTTCATCTCCACGGCCGCCGCGGTGATCGCCGTCCTTGTCTGTCCCGCCTGCCGGGACTACATGATCTGTTCCCACAAATCGGTGGAGATCGGCCACGAGCACTTGCTTCGCTTCCTGGAGGCGGAGCCGCTGCTCGACCTGGACATGCGTCTCGGGGAGGGGACCGGAGCCGCCCTGGCCATGTCCCTGGCAGAGGGCGCCGCAAAGGTGCTCAATGAAATGGCCACCTTCGAGAGCGCCGGTGTCTCCGGGCCGGTCGAACCCGGATCGGGCGCGCCGGGAGCGTAGAAAACCGTGGATTTTCTCCGGGCTCTTGGCTTTCTGACGATTCTGCCCTGCCCGCGGTATGAGAGCACCCCGGAGGACCTCGGAAGGTCCTCCGGATGGTTCCCCCTCGCCGGGGCCCTGCTGGGGGTACTGTTGGCCGCCGCACACGCGGGGCTTGCCCTTCTTCTTCCCCCCCTGGCGGCGGCTTCCTTCGCGGCGGTTCTCTGGGCGTTTCTCACCCGGGGGCTGCACCTGGACGGCCTGGCCGACACCTTTGACGGCATCGGGGGAGGGTACTGCCGGAAATCCCGGCTGGCCATAATGAAAGACAGCCGGCTCGGTACCTTCGGCGGAATCGCTGTGGCCTCAGCCCTTCTGATGAAAGTTTCACTCCTTGCCGGAACGGAAAGGACGGCGGCCCTGCAGGCCCTTTTCCTCGCCCCCGTTCTGGGCCGGTGGGCGATTCTCTTTGCCATGCGTTTCTTCCCCTCCGCCCGCCCGGGCGGCATGGGAGACCTGTTCCGGAAAGGCTGCACGAACCGCTGCCTCTACACCGGAACAGCGGCCGCAGTCCTTCTGGCCGCAGCGTCGGGAGGCATGACCGGCATCATGCTTCTGCCTCTTGTCCCCCTCTTTGCCCTGCTCTTTTCCCGGTGGCTGGCCTCCCTCCTGGGGGGACTCACCGGCGATTCCTACGGGGCGGTGTGCGAGCTGTCGGAAATACTCTCCCTCTGTCTTTTCACCGTCCTCAGGTAACGTCCTTTCACGACGGAACAATATCCAGGGGAAGCCTCCCGCACTTTCCCCCGAAGATCGCCCCGGAACAGGAAAGATGGTCCCATAGGCCCGGAAGACATGGAGTCTGTGGGATTGTAAAATCTGCAAAAAATATTAAAATAATGGAATCATAGTTCTTTCTTCCCGATTTCTTCGCCGTTCGCCGTTCCCCTGAAGACCAAAGTACGTAAAAAAGAAGGTGATGAAGAGGAGCAGATGTGCTTCTTCTACCGGGAAGACAGAGGGAGAGTGGAGTGGTGTCCATTGTGCCGGGGCTGGTCAGGGGCTCCGGCGGGAGCAGAAAGGCTGTGAGATCCATAAGGAGGAACAGGACAGTCCTTGCGGCGGCACTTTTTTTGGCGGGAGTTCTGATCTTGTGGTCCGGCCTGGAGGCGGCCTTCGCCCAGCCGGTGATTACGGCGAGGCTCCGGGCGGTCCCGGAGAATTTTTCCGGAAGATGCCCCGCAAAGATACGCTTTGACGGGGTGATAATGGTCAGGAACAATACCCGTCCCCCGCTGAGAGTCCAGTACAGGTTCCTGAGGAGCGACGGTGCCCTGTCGCCCATATCGACCATCGTCTTCGACGGCAACGGGTCGAAAAACGTGAGCACCACATGGACCCTTGGAGGCCCTTCACTGTCCTCTTACTCAGGATGGCAGTCCATCAAGATCCTCTATCCCCAGGAGGCGGAGTCCAACAGGGCGAACTTCAGCGTTGCCTGCCAGGCGGAGCCTCCCAGGAAGCCCGATCTTGTCATCCGTTCATTCGGCCTCAAGGAATGGGGAAAATGCGAGCCGAACCACGTCATCTTCACCTTCCAGGTGACGGTGGCCAACATCGGCTCAGCTCCGTCACCGGCCGTTCCGGGCAAGGCAATGGTCCAGGCCATGGACCAGCACGGCAACGGCTGGGGCAACGGAGTTGTCCTCAACGCCATTCCCCCCGGAGGTCACCAGACGGTAGTGATACCGGTCTACTATCTCAAGAATGACCCCGGCCACATCACAGGGGCGGCGCCCCATCCATTCCGGGCCATTGCAGACCCCCTGAAGCTCGTGGATGAACTCCGGGAGGACAACAACCTTTCGGGCGTGATCAACGTAGACCCGCGGAGCCTCTGCAGGACCGCCGACATACCCGGGACAACCCATCCCCTGACAGAAGACTGCATAGCCTTCAATCCGGCAACCGCCCAGGTCAAGTTTCTGAACAATGACTGGAAGATCGTGGACGGGAATCACTGGATGTTCAGCTTCGGGAACAAGAAGACTGAAGCGGAGCAGGCTCTCCGGGTGATCAAGCATTACAGGGTGAACCAGTCGTGTTTCGTCGGGCGGCCGGGTCCGTCCTTCCAGTATCTCCTGCGGTCGGGAGCGGCCCCCTCCGGGGCCATGGCGGGCGAGGACTGCGTTTCCTTCAACCCCAATACCGCCGAGGTGAAAAAAATAAGCAACGACTGGAAGATCGTGGACGGGTCTCACTGGATGTTCAGTTTCGGCAGCAAGGAAGACGAGGCCCGCCAGGCCCTCGCCATCATCAAGAAGTACGGTTTCACCCGATCGTGCTTTGTGGGCAGGCCGAACGCGAGTTTCCAGTACATGAGGAAGTAGCGTCTGAATATGAAAATGCTGTTGAGCGGAAAAGGGAGCATCCACCTTTTATAGTATCCGGCGGATGCTCCCTTTTTTCTTCAATGCTTCGGTGGATGTGGAAGAAGACATAGACAGCGTATGGAGACGAAAGAAACAGCACAGCGGAGGAACGGAAATGAAGAATAAACGGTTTGGCCTGTCGGCCGTGATTATCGCCCTTCTCGTCCTTTTCGGTGCGGGGAGCTCCTGGGCCGCATCAAAGACCTACTGGCATTTTACCGTCAAGGCCTTTGTCGACCTTCCTGATACCAATGGTGTGGAATGGGCCTGGATAACGATGGTCGAATACGATGCCCCCAGGGCCTATCCTGCCGAGGCTGAAGTCGCCGCTGAATACGGAGGAGAGCTGAAGGGGACTGTTTTTGCCTTTGTGCGCGGCGCGGCGTGGCGCTCCGCGCACAGGTATTTTCGGGACGCCTCCTGCAGCGGCCGCCCGTCAAAAAGCGAGACTTTCTGGGAAATGAGCGAGAGCGACAGTGTTTTTGCCATGGGCCAGCTCATCTCCTCCCAGCCCTTCAGAGGTTTGCCCGGAACGGTTCCCCCTGAGCCTGACTCCTTCAGGTTCGGGTTCACGAAGAGAAGAATCCTTCGCCCGGACGGAACATGGTTCGAGCCTGAGAGCAGGGTGAACATTTTTACCGGCGCCATCAATGCAGAAGGCAGCCCGAGGGAAGAAACCAGGGGGGATTTTTACCTTCAGGTCGTGAATTACCCTGACAATCTGGAACACCACCGACGCTGCGGGAAAGCCTGGGCGGAACAGTATCTCACCGCTTTCAGAACGTTTCACATCGTGGACTCCATACCGGCCTTCGGCGGGTACGTGTTCGGCCAGAAATCTCTGCATCCCGGCAGCAGGAAGCGTTTTGTATATCACGTGGAACGATCGGCCTCCCCTGATCATCCCCGGTGGAAACAGCGGACAATGTGACCGTGTCCCGAGTAAAACCTGTGGTTGAACCAATAACCTCCAGTGATGCGCTATTTCCGGGAAAGAGATGTTTTTCAGGAAAAAAATGACCTGCATTTTCACACCATCTATGCTATAAAAACGGAACAGTCAGTCTATATGGCTTTTTCTGAAGAAGCTCCCGGCAGGGAGGTTGATAGCCCATGGCAAACGGCGGAACAGGATTTCCGTGCAGGTTATTTCTGACAATGGTATTTCTCCTCGCCTTCCCTTCGGAAGGCGTTCCGTGGGGTGCCCTTAAAGAGTACGCTGAAACACACCAGTACATTCTCAGGGAAGCGATGAAACTGGCAGCTTCCGATCCGGCGTTTGTGCAGAAGTTTCCTTCTGCGGAAGAACTCGTAAACCATGATTATGTCCTCGTGACAGCCCTTGGGAAATCCGGTCCCGGCCCTGATGTGGACGGGGCCTCACCTTATTCGTGGCATTATTACAACCCGAGGACAGAGAAAGGCCTTGCCCCGAAGAAAGTGGCGGATTTTTTCAGCGTCATGATGCACAAACGGGTCAGGGGAGAATCTCAGGCCAGAGAAGCCGCCTGGGCGGCTCATTTCCTCGCCGACATGTTCGTTCCGTACCATGTGACGGGAATGCCGGAAGAGGAGGCATGGCAATCCTTCATGGCGGGAACGCCGCTTGGGGAAAAGGAGACGGGGCCGGCGGAACTGTATTCGATGAAGAGTCCGCCGCCGGCGGGATGGGGAGAAGGAGGAGACTTTTCTTCAGCTCTGGAGCTGTTTTTTAATGAATACCCGCCTGAGAACGACGAGGGAGTGGACTGGTTCGATCCGTGGTATTTCAACGGATGGGGCGGAGCGACTGCTCCCGGCATCGCCACGGGCAGCCACGGATTCTGGGAGTACCAGGCATGGGAATGGTTCAGGGTAAAGCAAGTCGTGAAAAAAAGCCTGCCCGCCCCCGGGTACGACCCGTTGTGGAAAAACCGGAAATCCGAAATGGGAACCGTTTTCTGGAGAGCCCAGGCTGCCGCTGCGGCAGAATACGCTGCCGCATGCGCGTCACGAACCCGGCAAAACATCCCGGCCATTCTGTCCAGTCCGGACCAGGGGATACAGAATGCCGTCCGTGCCGTGTATACCCTTTACAGGGCTTCCATGACATCCCTCCGGGCATCCTGGCGGCAGGAAGATCTCACTGGGGGAGGATACAGGGTTTTCTGCACGGTGCGCAATACGAATCCACTGGAAGAATTTGCGGGTGCCGGGGCGCGGCTGTTGTACAGAAAAGACGGACGATGGATTGTGAGAGAGACGGTTACGCTTCCCCGTCCTGTACCGCCCCAGGGAGCCGGAGAATTTTTCTGGGATTTTCGTTCAGGGGATTCTTTCCAGTGCATTGCTGAGGTTGCGGGTCTGTTCCGGCAGACTCCCGATTTGGGGTATGTGAACCTTTCCTTCACGACCGGCGGCGCCGCTCCGGAAATGGATCATGGAAGAACCTTCGCAGGGAGGATGAATTTCTCCATGGCGAATTATCCCGAAGGAACCAGGATCAATCAACTGTCTCTCTCTATTTCTCCGTTTGACGGAAATGTCCGGGGAAGCGCCAGGCTCAGGTTTATACCTCAGGTGCCCGGAGGTATGAAACCCATGGGCCTGGAACTTTTCCTTGAGGGGGCATTCGACGGGACGCGCCTGTCGGGAACCTGCCGGGGAACGCAGGAGAATTTTTTCTGGACAGGCGGCGGCAGCGCAGCCGGAAGGTGGAGCGCCAGTCTCTCGGGAGAGCAGGTGAAAGGATCGATAGTCCTTGAGAGAGACGGAAAAACATACAGTCTCCCGTTTTACGGAAATGAGCCGGCGCGGTAAACAGGGAGGGGGAGAGGATGAGAAAAAGTTTCGTTCTGATTCTTCTGTTCCTGATCAATGGGCGTGAAGCTTTCACCGGAGGACTGCCGTGGCCGGCGGTCGTCCCGGACAGGCTGTACCTGCCCATCGCCCTGGAATGGTTCATTGACGGCGACCGCTCCAGAAGCAGGGGTTAGGGGTACAAACCCAGTTGCTCAAAGAGAAAAAGGAGGGGCAGCGTGGAACATTCAGCAGGAAAAAAACTGGTTGTCCTGTGGACGAGCGGAGAGAAGATAACTGCGATGAACATGGTCATGCTCTACTGCCTGAACTCGAAGCTGAAGGGATGGTGGGACGAGGTTACGCTGCTCGTGTGGGGAGCCTCGACAGGGCTCCTTGCCGAAGACGGTGAAATACAAACGTACCTCAGCACTCTTCAGGAAGCGGGTGTGGAGGTGATTGCATGCAAAAAATGCGCCGAAAACCTTGGTGCGGCGGAGAAGCTCGAGAACCTCGACGTGAAGGTTTTTTACACCGGGCAGTACCTGACAGAAAAAATCCAGTCGGGCCATAAGATCCTCTCGGTGTGAAGAGCCGGTTCTTAAGGTGTTGGTCCGCCCATTTGAGGCATCCAGTTGAGCTGCCTCACTGTCAGATGGCCGTCGAACCGGGTGAGGACGTGCACCCCGCAGTAGTCCTGCCGCAGGGAAAAGAGCTTCTGCCAGGGAATGTCCAGCAGAGTGAAGATGATTGTTTTGAAGACCCCTGCGTGGGCGGTGATGAGGAGATTGCCCTCCCACCGGTCCAAAAGGTTGGTGAAGGCCGGCCAGACCCGCTTTTGGACGTCAAGGAAGTTTTCTCCTCCCGGCGGGCGGAAACCGGCGAAATCCTGTCCCCTGGCCTCGAAGGCTTCGGGGTCCGACGCCATGATTTCCTTCATGGACCTGACCTCCCACTCGCCGAAGGCGATCTCCTGGAGTTCCGGCACAATGGCGAAGGGCAGATTCCGATCCCCTGCGACGATTCGGGCTGTCTCTGACGCCCGCTTCAGGCCGCTGTGGAAGACCCTGTCGAGGTGGATTCCCGCGAAGGCCTGATTCAGGGCCATGGCCTGCTCTTCTCCTTCGGGAGAGAGAGGCAGGTCCGTCCTTCCGAGAAAGCGCATTTCGTAGTCCGGCAGTGCGGGCCGCCCGTGGCGGACCAGGTAGATGGTTGATTCCACGATGCTCCTCCTTCCGGAGAATCTATTCCCTGTTTGTACGGAACGTTTCATAGGGTACAATACAATGCGGGGAAATACCAGCGAAAGGAGAACTGCCGACATGAAAAAATCACTCGTGGTGACCTGCTCCGCTCCCGCAGCCGTCCGGGCTGCCGTGGAGGAGGGGGTTGCCGGCAACGCCGACATTTTCTACCTTGAGGACGCCGCCCCGGAAAAAAGGGCGGAGGTCCTTTCCTCCGCCCACGGGCTTCTGTCCTTCTTCTTCAACAAAGAAATACGGGAGGAAGAATATCCTCTTCTGGAAAACCTGGAACTCTTCCAGGCCATTTCCACGGGCCTCGACTACCTTCCCTTCGACAAGATGCCCGAAAAACCGGTTCTCGCCTGCAACGCCGGAGGATGGGCCCCCCAGATCGCCGAACATACCATGGCCCTTCTGCTCGCACTTGCGAGAAGGATCGTCCCCCTTCACAACGACCTCATGAAGGGTGTCTTCAACCGAAACGGCTATTCTCCCATGAGCCTTCGGGGAAAAATACTCACCGTTGCGGGCTACGGCGGCATCGGGCGCATGACCGCAGACCTCGCCCGGGGGTTCGGCATGAAAATCAGGGCGCTGAACACCAGCGGAAAGACCGACGGTGACGTGGACTTCATGGGAACCCTGAAGGACCTTGAAACGGTCCTCCCCGATACTGACGTGCTGCTTATCTCCCTGCCCCTGAACAGGCACACTCGGGGTGTCATAGGGAAGAAGGAGCTCTCCCTCATGAAAAAGAACGCCATACTGCTCAACGTGGCCCGGGCTCCCCTGGTTGTGGAGGAGGATCTCTACCTCCACCTGAAGGAGAACCCCGACTTCCAGGCAGGCCTGGACGTGTGGTGGAAGGAACCCACCTGGGGAGGAGGAGATTTTGCCCTCGACTTCCCCTTCCTCGAGCTTCCCAACGTAGCCGGTTCGCCCCACAATTCGAACCGGTGCGAAGGGGACATGGAAATGGCAGCCCGGGCCGCTGCTGAAAACGCGGCCGCTTTTTTCAAAGGAGAGAAATTCGGCGGGCTCATCCGCCGCGAAGACTATATGGAATGAGAGGGAGACTGTCATGGCTCGCTTCACCATAGCAACGTTCAACGTAAATTCTGTCCGCAGCCGGATGCCCGTTCTGCAGAAGTGGCTTTCCGATCATCCCGTGGATGCCCTGTGCCTCCAGGAGACCAAGGTGGTGGACAACGACTTCCCCGAGGCCGACTTCAAGGCTCTGGGGTTTCGCAGCCTCTACAGGGGAGAGAAATCCTACAACGGTGTGGCCATCCTCACGAAGGCCCCCCTTGACGGATTTGCCGTCGGTTTCGGAGACGGCGAGGAGCCTGAGGGGGAAACCCGCCTTCTGCGGGCCCGGATCGGGGACTTCTGCATGGTGAACACCTACATCCCCCAGGGAAAGGCCATCGACCACCCGGATTACCGGTACAAGCACCGTTTCCTCGACCGCATGAAATCTCTTTTCGAGAGGGAGTACCTCGTGTCCGAGAAGATCGTCTGGGTGGGAGACATGAACGTGGCTCCCACGGACATGGACGTAACCAGCCCCGAAAAGAAGCGGGACCATCCCTGCTTTGCCCCGGACATCCAGGAGCACTTCGAAGACGTGAAACGCTGGGGCTTCGCCGACCTGTTCCGCAGGTACAGACCCGAACCGGGAGAGTTCTCCTTCTTTGACTACAGGGTAAAGAACTCCCTGGAGAAAAACATAGGCTGGAGGATCGACCACGTTCTCGTCACGCCGGCCCTCGAAAAGCTCGCCCTGGACTGCTGGATCGACAGGGAGCCCAGGAGCTGGGAGAAGCCCTCGGACCACACGCCCGTGGTGGCCGTGTTCGACCTGTAGGTCCGCCATGTTCAGGAACTGCATCTTTTCGGATCCCCCGGTGGAAGACCGGTACTTTCCGCCCTCCTGGAGCGCCCTGACGCTCCGCTCGGAGGGGTGCGACCTCTACGGCGTCATGTACCACCCGGCGGGGAAAGGCCCCCACCCCACCATGGTGCTCTTCCACGGCTTCCCCGGCACGGAGAAGAACGGCGATCTCGCCCAGGTGTTCCGCAGGGCGGGCTTCAACACTATTGTTTTCTCCTACCGGGGTGCGTGGGGCAGCCAGGGGAGCTTCTCCTTCTCCCATGTGGTCGAGGACGGCAGGAACGTCCTCCGCTTTCTCCGCAGTCCGGAGGCGCGGGAAACCTTCGCCGTGGACAGGGACCGCATCATCGCGGCAGGGCACAGCATGGGGGGCTTCGCCGCAGTCAAGGCGGCGGAGGAATGTCCTTTCGTGAAGGACATTCTCTTTCTCTCGGGGTGGAACGTGGGGCTTGACGGAAAACGGGCCTCCGCCGACCCGTCCCTCGGGCAGAAGCTGCGGGGGCTTTTGGAGGAGTGCGCTCCGCCCCTGGCGGGAACGGATGCCGATGCCCTGTGGAACGAGATAATAGACAAAAGGGAGGACTTCGACCTTCTCAATTCAGCCGCTGCCTTTGCGGGCCGGAACGTCCTCCTCGTCGGCGCCTCGAGGGATGCCATCACCCCGCCCGATGTGCACCATTCGTCCCTGCTGGAGGCCCTGCGGAAAGACGGCAGAGCCGTCGTCCGCGACGTCATGTTGGACGATGACCACGGATATTCAGCATCCAGGGTGGCCCTGGCGGAAGCGTTACTGGACCACCTGGAGAAGAGAGGGTACTGACAGGACGAAAAGGGGGCTCCTCCGGGAGCCCCCTTCGATACTCTACTGTTTTCTCTTCAGCAGTTCCTTCACTGCCGTCCGGATGTCCGAAGGCTCCCTCCCCAGGGGCGTTCCCGCCTCCTTGAGAGAGATGCTGCGGGGGGTATCGGCGGGCCAGCCCGCCTCCTTCAGAATCTCGGCCCCGTCCAGGCCGTACCCTGCGGCCACCTCGTCCAGGGTGAAGCTCCCCTTGAGTTCGTCCGGGTTCGCCGGCACATCTTTGACCGGGGCAGGAGCCTGTGCCGGGTTTGCGGCGAAGTAGGTCTTCAGGTCTTCCTTCAGGATTTCATCGTTCACGCCCTCGATTTTCTTGATCGACACATCCCTGGGAGTTTCGGCAGGCAGCTTCGCGATTTCCAGCACCTTCTCCGGGGACAGTTTCACCTGTTTCGCCACCTGGTCGATGTTCATCCATCCGAAGACTCCCTCCACCGGATCCTTCAGGGCTTCCACCGAGGTCGAAGCGAAGGTCTGCCAGTACCCCGTGAGCTTTGCCGTGCCGTAGGCGCCGAAGAAAAGCAGCACGCCCATGACGCCCACCGCCAGGGCGGAAAGCATTTTCCGGCCGCCGAAGGAAAAGACCAGGGTCTTCTCCACGGGGCAGCTCTCGGTGCACCGGCCGCAGGCGATGCAGTCCGCATCGGTGACCTTTTCGGCAGCCAGAGGGGCGAGTCCCATGGGGCAGGCGCGGTTGCACTTTCCGCAGCTGATGCACGTTTCCCTGTTCCGGACCACCTTCGTGAAGCTCAGTTTCTGGAAGATGGCCAGGGCGGCGCCGAGGGGGCAGAGATAGCGGCACCAGAACCGCTCGATGAAGAGCCCTGCGCCGATGACCAGGCCGAAGAGGACGGCGAAGGCCCATGGGGTGGCGACGATCTCGTCCCAGCCTGCCGCCAGGTGCATCCAGGCAGCCCAGGGATCGTAGTCTCTCCAGGCGAGGGTACCGAGGCTCCACGTGTAGTAGAGAATGACGGCAAGAATGACGTACTTCAGCATCTTCAGCGCGCCGTCAAGGGACTGGGGAAGTTCCTTTCTTTTGATTCCCAGTTTCCGGGCCAGCCCTCCCGAGATCTCGCCGATGGTCCCCAGGGGGCAGATCCATCCGCAGAACACCCGGCCGAAGAGCAGTGTTATGGCCACCACGGCGCCGAAGAGCACCAGGGCGCTGGGAGCCACCCGGCGGAGCCAGGTCCCGGAGCTCAGGTAGCTGTAGATGCTCTCCAGCCCGCCCAGGGGGCAGAGGGCATCCACCGTCGGGACTCCAGTGGGGCCTCCCCCCAGCACCTGGTGCCGGTACCCCACCCAGGTGATGAATGCCAGAAAACCGAACATGACCGCATACCGGACCCGCTTCCACGTGAACACGGCAATCGCCTCCTCCGAAAAAGTGGAAAAAGAATAACACCCATGGGACAGGAATACTATTGGAAGATCATACCTCTCAGGAGTACGTATTTCTGCTGATCTTCCTGCGGGTTGACCTGGCCTTGACCGATCTCCTTCCTTTGAATAGTATAACGTAATAAAGAGATGAGGAGGTGTTCTTTAAAAATGGAGAATATGCGGGTTCCGGCCAGAATCGTTTCCGGCCGCAGGACGACGGATGGAGCAGGAGTCAGCCTCGTGCGCGTCTTCGGGTATCATGACGTGAAGGACTTCGATCCCTTCCTCATGCTCGACGCCTTTGACTCGAAAGACCCCGCCGACTATGTAAAGGGCTTTCCGTGGCATCCCCACAGGGGCATCGAGACGATCACCTACCTTATCAGCGGAGAAATGGAACACGGGGACAGCCTCGGCAACAGGGGAATCATCCGCGACGGTGACTGCCAGTGGATGACCGCCGGCTCGGGCATCATCCACCAGGAGATGCCGAAGCCGTCGGAACGGCTTCTCGGCGCCCAGCTCTGGCTCAACCTTCCGGCGAAGGACAAAATGTGCCCGCCGAAGTACAATGATCTTGTCAGCGGGAATATTCCACGGATAACGGAGGGGACAGCGGAGGTCCGGGTCCTGTCCGGGACGTACAGGGGAGTGGAGGGCCCCATGAAGGCCCACTACGTGCAGCCACGGTATCTCGACGTTTCCGTCCGTGGGGGCGGGAGATGGACGGTGGAAACTCCTCCTGAGGCCACGGTGTTCGTGTACATCGTGGAGGGGGAGGGTGCCTTCGGTCCGGGAAACGGAACTGAGGTGAAAGAGAAAAACGCCGTTCTTTTCTCCCGGGGGAAGGGGTTTTCGGTGCAGGCTGCCGGGGGGGGAATCCGGTTCCTCTACCTGGAGGGCATGCCGTTGGGGGAACCTGTCGCCTGGGGCGGCCCCATAGTGATGAACACCAAGGAGGAGCTTGATCAGGCCTTCCGGGACCTGGACAATGGAACGTTTATCCGGAAGTGAAACGGACTCCGGGAGTACACATTCGGAAGAGAGAGGGTGGATGTCGTGATACA
>Ga0334885_1002315_pt1 | contig 20028 bp, 13 predicted proteins | sample GraSluR1_MG_8_FD_207233 | JGI IMG/M metagenome (GOLD analysis project Ga0334885, IMG submission 207233) | Sludge microbial communities from methane-producing bioreactor in Wageningen University, Netherlands - Granular Sludge_31_05-R1 | ecosystem: Engineered > Bioreactor > Anaerobic >...
CACGCACTGAGCGCCGGGGATGTCTCCCTGTGTTTGTACGACGTCACCACCTTGTATTTCGAGGCGGAGAAGGAAGACGACCTCCGCAAGGTCGGCTTCTCGAAAGAACGCCGGGTGGACCCGCAACCATCCAATGTTACTTTGGTTCAACCAGTCAGTCCGATGATGGATCAAGACGTTCTGGTCAACGGTGACTGTCCTGGCGCGATGATGGATGACGGGAGCGCTGTGAAAATGCGTGCTTGGGTCTTGCATTCTGATGATCTTCACGGTCCTGCCTCTTTCCGGGAGGAGGAGATTCCGGTACCTCAACTCGGTGCCAATGACGTTCTTGTCGCCAATCGTGCAGCCGGTGTCAATTTCAATGCGGTATGGGCCAGTCGAGGGCAGCCCGTTGATGTGGTGTCCACCTCGAGCAGATTCGATGCGGACAGTTCTGGATTTCACATTTGTGGATCCGAAGCGAGTGGAGTGGTCGTCGCAGTGGGCGATGACGTGCGGTCGCCGAGACCTGGTGACGAGGTCATGATCACCGCGGGTCAGTACGATCCTCTCGCGCCCGACATCATGTCTGGAACCCCGCCCGAACTGTCATCGACCTATCGGATATGGGGATACGAGAGCTCGTGGGGAGCTTTCGCCGAGTACAGCAAGGTCAAGGACTATCAGTGTGTTCTCAAGCCGTCATTTCTGACGTGGGAGCAGGCTGCGACATGCTTGGCCACCGGGGTTCCCGTGCACCGGATGCTCACTCACTGGAGCGGCAACGCCATCAAGCGGTCAGATGTGGTTCTCGTGTGGGGTGGTGCGGGAGGAATCGGGGCGACGGCCATACAGCAAGCCGTTGCGAGTGGAGCCACGGTGGTGGCGGTCGTTTCGTCTCAGGATCGGGCCGAGTACTGCTGGTCCCTGGGGGCCACCGGATGCATGGATCGAACTCGGTTCGACCACTGGGGCGACATCTCACACTTGGACCAGCACGGATATCGGCAGTGGATGGTGTCGGCCACCAGGTTCAGGAATCAATTCTTCAGGATTCTGGGGCAGCGACGTTTGCCCGACCTCGTCATCGAACACCCGGGGGCCGACACGATCCCCACGTCGATGTTCATGTGTGCCCCGGGTGGAATGGTCGTGCTGTGCGGGGCGACGAGTGGATATCGCGCCTCCGTGGATCTCCGGCTGATCTGGATGTTCCAGAAACGTCTGCAAGGATCGCACTCAGGCGACAGTGATGACGTTGAGAGGTATGTGAGGTTCCTTCGGGCTCATTCCTTGGTGCCGCCACTGACCAGAACCTATGAGTGGGACCAGCTGCCCCAGGCCCATGCTGATCTGGAGGTCGGGGTGATCCTCGGCAAAGCAGCCATTCGAATAGGTGGGGAAAGCATCCGTGAGGGGTGGGCGTCCACATGAGGCGCGTCGTGATTACTGGAATCGGCCCGGTTCATGCCGTGGGGACGGGGGTCGACGTGTTCTTCGCGCGCCTGGACGAGATGCACCGTGTCGCCCGACCCATGACAGAGCGTCCCCTGCGGGGATGGGTTCCCAAGACGGACTGGTACGTGCCTGCCCCTGCCCTGGACAAAGGTGATGAGGCATGGCTGGGGGAACGCCTGGGGCCTTGGGCACCCGAGACGGGACGTCTGGCCGCAGTCGCCGCTCGACGGGCATTGGACGATGCTGGGATGACCGATCCGCCGTCGGACGCATGCGTGATGCTCGGAGTGGGAAACTCCGATCTGGAGGACACTGTCGCAGTCGCCGACATGATCGGTCGGGGACACCGGGCGAATGTACTGAGGGTTTCTCGGATCATGCCCAATGCGGGTGCGAGTTGCGTGGCCATCGCATTGGATCTGCACGGGGCCGTTCAGGTGATATCGACGGCCTGCGCGTCGGGGACCGATGCCATCGGCCACGCTTTTCGCGAGATCGCCGTCGGAGCGGCAGAGGTTTCCGTGTGCGGTGGCGCGGATGTCAACCACGACTCCTCGGACATCTCCATGCGGTATTTTGATTCACTCGGCGTCCTCACCCGGTGTGAGGACGGCCTTGCCAGGCCGTTCTCCCGCCACCGCTCCGGATTCCTGTTCGCTGATGCCGGTGCCTGCATGCTCGTGCTCGAAGAGCTGTCCCGGGCCGAAGCCCGTGGCGCCCGCATCTATGGTGAGATCACCGCCTATGCGGCGAATTGTGACGCATTTCATGTGGTTCGTCTCCCTGAATCGAACAGGTTCCAGAAGGACATCGTGAGTCGCCTTCTGGAACGAGGCCCGGTGCAGCACATCAGTACCCACGGGACGGGAACCGTGGCCAATGATCGGATGGAGATCGCGGTGATCGGCGAACTGTGGCCGACGCCCGGATCTGCCCCCAGCGTGTCTGCGACCAAGGCCCTTTTGGGCCACACGATCGGCGCCTCAGGTGCGTTCGAGGCCGCTGTGGTGGCGCGTGCGCTTCGTGACGGGATCATGCCGGGCACACCCACCGACGATGTCGACGGGGACATCGACGTCATTCGATCGACCGGACCACTGGATGCAGAAAGCGTCGTGTCTGTTTCGTTCGGTTTCGGCGGACACAATTCTGGACTGAGATTGGAGCGCCATGGTGGTTGAAACCCGCGATGTCGTCAGACACTACGGTCAGGGTGAGACCTTGGTCCGGGCTCTGGACGGGGTCAGCCTGGAGGTGGCCAAGGGCGAACTGATGGTCATGCTGGGCAAGTCAGGATCCGGCAAGAGCACCCTGATGAACATTCTCGGCGGGCTGGACAGAGTGGACTCCGGCTCCGTGTCGGTCGCGGGGGAAGAGGTCTCGAATCTGACCGCCCGCCAGCTCACCGAGTACCGTCGTCGTCACGTCGGATTCGTCTTTCAGTTCTACAACCTGGTGTCAGACCTCACTGCCCGGGAGAACGTTCAGGTGGCAGCCGACATATCCGAGGACCCATTGCCGGTGGAGGAGCTCCTGAGCGCGCTGGAGATCTCCGATCTGGGGCACCGATTTCCCAAGGAACTGTCCGGCGGTCAGCAACAGAGGGTCGCCATCGCTCGGGCCATTGTCAAGCGTCCGACGCTGTTGCTGTGTGATGAGTTGACCGGTGCCCTTGACTCAGCGTCCGCACAGATGGTTCTCGATCTCGTGGGCACCATCAACAGGACATATGGGGTGACAACCATCATCGTCACGCACAACGAGGACATCGCGAACATGGCCGACCAGGTCATCACCTTGAGTGACGGCAGGATCGTGTCGCCCCCTCGAGCGCGCAGAGCGTCGGATCGGCCCTGAGACAGGACGGTGAACCATGTTCGGTGTTGATGATCTCGAGACCTTGCTGGACGACAACGGCATCGATCTCGACGCGGCCCTGGAGCCTCAGTCGACCCTGATGGAGTTGGGCATCGACTCGTTCAACATGACTGTCCTCGCGGACACCTTGTCTGAGCTTGCCGGGGCCGATCTTGACTTGCTTCCCACGCACACGGTTCAGGAACTGCTGGACAGGATCAACCATGAACCATGATCAGATGACGTCCGATGCGCGACGCAGCCATCTCATGCTGCTCGGGGGACAGAGCCATGGCGAGCTCGCCATGGCCGCGGATGTCATGGGTATGGTCGCTGGCTATCTGACCGCCGAGAGTCTTCCTGATCTGTGCCGCGCCCAGGCCGGTCGTGCTGGTGGCCAGCCATGCCGTGGCTACGTCGTCTCGGACTCGTGGGAGGGCATGGCGGATCAGCTCGCCAGACGGCGAGACCGGTGGACCACTGTGTCTGGTCAGCTGCGGCCGATCGTGATGGTCTTCCCGGGCTACGAGGTGCCTCACCGGCAGATGCTGGCCAACCTTTCCCAGATCGACTCGGGTATGGGTCGCTTCGTCGAGGCCTGCGACCGTGCCGCCCGGCATGTGGGCCTTACCGGACTGCTCGATGATGACGACAACGAGCCGAACCGACATGTTCGGTCCTTGGCCGCGCAGATATGCTTCGCGGATGCGTGGATCCGAGCGGGTCTTCGACCAGACGCCATGGTCGGGCACAGTCTCGGGGAGTACGCGGCAGCGGTCATGGCCCGAGTCATGTCGTTACCAGATGCCTTTCGGCTGGTTCAAGCCCGGGCAATCGCCCTGCGCGAGATGTCGTCGCGCTACCGGATGCTCAGCGTGGATGCCGAGCAGACAGTCGTGGATGAGATTCTGGCTCGCGACGATCTCGAGGCCTGTCCTGCGGCCTACAACGCTCCGGGGCTCACCACGGTCTCGGCCCCGGTATCGAAATGTGCTGAGCTGTCAGCCCTGGTGGCCGAGCGTGGGGGATCGGTCACGCCCATCGCTGTCTCCGGGGCGGGCCATCGCCCGGAGTTCGCGCCCCGGCTCGGCGAGTTCGTTCGGATCGCCGCCGCGACCCCGTTGCATCAGCCCGTGTGCCGGGTGGTCTCAACCGTCTGTCCGGATCGTGATCCCGGGCAGCTCGCGGACCCTCGTCACTGGCTACGGCAAGCGTGTCAACCGGTGAGGTTCGCGGACGCACTGGCCCGGTGCCCAGCTCGGGGATATGTGAGTGCGGGATTCACTCCCGGGATCATCTCGGTCGTCCAGCGCAATCCGGCGGACGCATCTCTGGGTGGACGGGTGCTGGTGCCCAGCATTCAGTCGGGGCGGTCCTATCGCCGACAATTCCTCAGGGCGGTTGGCCAGGCGTTCGAGCACGGCGTGGAAGTCGACATCAACTGTTTGGAGGAGTGACGATGGACAAGGACGGCACCACGGAATCCGGGCGGACCGAGCGCAGTGTCATTGTCACCGGCGCGACGAGGGGAATTGGGGAGGCGACCGCTCTGGTGCTGGCCCAACGGGGATACTCAGTGCTCGTGAACGCGCACACAAGCGCGTCTGAGGACCGAGGTGAGCAGATCGCGCGACGGTGTCGTGCCCTTGGAGTCGACGCATTCGTCCACGTTGCTGACGTGGGGTCTTCAGCCCAGTGCGATGCCATGGTCGACGCAGCTGTCGCCCGGTTCGGGCACGTGGACGGACTCGTGAACAATGCCGGCATGTCAGTGTTCGGTTCGATGCTGCGTATGACCGATGAGCAGTTCGACGCGACGATCCGGACCAATGCGTCGGGGGTCTTCTACATGATGCGGGCGGTCGCCAACAGGATGCGTGTCAGGCGCTACGGGTCCATCGTCAATGTGTCGTCAGTGGGCGGTTTGTACGGATCACCCATGTCGATCGGGTACGGGGCCGCAAAAGGGGCGGTGCTGGCCATGACGAAGACCGCCGCGAAGGAGTTGGCGCGCAGCGGTATCCGGGTCAATGCCGTGGTTCCGGGAGGAACCCGAAATGACAGGTACGAGCAGTTCGGGCTGCCACCCGAGAGAGTCGCTGAACAGATGAAGCTGATCGCCCTCGGCAGACTCGCCGAGCCCTCGGAGATCGCCTCCGCGATTGCGTTTCTGGTGTCGGATGAGGCGTCCTACGTGACGGGTGCCTTTCTCGAGGTGAGTGGGGGAGTGATGATGTGATGACCGGTGCATCGGATCCGGACATGATGATCAGCCCTGTGGCAGTGGTGGGGATGAGTACCAGACTCCCTGGCTGCGATGGTGTGGCCGACACTGCGGATGTGTTCGCTCAGGGGCGCACCGTCGAGGTGCCGATGGCGGATCGCCGAGGAGAACTGCTCGGAATCACCGACTACGGGCGACTGCTCGAGAACACTTTGTGCATAACCGATATCGAACAGTTCGACAAGGACTTCTTCGGGATGTCTCATCGTGAGGCTCGGGAACTGGCACCGGAGTCCAGGTTGCTTCTGGAACACGGCGTGCGGGCCCTGTGGGATGCGGGTGTCTCGCTGAATGATGTACGCGGCACCCGTTGTGGCGTCATCAGCGCCCAGTCATCGGTACCGTACAGACGACTCACTCCGGAGCCGTCGACTGTGTCCTATCTGGAATCCTTGCCAGCGTTGGGCGCAGCGCACCTGGCACACTTCCTGGACTTGCGGGGACCGTGCTTCTGCGTGGACTCCACCTGCTCGTCATCGCTGCTGGCAGTCCACCAGGCATGCGAGCTGTTGACCTCAGGCCAGACCGACATGATGCTGGCGGCCGGGATTCAGCTGTATCTGCCCTTGGATGATCGCGACCACGATGAGCTGTTTTCCGGCCGTCACGTGACGCACGCCCAGGCCTGCGCCTATGACGCTGAGTCCAAGGGGTTCATCAGTGGCGAAGGTGTGGCAGTGGTCGTCCTCAAACGTCTTCGGGACGCCGAGCGTGATGGCGACCACATCCGTGGGGTCATCCTTGGCTCCGCCATGTCGGGCAACGGCGCTCGGTCCGCGTCCACCTTCGCCCCCAGCGCCGAGGCGCAGTCCCAGGCCATCCTCGAGGCCTGTTGTCGGGCGGGGGTCAGGGTTGATGACATCACCGAAATCGAGGGACACGGGGCGGGAACCCATCAGGGGGATGGTGATGAGGTCGCCGGTCTGGCGGTGTTCGCGGATTCCTCGAGGGCCCCCATTCCACTGTCCACGACCAAGCCCAGTATCGGACACAGCGGATCGGCGGCCGGAATCGCCAGTGTGGTGAAGGTGCTTGTCGGCTTCGAGCACGACGTCATCTATCCCGTCGCCAATCTACGGAACCCCAACCCGGGCATCGACTTCGCGGGCAGCGGCGTGCGCCCCGTGGTCGAGGTCGAACCGGTCGACCCGACGCAGTCGCGGGTCGCCCTGGTGAGCAGTTTCGGCATGAGCGGCCTGAATGTGGCTCTGATTATGCAGAAGGCGCCACCGCGGGCACCGCGGCCTAGGAAGCCGGTCGTTCAGCTGTTGCGGCTCAGTGCGGAGTCCGTCGAGTGCCTGGACCTCTACCGTTCGCAGGTCCGGGGGGAACTCCTCGCGAGCGAGAACGAGTTCGCCGATGTCGTCGACACGCTCGCCTTCGGCAGGGATGACCTTCCGGTGCGACTTGGTTTCGCCTTCCATTCCCCACGCGATGCCCTCTTCCAACTCGACAATGCTGTGCCCAGGCATGCCGAGGGTGCCGGTCAATTTGTTGTCGATCTTCGCGAGACGGGTGGCTCGTCTCTCGCTGGATTCGTCGCCGGGCACCCGTGGATGGGCCAGCGCTTCGAGGCGCTGGGTCATGACGGGGATCCTGCCCTGCGAGCGACCGCTGCCATGCTGCTGGAACTCGCGGATCTCGATCTGGTCCCGAGCCTCGTCATCGGCCCGCCTCAGCGCCTGGACCAACTGGTCGCGCTGGTACCACCGCTCCGGGCGGCGACCCATCAGGCGCTGCCGGACGGCGTGGAGATTCCGGGGCTGGAGCCGCCCTATGTCGTCCTGAGAGACACAGACGAGCCGCCGTGGAACGACCACGCCTTCGCAGACCTTCTTGTCAGGAGTTACCTGTGTGGCCTCGATCTCAGGTGGTCGGCGATCGGGGGACGGTTTGCGTGGCACCGAACTGTGCTGCCGCAACCGAAGATGGTGAAGGAGATGATCTGGCCGGGGCCCGAGAGGACGGATCCGTGTGGAGATGCGGTGTCGGGCCGCGGCCGATCACCCAGGGGCAGTGTTCGGCAGGCGTTGGCCGGCAGTGAGATGACCGCGGTGGGTCTGGGCCCCGGTTTCTACACCTTCGATGAGGATCCGCTGTCGCCGTGGACCCCCGACATCAGCCAGGTGCCAGTGGCGAACGGACGTGTGGAGGTGAAGGAGACGGCGGCTGGATTCCGTGAGCAGTCGGCCGATGACGTGCGCCCGGGCGGAGGGGCCGACCCTGGGCAGGCACTCCCGTGTACCGAGGCAAGGCGGTCGCGGCAGGAGGTCGAGGCCAGGATCTGTGCCATCTGGGCGGACATCCTGGAATCCGATGACGTATTCCCTAGCGGTCCTGATGATCTCGATGAGACCTTCTTCGCCCTGGGTGGCAATTCTCTGCTCGGAAGCATGGTCATCGATGAGGTCAACAAGGTCTTCGGGACGGAGCTGCTGCTCAAGGATGTCTACGAACTCGACACCGTCCGTAAGATGGCTGATCGAGTCCTGCAGGCAGGTGCGTCATGAGCCGCAGACGCGACCTCGGACCATGGATCGGCTTCGAGACGACACAGCCGGGAGCGAATCTCAACGTCCTGTGCTTCCCACATGCCGGAGCCGGGGGAAGCATTTTCGCACCCTGGGGCGAGTGTCTTCCACCGCGAGTCAATCTCTATCCGGTGCTGCTGCCCGGACGGGAGGCACGATGCTCGGAACCCATGCCGACCAGCCTCGGTCGACTGGCGGAGGACTTCATCGCTGACAACCATCACTTGCTCGACGCGCCCGGTCTGGTCCTGCTCGGTCAGTGCACCGGTGCCTGGCTCGCCCATGAGGTCGCCACCAGGCTGGTTGCCGACCACGAGGTCACCCCCCGACTGTTGGTGTGCATCGGGTCAGGCCCTGTGGACCGTCCGGTGGAACCGGTCGTGGAGGACGGGGCGAGCGCCGATGACATCTGCTCGACCTTCGTCCGGTTGGGGGTTCTCGACCCGGCAGTCGCGTCGGTTCCGGCGCTTCGTGACTTCTTCCTCCCGGTCATCATGACCGACCACCGCCTCCAACAGGAATACCGGTATCGCCCTTCGGCGCCGCTCTCCTGTCCCATCGTCGTCGCTCGCGGGACAGACGATGCGCAGGTCTCCGCCACCGACGTACGCGGTTGGACGCGGCTCAGTACAGCTGGGATCAGGGAGTTCGAGTTCAGCGGTGGCCACTTCGTGGCAGGGGATGCCGTTCATCAGCTGCTCACTTTCGTGGAGGAAACCGTCGCGGAGGTCGAACCATGAAGCGGGTGCTCGGCAGGTCACGGTGGATCGCCTACGCCGTACCATCATCGGCGGACCGTCAGCTCGTGTGCATCGCTCACTCGGGTGGGGGAGCCAGCTATTTCGCTCGATGGCAGAGTCACTTCGACGACACGGTCCAGGTGCTTCCCGTGCAACTGCCGGGCCGGGAGAACCGGGTGCGGGAAGAGCTGGTCTCCTCCTGCTGCGCCTTGTCGAGCGAGCTTGCCCGAGCACTGGTCGAGGACATCGGTCTGGCCGAGGACTTCGCGGTGTTCGGGCACAGCCTTGGAGGCGTCATCGGGTTCGAGCTCGTGCACCGCCTGGCTGTGGATTACGGACGGCGGGCGAGGCTGTGCGCGATATCTGCCGTGGCGCCATGTCTGGGTGCGGATCATCGACCCTCGACGGAGCTGGACGATGCGGCGTTTCTGGCGCGGGTGACGGCGTTCGGTGGCCTCGATCGCCTCAGCGCCATCACCACCAACCCTGAGGCCTGTGACTTGTACACCCGGATACTGCGTGCTGATTTCGCGGCGGTCGAGTCCTTTCGGCCCGCCACGCTCTCGGGTTTCCGTATTCCCATTCGCGCCTATCTGGGCGACGAGGACCCCATCCTGACACCGGATGCGCTCCTGGGTTGGCAGGTCTACACGGACGGCGAGTTCTCGTTGAGACTCATGTCGGGTGGTCATTTCTACGTGCAGGACCACTGGGCCGAGCTGGCGGCCGACATCGGGGCTCACGCCTTCGCCTCGGGAGGTGCGCAATGACTGGGTTTGACCATGGGATCGATGCATCACAGCGGCAGAGTCTGGGAGAACGTCTGAGGGCTCGTATGGCCCAGACCCCGGAGCGCAGCGCGATCATCGCGGCCGGCCAGCGGGTGTCTCGTGGCGAACTGGGCGCCCAGTCCGATCAGGTCGCCCGAGGATTGAGCGCAGCGTTGACGGGTGTGCCCCACCCCAAGGTAGGGCTGTTGTGCGGGAACTCGATCGACAAGGTTGTTCTCCTCGTGGGCGTCTTGAAGGCGGACCTCTGTTTCGTCCCGCTGGATGCGCGGACGGATCCAGTGCGACTGGCCCAGGTGCTTCAGGCAGCGGCATGTGACCTGCTACTGGTGGATGACGAGGGCCTGGCAGCGGTCCAAGCGCTTGACGGTCGCTTGCGCCAAACGTGTCGGGTCATGCGCCGTGGCGATGTGCCGACCAGCACATCGTCAGTGGCCGCGCATGGTGCGGACCCTGAGGACACCGCCTACATCATCTTCACCTCAGGCTCAACCGGGCACCCCAAAGGGGTCATGGTGCCGTGGAGAGCGCTGATCGCCTTCTGTGATGCCGCGATCCGTGATTTCGATTTCGGTCCAGATGATCGAGTGGGGGTGCTTCAGCACTTCTCGTTCGACTACGCGCTCATGGATCTCCTCCCCGGCCTGTTGGCAGGTGCCACGCTCGTCATGGTGCCACCAGATCTCAGAGATGATCCGGACGGTCTCAATGAATTCCTCATCGATCACGGGGTGACGATTCAGACCTTGCTGACTGCGGTGTACGAGTCCTTTGCGGAACTCGAGAACCCGGTTCTGCGAAAGGTGCTGGTCGGTGGCGAGAAGATGCGGCACGTCGTGCCCCAGTCCTATCAGCTGTTCAACCTGTACGGCCCGACCGAGACCACGGTGTATGTCACATCCACCGAGGTGACCGGGCAGGTCGGTGATGTCCCGATCGGTCGACCTGTGTCACGCTGCGATGTCCTGCTGGTTCGGGGATCGGATCCTGTGGAGCCGGGCGAGGTGGGAGAGATCTGTGTCGTCGGTGATCAGGTGGCCAGCGGCTACCTCGACGACCCTGAGGGGACCCGGGCGGTGTTCGTTCCCGGTCCGCGGCCCGGGTCCGTGATGTATCGGACCGGCGACCTCGGGTATCGGGACGAGGACGGACTCCTTCACATCACGGGCCGCCTCGGGGGTCAGGTGAAGCATCGGGGCCACAGGCTGGAGCTCGCCGAGCTGGAAGGAGCCCTGTCGTCCGTGCCCGGCGTCCACTCCGCGGCCGTCATACGAACCGAACGGATCGATCCCGCGCTCATTGCCGGATTCTTCACCGGACAGGTCGATCCGAGAGATGCGGCGGCGGCCCTGCGCGAGGTGCTACCGGAGTATGCCCTGCCGGATCGGCTCATGAGAGTCGAACGATTCCCCCTGTCCCGCACCGGCAAGATTGATCGTCGTGGTCTGGAAGAACTCCTGGACGATCCATTGGCCCCCACCCCGGGTGAGGACGACGATCCCTTCAGTGCACGGCTGAGACAGATCTGGGCCAGCCTGCTTCACCTGCGCGCCGACGACATCGGGGACCACGATGACTTCACAGCCTTGGGTGGGCACTCGATCCTGATGCTGCGGATGCTGCGGGAGGTCAAGCAGAGTCTTGGGCTCACCCTGGGACTTCGGGACCTCTTGGCGGATCCCACCATCGAGGGGATCCGGCGGTTGGCGACCGACAGTGGGCAGGTGAGTTCCCAACAGGAGGTGGGCCTCGAACCGCACCGTGGTGACGATCCGTTCCCCCTCACCGATATGCAGCAGGCCTATTGGGTCGGTCGTGACCGCTCCATCGGTGCCCTGTCCCAACCAACCTATGTCCAGGTGGAACTGACCCTTCGGGGATATCGCCGCGAAAGATTCGAACAGGTCCTGAGAGCCCTCTGGGCACGGCACGAGGCGTTGTCGTTGCGGGTGACATCTGACGGGAGGCAGTACATCGCCACCGACGCCAGCGTGCCAGGTGCGGAAGAACTCGACGCCAGGGCCATGGATCGTGGCCAGGTGTCCGATGCTCTTGCCCGGTATCGACGAGAGATGAGTGTGGAACGTACGCGGGGGCCGGGCGACCCGCTGGTCGACTGCGCCGTCATACGCACAGCAGATGACACTGCCGTGGCCATCTTCCATTTCGATGGTCTGGTCGCGGATGGATGGAGCCAAGGACTGTTCGTGCAGGAGTTCTGCGCCCTCTACGACGACGCATCCGTGTGTCTGCCTTCCTGCCCGGTGAGCTTCAAGGACTACACCCTCCACCTCGACCGGCTGAAGTCCACACCCGAGTACGAGGCGGATGTCCAGTACTGGACCCAGCGGGTCGAGTCGTTCCCGTTTACGCCGGGGATCCCCCTGCTGGAGGATCCCGCGCGCGTCACGAACCTGGATGTGGGCCGGATCACCGTCACGGTCCCGGGATCGGTGTGGCGATCATTCGAACGGGTCAGCGCCCAGCATCGTGCTTCGGCGTTCATGGCCGCCGTCACGGTCTTCGGGAGGGTGATCGCTCGGTTCAGCAGTACCAGGGACTTCCTTCTCAGCATCCCCGACTGCGCACGCTACCGGACTGATATCGACATTGACCGGTTGTTCGGCGAATGCGCGACGTTTTTCCTCCTCGAGTTCCGTGACCGTCCCCGGACTTCGTTCGCCAGCATGCTCCACGATGTGGTCGACCAGTTCGCGAGTGCGGCGGAACATGGGCTCGTGAGTGGTGTGGAGGTGACACGAGCCATGGCCCGCGCCACCGGGGATGTCGGCAATCTCGCGCCGATCGTGTTCACCAGCCTGCTCGACAACCCCATCGCGTCGTCGGCAGATGTCTCCATGACGCGCTTCGAGACGCACACCAGCCAGGTCTGGATGGATGTCATCGCAGTCCGGGGGGAAGCCGACCGCGTGGACTTCCACTGGCACTTCGTGCGTGGCCTGTTGGACACCGAATGGGTTCAGGACGTCGCCGGGTTGTTCACGGAACTGGTCACTGCCCTCGCCAATAGTGAGGACTTGTGGTGTCGACCGTTCCATATTCCCCTACGTCCCCGGGACCAGATCGCCGCCGATTTGGTGCGGGGCCCGATCCGTGAGCTGCCGAGTGCCGGTATCCGAGAGATGTTGATGAACAGCGCGCGAGAACACGCGGATCGGTCGGCTGTGTGCACCGTGGAACGTCAATGGACCTACAGCGAGCTCTTCACCATGGCCTCCCAGCTCGCCGAACACCTTGCCGATGCCGGGGTTGTGGCGGGAGACACGGTTGCGATCACCGTGGACAAAGGAGTGGAGTTCGTCGCCGCCTTCGTGGGTGTGGTCCTGCTGGGGGCAGTGGCGGTGCCGATCGAGTCAGGGCTGCGCAGCGACGATGTCGGCCAACGTCTTCGAGCGGCGCGGGTCCGCTTCGTCGTGAATGAGGACGTGGTTCGTCACGGTGTGACCTCCTCGGGAATCGGCGATGCATCGGTTCGGTTCCCGAAACTGTTCATCGAGCCGCCGTCGTCGGAACCCGAGACGCTCGCCATCCTGTTCACCTCGGGCACCACAGGCGACCCGAAGGCAGTACAGGTTCCTGAGTTGGGGGTTCGTAACTGTGTGCTGGCCACCATTGAGGAGTTCGGGATAGGTCCCGGGGACCGAATCCTGGCGGTGACCAATCAGGGCCATGACATGGCGCTGTTCGATGTCATCGGGATGCTTGCCGCGGGCGGGACGATGCTCATGCCGAGTGCCGGGCAGGGCAAGGATCCGCAGGTGTGGATCGAGTTGATGTCGCGACACGGGCTGACGGTGTGGAACTCCGTCCCCGCGCTCATGGAGATGGTCCTGCTGACCATGGCGGCCAATGGGACCCGGCCCCGGGATGATCTGCGGGTCGCGATTCTGGGCGGAGACCGGATGCCGACGACGCTCCCTGCGCGGGTCCGTGAGTGGCTTGGACCCGGAGCCCGGATCATCAATGTGGGTGGGCCGACGGAAGCGACGATCTGGTCCATCTGGCACCGGGTGAGTGATGGCGATGAGCAACGCCCCAGGATCCCACTGGGACGGGCCCTGCCGAACACCAGCTATGAGATAGTCAACGAGAACGATGAGCTGTGCCCCATCGGGGTTCCCGGTGAGATGGTCGCGTCCGGTGTCAATGTGTCGGCGGGTTATGTCAATGACGCAGCGTTGACCGGACAGAGGTTCCCCGTCGACACGTTGACCCGGGGTCGTCACTATCGCACGGGTGACATCGCGGCCTATCTGCCGAGTGGTGAGGTTGACATCCTCGGCCGGGCGGACACCCAGGTGAAGATCAACGGGAAGAGAATTGAACTCGGGGCGATTGAGGCGGTCGCGCTGAGGGTTCTGCCCATTTCTGCGGCCGTCGCGTTCCTGTCCCACCGTCGAGGACGACCCGGTCTCGGCCTGCGGTGGGTGAGTCAGCATCCCCTGGACGTCCGCGATGTCGCCGAAGCGCTGGAGCGTGCCCTGCCCGATCACATGGTGCCATCAGATCTGGGGCCCATCGCTCAAGTGCCGCTCACTCGAAATGGCAAGGTGGACCGCAACAGCCCACTGCTTCGAGTCGTCAACGAGGTTGATTCGACGGTGGCGGGTGATCCTCGCACCGCCGAGATGTGTGGTTTGTTCGCGGACGCCATGGGTGCGGCGACGGTCGGCCCTGACGACAATTTCTTCAAGGTGGGCGGTGACTCGATCTCCGCGATCGCACTCCAGCAGCTCGTGGCCACCCGGTTCGAGACCTCGGTGGGGCTGGGAGACATCTTCGCGGCTCCGACACCCCGGTTGTTGTACGAGGCCGTCCTGCGAGACAAGGGGGTATGACATGGATCCGGAGCTGATCGTTGACCTGTACGACGAGCTGTACTCCCAGCCCGTGACGCTTACCGATCCTCACCTCAACCACGTGGGATGGAACTCCTCCATCACCCGCCAACCGTACACCGACGAGCAGATGCGGGAATGGCGAGATGGGGTCGTCGACATCGTCGTTCGGTATCACCCTCGGGCGGTCCTCGACGTCGGATGCGGAACCGGCATGGTCCTGCTCGCGGTGTCAGACCAATGTGAGTCCATCACCGGCGTGGACGTGTCCCGAGCCGGTATCGAGTGGCTGTCGGGGATCGTGGGGGACGACCCTCGGGTCCGCCTGACCGTGGGATCCGCGGACCGGCTCGACAGCCTCGAGCTGCCCAGTTGTGATCTTGTCGTCATGAACTCGGTCTCCCAGTATCTGGGGCCGTTGACCCGCTTCGAGCATGTGGTGGACCTGATGATTGCGCAGGTGCGGCCCGGCGGTCATGTTGTGCTGGGCGACCTGGTGTCCGGGCCACAGAGACGGCTGATGGTGGAAATAGCGGAGTCCATCAGAGGGCCTGGCGGCGGCCAGCCGTCGCTGGGCGATCGGGTTGAGCGACGTCTGGCCCTGGACGAGGAGTTGGTGCTGGATCCTCAGTGGGCCCGGGATCTCGTCGGGCGGCACCCCCGGGTCGCATCGGTCAGCGTCGAGACCCGGACCGGGCAGGCTGCAACCGAGATGAATCTGTTCCGCTTCGACGTGATCATTGATGTGGACACCCCAGCCCGTGGCGATCCGCCTGAGCTCGACCTCGACCCAACACGGTCAGGCTGGCTGTCGGGTGTCGATCCGCAGATCGGCGGTACCGTGCGAGGGCTCGGTCACGCGGGACTGCTGCGTCTCGCCAAGTGGGCTGGAATCGATGGGCCGTCAGGGATTGCTCGGTGGGCGGATCCTGGCCGACTCAAGCAGGAAATCAGGCACGCGGGCCTCGACATGAGGGCCCGGCCCAACGCGGACGATCCGGTCTGGAGATTCGACCTGGTGGTGTTCAAGGATTCCGGGAGGGTGTCGTGACTCTGAACCGTCGGCTTCCCAGAACGTTGGCAGCGATGGCGTCGTTCACCATTGTCTCGAGCCTGTTGACCGCACTGGTGGTGGCGTTCGTGATCTCCACACTCACCACGAGCGCCACCCTCAACCGAGTCCTTCCTCAGTTCCTCACCGACAACTCGGTCGAGGATGCCGAGTTCACGACCGTGGTTCCCATCGACGAGACGGCAGCTGCGGGGTTGGAGGATGAGTTCGCGGCAGTCGTGAGTCGGCAGCGTTCGCTCGACGTGGACGTCGACGGGGCGACGCTGCGCTTCTTGTCGGCGAGCCACGATGTGAACCGGGTGGCGCTTCTTGAAGGGCGGATGCCGTCCGCCGCGGACGAGCTGGTCCTGTCTCCCAGAACAGCGGCCCACCAAGGCTGGACGGTTGGGTCACGGCTGAGTGCAGGGGATCATGAGTTCACAGTCGTCGGTATCGGAGTGCGACCGGACTATCTGTACCCCCTGAGACAGGGGACGGATGCCTATCCGAGATTCGACACCTTCGGGACGGCCGTCGTCCTGGATGAAGCCATGGATCAGCTCGGCCCACCCCGGATCCAGTACGCGGTACGGTTCCTTGACCCGGACCGGGTCCTGGACCTGCGCCGATCAGTCGATGAGCAGTACACGATGCTGACCTATCTGTCCGGTTCGGCGAACCAGCGGATCGATTTTGCTCGGCAGACCGGGGACAGCCTGGGGCGGGTGACGATGATGTTCACCCCGCTGGTGGCGGTGCTGGTTCTTGTGATCGTGGCCCTCGTCCTCAGCAGGAAGGTCCGAACCGAACAGCGTGAGATGGGCGCGCTGGCGGCGATGGGTTACCGCTCGGGCGAGTTGACTCGGCACTATCTGTGGATGGCGCTGATTCCGGGATGTGTCGGCGTGGTCATCGGCATGGTGGTCGGCTGGAGGCTCCTCGACCCCGTCGCGGCCGTCTATTTCGGAGATTTCGACACGGTTCCCTACGAACACCGTCTGAACCCCGTCGTGGTGGTCGTCTCGGGGTTGGCTCCCATCGCGGGCTACGGCGTGGTTGCTGCGGTGACCATCGGACGACTGTTGAGGCAGCCTCCCATCGAGTTGTTGCGACGGGCGAAGGAGGGAGCGACGACCACGGGTCGTCCGACGAATCGCCCCGCGACCAGGTGGCGTCGAAGCCTGAAATGGCGAACTGTTCGCGGACACGTCTCACGGTCCATCGTCGTGCTCGTGTCGGTCATGGTGGCCGGGTTGTGCGTGTTCTCCGGTCTGACGCTCAATGACTCCGTGTCATGGCTGGTTTCCTCGGGGTCCGACAATCAACGCTATGAATACCTCTATGCGTTGACCACACCGGTCGAAGAACCGCCCCCGGACGCCGATGGGGCCCTGGTCGCCTCCTTCGAGGTCGATGGGCACCAGACCCCGTTCCAGTTGTGGGGAATCGACATCCCGTCCCGGTTCATCGACGTGAGGACCGTCGAGGGTGCCCAGATGGACGCGGACGGTTTCTACCTCACCCGTGCCGCGGCGAGGGCCTACGGGGTCGAGGTCGGCGACACGTTCAGCTTCCGCGAGGTGACCACTGCCCGTGAGTACGAGATCGTCATTGCCGGGGTGATCGACGACGATGTCACGATGGCGGTCTACGCCGAACGAGGTGCGGTTGCCGACCTGGTGGGGGTGCCCGCGAGCTTCAACACGGTGCTCCTGAGTGAGGTGGTGTTGTCCCTGGATGACGGTCTGGTGTCCACGGTGGTGTCCAAGCATGACTCCCAGGAGGCGCTGTCTCAGGTCCTGGGTCTGTTCCGAGTCGCCGCAGGGATCATCATCGCATTCGGCTTCCTGTTGGGTGTGATGCTTGTCTATGTGATGACGAACATGGTCGTCGAGGACCAGTCGTCCACGATCTCACTGTTCAAGGTCCTGGGGTACCGTCCACGCGAGATCAACGCTGTGGTGCTTGGTACCAATCACGTTGTGGTGGCCGTCGGGTTCGTGATGTCGGTCCCGGTCACGCTGGCCGTGTGCACCGCAGTCTTCGCCGGTGCCTCCGGAACGATGGGCATCGCGCTGGCGGCTCATCCCACGGCACGGAGCCTCGCGACCGCCGCGGTCATCGTGGCGGTCGCCTACCTGGTGTCCTTACAGCTCCTCAAACGCAAGACCTACCGCATCGACATGGTGGAGAGCCTCAAGGACAACCGCGAATGACCGCATGTCCGATTCAGCATCAAGCAGGGAGACAGACACGAGGAGGCAGTCATGACCGATATGAGCAGTCTCGCGGTTCAGCCGCTGGATGACGGCGGCGTGGTGGGCGGATTCGACGACGGTTCGTTTCCTCTGCTACCTGCCCAGGCGCACTACATGATGGTCGAGCAGGCGCTCGCCGCGACCGGCCAGTCTTCGATCCTCAACATTTCCGTCGCCTGGAGGATCCACGAGCCTCTTGATGCGGATCGTCTGCAGGCCTGCATCAATGCGGTGGTCAACGCCAACGACGCGCTGAGGTTGGTGCTGGTCAACGACGGGGGATCGTTGAGACAGCGGGTTCTCGATGATGTCCACCTCGCCTGCCCCGTCGTTGAACCTGAGGGCTCCAGCATTGAGGAAAGGCTCCAGTGGGGCCTGGAGCACGCCTCGCAGATGCATCAGCGTCCCTTCCGTTTCACGCAGGAGCCGTCAGTCAGGTTCGCCGTCGTCCCACTGGGGTCCCATGAGTTTCTCCTCGCCGCCGTCTGCCACCACTGGGTGGCCGATGCCTACACCGGTCAACTGCTTGTCGATGACGTGCTCAGGGTCTATCGGGGAGGGGAGCCGGACGCCGCTAGACCTTCCTTCAGGGAGTTCGTGGAACACGAGTTCGCGCTGAGGAGTTCCGAGGAGGGCGCACGGCAGATCCGCTACTGGGAGGAGCACATCGCCGGGCACATGCCGGTGGACGTGTCCAGGACGGCACGAGGTCGCGCCCAGACGCTTGAGGACTGCGCGTGGGTCTGGGACAGGGAGCTTCTGGTCCGGACCGCCGCGCGGTACACGACCAGCGCGTTCGTCATCGCTCTCGTCGCGTTCCATGTGGGGATCGCCATGGCCCTCGGCGACGACGACATCTGCGTGTTCTTCGCCTATGTGGGGAGGAACCGGCATTTCTCCAAGACCTATGGCCTGCTCAGTCGGAGCCTGCCTCACCGACTGACCATGCACTCGCAGGACACCGCGGCGGATCTGGTGAGGCAGGCGCGTGTATCGGTGTCGAGAGCCATCTTGAATCACGCCATGGGCCGGTACTCGAAGGCCCCGGTGCAGTTTCTGCTGTCCTTCATCGATGATTCCGCAGCCGAGTCGATCAGACAGGGTGGGGTGGAGATCTTGGCGGTTCCCGCTGGGGATGACCAGACCCCCGTCCTGGTGTTCGGTCCGCGCGACGACGGTACGCGGATCTCGGTAGGCCTGTCAGGGCATCCGGACATGTTCAGCGGCGAGTTCATCCACCGTGTCCGGTCCGGAATGGATCGCTTCTTGGTGGCTCTGGCGGACGAGCCCGACACCACCATCGGCCAGTTGAGGGATGACCTTTCCCAGGATTTCTCGTGTCAGTGATGACTGCGCCTGGCCACGGAGTGTGCCACCTGTGGCAGGTGAGCGTGGATGAGAGGCCCCGGCAGCTCCGACTTCCGGAGTCGGACCGGAGGCACATAGCTCTGATGCGCACCGATGAGGCGCGCGCCATCGCGGAGGCGTCCCGGTGGGCGACGCGACAGGTCCTCGCCCACTACGTCGATGCTCTCCCGGAGGAGCTGCCGATCGTCCGGCCGCACGTGTCCGGATCCGGTACCGGGCGTCCTCACCTGCGAGATCGTGACGTTGATTTCAGTGTTGCCAATACCCACGAACACGTCATGGTCGCTGTCGTCGGCGCTGGGCTGGTGGGAGTGGACACCGAGTCGTCGCGGGCACTGAGGATGAGCGAGTCAGTGGCGTCGGCCATCTGTTCGGCTTCGGAATGGGCAGGCTTCGAGGCGTACGACGGTGATCGACGGCGCGTCGAGGTGCTGCGCCTGTTCTGCCGCAAGGAGGCGGTGCTGAAGCTGCTGGGCACTGGCTTGGCCACCGATCCACGAACGGTCGACGTCGCGGGCCCCATCGCTCGACTCGGTCCCGATCCCTCCTGGGCCGCGACCACGACCATCCACCTGACCGATCTCAGCCATGGGCCCATGGGAGCCATCGCCACCACCAGCAGCCTTGCGGCCGTGCACGTGTTCGACGGTGCAGCCCTGTGAGAACTGTCCTGTAACACGACGCAAACCCTCGGTGGGCGGCCCGGATCTCCGGACCGCCCACCGACCTGAGTTTGGTCAGTCGCTCGGAGAGTTTCGAGTCGCAGCCCGTTGAGCTGGGGTGACGGTGGCTGGGGCGTCGCTTCTGAGGCACTAACGAGTGTCCTACGGTAGGGCGTGTGTGGATTCGGCG
>Ga0334885_1002317_pt1 | contig 20016 bp, 18 predicted proteins | sample GraSluR1_MG_8_FD_207233 | JGI IMG/M metagenome (GOLD analysis project Ga0334885, IMG submission 207233) | Sludge microbial communities from methane-producing bioreactor in Wageningen University, Netherlands - Granular Sludge_31_05-R1 | ecosystem: Engineered > Bioreactor > Anaerobic >...
TTCCTTTTGAAGCAGATGATATTCTTGTTTCTGTGAATGGGATACCTATTGAAACTGGAGTGCATACAAGCTACGCTTTTCTCCTTTTGACTAATGCCCGTTCTAATGAGGCTTATCTATCCTATATCGAAATCCGGGGTGATACACTCATTGACTCCTTGACGATCCCGAGCAAACAGGAAGCCACATTTGGCGTGCTCCGAGAAGGGCAGTTCGTTACGATTCAAATACCCCTTGATCAAATGGAACCCGTTTTTCAGACCGCGATTTTTTACCCAGCGATGGATAATTGGTTTCCTGATCATGTCGTTCAAGCTTTGGGGTTGGGGTTTCAGAGAGCAAATCATCTCCTCTATATGATGGGGTCCGTACTCAGAGACCTATTTCAAGGACGAACGGGGGCTGGCGAATTTATCGGAGTTATTGGGTTGACGGGAATTGTAGGCCAAGCAGCTCGCGCTGGTATGGAAACTATGATCTTTCTGGTCGCCTTTATCACCTTGAACCTGGGTTTAATCAATCTTCTACCTTTACCTGCGCTTGATGGCGGGAGGATCGTATTTGCCGTTATTGAAATGGTATTTCGAAGGAAAGTGAACCCCACAATTGAAGGATATATCCATGCGGTTGGCTTTTTCCTTCTTATGGGGTTGATCGTATTTATTACGTACAACGATATTATGAGATTTATTCGGTAACAGCAGACAGTGTACAGAGGGGGGAGCAAAAGAATGAGCCTGTGTTTGAAAAGAACCATCCGGTTCGCGATCTTGGTATCGGTCCTGCTTAGTTCTGTCTTAGGCATAGCACAAGATGAAGAAACCATCCATCTAAAAACCCGACGATTTAAGTTCTTTGACGACAGAATCGAATTCTACGAATATACAGAAGTGATCAAAGGATCTTTCAAGCTAATTTCTGATGAGTTTGTGATCCGGCGGGAACAGGAAGAAGCAAGGTTTGTTGATGCCCGAAAAGGAGTATATATCGAGTTTGACAACGGGTCTGCATCCTCGGTTATTCTAGACTATGACCTTCAGTTGGAAAGGGGCGTTCTTAAAGAAGAGGTTGAAGCGTTTATTCGCACTTCGGGAAGTGATGAATCCGTTCGTATTCTTTGCGATGAAATGGAGATCGATACCCCCGGCCAAATCTATGAAGGGAGTGTTACCCGAGAATCTGAGAAGGTCCGGATTTACAAAGGAGACCTTTATGCAGAGTGTGTTTCCTTTCTCTATGACGGGAAAACAGAAATTATTACCATGGTTGGGAAAGTATACATAGAAGATCCGAAGAACAGCAGAAGGTTATGGGCAGAGCGAGCCACCCTATCCCTTCAGGATGATTCCTTGGAAGCGGAGAATGCTACTATGGAGCTGCTTACAACCAGAGGGAGAGAATAATTTATGTTGGATATTCGATGGATCCGGCAGAATCCAGAAATGCTGCGATCAGCCCTTAGAAAAAGAAATGAGGATGAGTGTATTGTGGACTCGATCCTTGAAATGGATGAGCAGCGTCGGATTCACATCGGACAGCTTGACTCCTTGAAAAGAGAGCGGAACGCTGTATCTAAGATTGTAGCCAAACACAAGTCCGAAAAAAACTCTTCTGAAGCAGAATCATCCATTGCAGAAGGGAAGAAACTAGGAGAAATGATTCGATCATTGGAAGAAAAGATGAAAACACTTGATGAAGAGCAGAACCGTATGCTTTCATTTATTCCGAACATCCCTTCAGAAAAAGTACCCATAGGGGTTGATGAGTCAAGCAATCACCTCATCCGAACAAATGGCACTCCACGGGAGTTTCCTTTCGAGCCGAAACCCCATTGGGAATTAGGGACCGAGCTTCAACTGCTTGACTTAGAACGGGCAGGAAAGCTCAGTGGTTCGAGGTTTTCGATCCTCCGGGGAACCTTAGCCAGATTAGAACGAGCCCTCATTCAGTTTATGCTCGATACGCACTCTCAACAGTATGGATATCTGGAAGTATCCATCCCTCACTTGGTGAAACGGGAGACGATGTTTTCAAGCGGGCAGCTTCCCAAATTTGAAGATGAAGCATACAAAACAACACCCGATGACCTTTTCCTAATACCCACAGCTGAAGTTTTTTTGGCAAGTATGCACAAAGACGAAATATTTAATGAAAGTCAATTACCCATCCGATATGTCGCATATACTCCCTGTTACCGGAGAGAAGCCGGCAGCTATGGAAAAGACGTTCGCGGATTGATTCGAGTACACCAATTCCATAAAGTCGAATTGCTTCAAATCACAGACAGTCAGAGCTCATACGACCGATTGGAGGACATAACAGGTCATGCGGAATCGATTCTCCAACTATTGGGTCTTCCATATCGAGTAGTTTCACTCTCTACCGGGGATTTGGGATTTGGAGCTTCATTTACCTATGACTTGGAAGTATGGTTGCCCTCATACCGAACCTACAGGGAGATATCCTCATGCAGCAATGACTTAGATTTTCAGTCCCGGAGAGCCAATATTCGATACAGAAATCGTCAGAACAAGCTTGAATTTGTACATGTGTTGAATGGTTCTGGCATAGCCGTTGGACGAGCACTGGTGGCGATTATGGAAAACTACCAAAACGCGGACGGAAGCATCGCAATTCCAGATGTGCTTCAAAAGTACATGGGGGGAGAAAAATCGATCCTTTGAACTTTTTCACTCTTGTGGAAGTCAAAACAGTAGAAAGAAGAAACCCCTCAAATAGAGAAATGAACCCCCCACATTAAAGCGGATCAAATCCGCTTTATTTTTTGGGTAGCTTCCATAAAGAGAGATCCCATTTTATCGTGCGAGGTGGATTATATGGAATATGGCATAAGTTATTTTGGAAATCGAATTCTGAAGTATGTCGAAAAAGACATGATTGACCTGAAACAGACAGGGTTTCAAACAGTTGTGCATACTTTCAGCGAAGCGGATTTTGACTTTTCCGAAAAATACATGGCCAAAATCGTTCAAGCCACGAAAAGAGCGGGGCTTACCGTTTGGATTGACCCTTGGGGTGTTGGAGGTGTTTTTGGCGGAGAAGCGTTTTCTGGATTTCTCCAGAAGCATCCGGAGGCATGGCAAATATCCAACCACGGGAAGATGATGGGTTCCGCTTGCTTAAACATGAACTCATTTCGTGCCTTTATCCGTTCATGGATCGATGCATGCGTAAATTGCGGAGCAGACACGATTTTCTGGGATGAACCGCATCTGTTTCTTTTCCAACCGCGCGAACGGTTTCCCGATGAGTGGACATGTAGATGTTCTGTATGCCAAAGCCTATTCAAAGACAAGTATGGGTACGTCATGCCCAATGAGTTAATCAGTGATATTGTCCAATTCCGAAACGACTCGATTCTTTCTTTCTTTACTGAAATGACATCTTATGCGAAATCAAAATCCATTGAGAATGCTCTTTGTTTTCTGCCGTTTGAATCAGATTATATTGGAATAACTGATTATGAAGGGATCGCGAAACTCAATTCTATCTCGAATCTTGGATCGGATCCCTATTGGATGGCTTTTCAAAAACCCATGCAGCCTTTTTTGAGTGAAGTCACTCAAAGGGTTTTGTCTCTTTCCGACCAATACCAAAAAAAGAACCATATATGGATGCAAGCCTTTTCCGTTCCCAGCGGAAGAGAGAGCGAATTGGTGGATGGGGCTCAAATAATTCAAGAACTAGGCGCTCAGTCGATTTTATTCTGGGGTGTCGGCGCATGCGCTCATATTTCTCGTATCGCGCCAGATGACCCAGAAAAAGTATGGAATACCGTTCAACACATCGTCAGAACAACCCAGTAACATCGTTCGTCTATTCTATGTTATAATCGAAAATGAGTCATCTTCGGTGAGAGGGGGAGTGCAAATGGTAGGATGGATTATTCTGATTATTGTCGTTCTTCTTGCGTTATGGGTAATGGCTGCATACAATAGCCTTGTCACACAAAAGAAACGGGTTGAGAATTCTTGGAGTCAAATTGACGTTCAGCTGAAACGCCGTTCCGATCTAATCCCCAACCTCGTTAACGCTGTAAAAGGCTACATGAAGTTCGAGCAGGATACACTAGAAAAGGTGATGGCAGCTCGGGCGAAAGCCTTAGGCGCAAAAGACCAACATGAACGGATGGAAGCAGAAGGAGAGGTAAGTGGGTTTCTTGGACGGCTTTTGGCGGTTGTTGAAAACTACCCCGACTTGAAAGCAAACCAGAATGTAATGAAACTCCAAGAAGAGCTGACGAATACCGAAAACAAGATCTCTTATTCCCGCCAATTTTACAATGACATGACAATGAAATACAATACAGCCATTGAAGTGTTCCCTTCGAACATTATCGCTAACTTGTTCAAGTTCAAAGCGTTTGAGTTCTTTACCATTCCCGAAGAAGCAAAAGAAACACCAAAAGTTGACCTGAACTTTTAACATTAATATTTCCCTTGAATCTCACGTATATCAAAAAGGGTGCCGCAATCGGCACCCTTTATCAATTATTCACATCTGGATTTCGTGAGCCGATGGTTCGAAGCCTGTTTTTTCTTTTTTTTTTGCTTTTTTCCCTTTACTTATCCTCTTGCGCTTGTTTTAGTACATAATCAATGCTTTTCCGGTGATCTTGGCAAACCAGAATCTGATTGTCTATATCAACTGACAGAGTCTCAATTTGATCAGCGACTTGTCCCAAAACAGCCTGAACTTCATTCGTCGATTGACGAACAACCAAAGATTCGGTAACCACGCTTTCAGCCCGTTCGGTTATACTTTGCACATGTTCTTGTGTTCGATTCATTTCTTGGTGCAACCAATTAACAAAGGGTTTGATTTTTTCAACCTCTAAACCAGTTTGCTCTGCTAAGGCTTTGACTTCTCCGGCCACCACTGCAAAACCTTTCCCGCTTTCGCCTGCTCTGGCCGCTTCTATTGCCGCATTAAGTGCTAACAAGTTCGTTTGCGCTGAGATGTCTTCAATTGTTTCTGAAATATCGAACAACTGATTGGATTTCTCTTTGATCGAAACGATAATATGGTTTGTTTCTCCAACCAGGCCTTTTGTTTCTTCAACATTGGATATCATCGATTCAATCTTTTCTACTACCCCTTCATTGCTTTTTGATAGGATTTTGGTTTCAGAATTGATTTTATCGGTCACAGAATTCGTGAACTCAATATGCTCGTTATTCTTTGAGGTATATTCAAGCATCATATTCAATGCCTCTTGGATTAACTCGAGTGTTTTGTCTCCCTTTCTTTTTTCATTCTGCATCTCTTCGTGTTGATACCAATGGCAGTTTTCGGGTTGATTCAGGTTGTTAAAGACTGCAATAGCCATGTTTTCACACTTTTGGTAACCGCAGGAATGACAGTTTTTGATGTCCTCATCCGAATACTTATGCATCTTTGTATAAACGTCTTGCAGCTCTTTCTTATTGGGGATTTTAATCGTGTAGTGTTTTGATTTATTGATATATTTTCGAAGATAGGTATTTAGACCTCCTGTCGCGCGCCATTCACGGTCAAGCATCTTTTGAAAGCGACGTACATGAAACTTCCCAAGAAAAAAGAGTCTTTTGTGATCTGTGTGGTATTTTTCCAGCTTCTCCCGCTTCCTCTCTTCGACCAACCATTCGATTTTATCTTGGGAAGCATGCTGGTTGAGCGTGCCTGGTCCGCCATTACAACCCAAAGCGCAGTTTAAACAATCAACGAGCAACGGATTATGACTTCCTTCGATGGACGATTCCAAGTCATTTAAATAATGATAGATATGTTCCTTCCCTTCGATTTTCCTCGTGCGGTTTTCGACACCTTGCATATCTCGTTGCGCTGTTCGCAACAATCCCCCTGGAGTGGAAAACAAAACAGCTCGTTCCGCTGATGGGTTATCATAATCAGATTCTTCTACAGATAGAGAATTCGGATGTTTTTTGAACCAATCGCTCAAAGACTTAAAGGTAATATTGTAATACTGCCCTTTGCCAATACAATCGTCGAATTCTCTCTTTTTTGCCAAACAAGGCGACAAAATAATAACTTTTGCATCCGCTAACTTCGGATACTTTTTCTTGGCGTATAGAATCGTATGCATCATCGGGGAATGACCTGGACTAAGATATGGCAGAAGTTCCGGCCGTACCATTTCTATGTATGAAACAAGCGCTGGGCAAGGCTGCGCAATCACACATTTTGGTGCGCTTTTTTTGATAAACTCGATATAGGTCTTAATTGTCAACTCTGCTCCAAAGCTAACATCCAGCACTTTTTTGATCCCAAGATTTTTCAACCAAGCATTTACTTTCCGGTCTAGCTTCGGAAAGCTTGCAACCAAAGCGGGCGCAACAATCGCGAAAGCATTTTTCTTGGTGCCATGTGTAAGAAAGTCTTCCTCGAACATGGCCCAATCATCTACGTATCGCCGTGCATCATGCCCCGCATCTTCGCATTCTTTGATACACGCTCCACACCCGATGCAAAGATTCTGATCCACTTCGATGTGCGCAGGGATGCTCTCTTTTTTAGGTACCGCTCGATTGCACATTTTCACAGGGCAAACAGCAATACAGGAATGGCAGTTTGCGCATTTTTCTGGATCGACTTCCATCACTGTACACAAATCGTTCATGAAAGACCTCCCCATTTTTTTATTTTTTTACCAGATGAAACTATTTTTCAGAAAGATTATAGCATAATGGGATTGCAGAATCCAATTCGTCCGTGAAGTGGTTTATGAAAGTCTATTCTTTCAACACATGGCCGTCTCTTCACTCATGAAGAAATGGCAGTGTACACTGGGTAATGAAAGGAGAGGGTTACTCGTAATCAATGAAAGGGGTGTGATTTATTCAGCATTCTTTGAAATCTTCATACCGAGACTTACAAACGCTGCACCTTTGAATTAGCTCATGCAAGCTGGAATTGCGATCAATGTGCGTAACCAGGAAATGAGAATAAGCATGATAAATTTCGGTAAGCATCTCTAGATCCATTTCAGATTTATGTTTGAAACCTCTTTGGGTCATCTCACGTGCTAACTCCTGATGCCTCCGTTCGATTTGACTTAAATCAAGCAATCCATTGCGAACATATCCGTCCATCCGAATCCCTTTTGCCATGGAGCCAACAAACATATGGACTTCAACATGCTCTCCCAAAAGATGCTGATCACACATGAATAAAGGGTTAACCATCCACATTCTCATGTTTTTTCCTTCTCGAAATCCCCATAATCAATCCCAACACAATAGACCATAGAGCCGCAAGAGTAATACGCCATTCCGGGGGAAGCAAAAAGGTGATGGTATGAGCCGGTATCCAGAACCAAAGCAAAGTAAACAACGCGCCCCGGATGCCTTGCCAGTTTTGTTTGCGTTCGAGTAGATTATCCAACAGCCGGTGTCCAAGAATTAACCACGGTCCAAAAAGGAGGTTCATAAAGAAAGAAATCCAAAAAGGAAGGATCGCATCTGGTAAGAACTCCTGCACCCTAAGAGCGACAACAAACCCTTCGAACCCTACAAAAGCATATTTGATTCCTATGGCCAAAATCGCCCATATTGCTGCTTTTCCAAGGATTCGGATCCATGGAACTCGCCCCCATTTTCGATTTCGAATTGCTAATCCAATGAGTTCTCCGATTGTCCCAAGCAAAGCAAATTGAATCATCGATGATATGATGGGGTGGTTTTGTACAAAAGTAATCCACACGCGTATTCCTCCTTATGGGTTATGCTATGGGTTTTTTGGGGGTAATTTTTCCTTCCTTGGCCTCTTCCGATCGAGCAAGCATAAAAAATAAATCGGATAGCCGGTTTATAAATTGAAGCATGTGAACGGATACTGGGTTTTGCCTATGTAAAGAGACCACTCTTCGTTCCATCCTCCTACATATGGCTCGGCAAATATCCAATTTCGCTGCAGAATATGTGCATCCAGGTACAACAAACCCTTTGAGAGGCAGCCTTTTTTCGTATTCATGAACCCGATTTGTTACCCATTGGGCTGCTTCTGCGGTAATTGGGTTTTGAAAGGGAGTCCCAACCGTTGCTAATTCTCCAGCGATCAAGAACAAGTAATCTTGGATGGAACAAAGGTCTTTGATTACCTGATCGTCGAGGCAGATATGACGAGATTCACTGATATAGGAACCAAGTTCATCAACTGTACCGTAGGCTTCAACTCGAATATGGTCTTTAGGCACTCTCTGTCCGGACCATAGTGATGTATTCCCTTCGTCTCCCGTTTTTGTAATGATGCTCATGAAGGCTCTCCAAAATAGGCTTTGATCGCCATAGTCGCCGCTAATGCTCCATCAGCAGCCGCATTAACGATCTGACGGATGGGTTTTTTCACAATGTCTCCAACAGCAAAAACACCTGCGCACTGGGTTTCAAGGGTCTGTGGATCAACAGGGATAAATCCGTCTTCATCAAGAGGGATAATCCCTTGAACAAGATGTGAATTTGGGGCCAAACCTACATATACAAAGGCCCCATCGGTAAATAACTCACTTAATTCGTTCGTTTTCTTATTTTTAATCCGAAGATGGGTTAGCTTGGAAACACCACAAAATTCTTCGACAATAGAATTCCATTGAAAACGGATTTTGGAATTTGCGAAAGCCTTATCTTGAATCACCTTTTCCGCCCTCAACCGGTCTCTTCTATGGATAATCGTCACAGAGTTTGTGATAGTAGAAAGATAAATCGCTTCATCGACAGCAGAATTACCTCCCCCAATGACCACTACATCTTTTCCTGAAAAAAGCGGTCCATCACAGATCGAGCAATATGAAAGCCCTTTTCCCTCTAATCGTTCTTCACCAGGAACACCCAGTTTTTTGTGTTCCGCTCCAGTCGCGATAATTAAGACTTGAGCGCGAATTTTTCGTCCCTCATCGGTACTCACTTCTTTTTCCCGTCCATTTATGGAGATCTCAGTTACTTCGCCAGGCAAAAACTGTAACCCGTAATAACTGGCATGGTCTTTCATTCGATCAGAAAGCTCAGAACCGTTGATTTGCTGAAAACCGGGATAATTTTCAATCATCTGGGTACGAGCCATTTGGCCCCCTTGAACGGTTTTCTCAATGAGAAGGGCATTTAACCCTCCTCGCGCGGCGTATAAACCTGCGGTCATTCCAGCGGGCCCCCCACCGACAATGATCATATCATATGATTCTTTTATATCCGTATGTTCAGACAGATCACCGACATCAAAAAAGACCATTCTATCTCCCCCTTTTGGGTAATGGTTCCATATCTCCTATCGAAACATGCGCTTAGCAAGATACATTCCGCTCATGGATGCCTGAACGATTCCTCTCGTAAACCCGGATGCATCTCCCATCACGTAGACCTCTTCACCAGGTAATCGGAAGGGTTGATCGTATTGAGGCTTAAGCGAGTAAAATTTTGCTTCGACTCCGTATAGGAAATTACCCGGATTGTTAACTCCAGGTATAGCATGGTTCAACCGTTCAATAAACTCTTCGATCGCAAATGCGGTTCTTCTAGGGAGGACCAGATTCAGATCTCCCGGAGTTGCATCAAGTGTTGGTTGAATATATGATTTTGAAATCCTTTGCGCCGTAGATCTTCTTCCAAAAAGGAAATCTTTATACCGTTGAATAATGATCCCTTTTTCACCAGCCAATTTATTGGCAAGCCGTATGACCGATAATCCATAAGTATTGGGGTCATTGAAGGGATACGTAAAATTATGAGTTACCAAAATCGCAAAGTTCGTGTTTTCTGTCTTTGTATGCACAAAAGAATGTCCATTTACTGTGACAAAATCATTCCCTTCTTCTCGACTCACGAGCCCTTGAGGATTGACACAAAACGTTCGGACTTCATCATCAGTTCTCGACAAGTATTTGACCTTAAACTCATAAAGCACATCCGTTACTTCCCGACTGACTTGATGGCTCAACTCATATCGAATCCCAATGTCCACCTTAGTCCCAGAAAACGGAATCTTTCGATCCGACAACACCTTTTTTACCAATCCCGATCCACCTCGACCAGTTGCGAGAACAATGCGATCGTATTCTTTTGAAAGCGTACCATCTGAAAAGCGCAATTGATACATTCGCATTTCTGGAAAAAAAACAACTTCCTCCACTTCTTTCTCAAACTCCATTCGAAATCTTTGCATCGGATCGAGAGAAAACCGATCAAATAATACACGACTAACTATTTGCAGGTTGTCCGTCCCCACGTGAATGAAATCACTCAGTACCAATGATAAATTGTTTCGAAAAAAACTCTCTGTTATCCGGGACAACTTTCGGTTGTTTTGAATGCTGCTCTTCTCAATCCTGTCCAAGGTCTCTTCTAAAGTCCACAAGCCAATAACGGGGTCAAGGAACTCCTGATATGTGTTTTTCCCTAAATAGGAAGCAATTTCGCCTCCAATCTCCTCCGAAATGGATAATTTTCCATCCGAATACGTTCCTGCACCGCCAAACCCATAAATAGAACCTTTCCCCTCCGGGGTTCGCTTGTCGGGCGCGTGCCCACGTTCAAAGATGTCAACACGAACCCCAGAAACTTGATCCCGGATCATTTGCTCCATAAAACCGATCGTGCTAGTCCCACATCCTACGATTGCAATTTTCATCTACTCACTCCCAAATCATTTTTCATGTTAATTGTATCACGACTTAACGGGTTTGCAGATGGGTCCAGATATCAAATGCCCTCCGAAGATAGGGGATCACAATGGAACCCCCGACAATCAACCCAATAGACATACTCTCCTCCAGTTCTTCCGTGGTGACGCCACACTGATAACATTGGAGGAGATGGTAGGCGATGCAGTCATCACAACGCAACACAAGAGACGCTACTAAGCCCATAAGCTCTTTGGTCTTCTGATTGATCGCTCCGGGTCTGTACGCTTGGTGATCCAAAGACATAAACCGTTTTGTAACGATACCCGCATTCTTTAAGAGTTGCTGGTTTAACCGTTCTCTCTTTTGGGAAAAGACATCGATTGGGCTTTCATTGTCTTTCAATGATTCACGACTCATACTTGATCCCTCCATTTCTTTGCGTAAAAAAAGGCCGGACCGATCATCCGGCCTTTGATTCATTCTTATACTCTATTGAATCCGTACCAATGAAGCGTTAATCGAATAGGATTCTCCCGCTCGAACATTGATCCTTGTAATATAACTGAAATACCCTTCAGCTACGATCAACACTTCATAAAGTCCTTCGTCAAGCTCCAATGAAATAGGACTGTTTGGAGAAAGCGTTCCACGAGACCGACCATTGACAAACACCGTACTGGTAACATTTGCTTGTACATTTATACGAGCCCTCAATGCTTGCAAAGAAGCATTAATTTCTTGATTTACCCCGCTAGCAAGAGTGACCGTGGTAGTCCAATCTTGATACCCTTCTCGAGTCAATCGCACTTGATAGGTACCCGGACTAACGGTCATCTGGAAGGGAGTTTGATTTCCCGTATTCGAGCCATCCAAAAAAATCCTTGCTCCGCTGGGATTGGAACGAATGGATACTGTTGCTTGAAGCGGGGATAAACGAACGGGGATTGTCTTATACTCTCCTCCGCTCAAGGAAAAGCTTACATTATATGGATTGTACCCCGAGCGAGTAACCGATAAGGAGTGCGTCCCCGCGCGGAGTGTCAACGTCAGTTCACCCCCTGCAGGACCGTAATCAACACCATTGATCGCCACCCTCGCATCAAAAGGATCCGCTTGAATTTTAACTGTTCCGTCCTGGGGTAGATCTCTTTGAAGGGTAACATTCGCTGTCCGATGCTCCCCTGATGATAGAGTGAACGTTGTTTGGAAATCCTGGTAACCCGACAACCGGAGCAGGAGTGTATGAGTTCCCACTGAAACTTGGTTGATCGTAAGGGGAGTCATCCCTCTGAAACTTCCGTCCAAAAATACTTGGGCATTTGAAGGAACGCTATTGACAGTTACCCGTCCCGGTTGACTTGGAGGAGCAAGGGGTTCCAAAGTTGCTGAAATCACAACTACTGATCCGCTTTGCATAAAAAACTCTCTTTCAAACGTTTGATACCCCGAACGGTAATAGCGAACAATGTGATACCCTTCAAAGATCGTAGTCTTCAAAGGCGTCTGACCTATCCAGCTACCATCAAGCCAAATGGCCGCTCCAGAAGGGCTGGACTGAAAATCAACCGTACCTTTGCTGGGAGCAGACCCAACATAGAAAAAGGTCATCGCAGAAGTCCACTCGGGTTCAGGTTTTTCCGGTTGAATGATAATCCTTTGAATCATTTGCTTCAAATCGGATTCTGCGTCTCTTGTGGCTTGGATTAATGGGGTCGCTTGGAATTGTTGCGTCCATGTATTATAGACCGCAAACTGCTGGGTGCTTGCGACAATTTGAAGGTATTCCTTTCCCGGTTTGTTATCAATGGTGAGATTGTACCTCTGGTCAGGAATGGTATAAGTCACGCCACCTCGGACTAGATTATCTGGGTGAAATCGATTGGGAAACAAGATCGTCGTCACTCCATCGGCTTGAATGTTGTAGATGACCACATATGCGTCTTTGTTTGCTTTGAATGAAACGCGAACTCGTTCTCCGGCTTGATATACCGCTCCTTCCGGCCGATCCATCGAAATGCTGACTTCCAAATTCGTCGGTTGTTCAGGTGTAATAATGATTGCACGAGGATTAATTTCCGCCACACGACCAAAACTGACCAAACATACCATCAGAAATACTGCAACTACCAACCAGCTCTTTTTCTGCATTGCCTCACCTTCCTTCAGATGATGTACGTTCATGCTCTAATGAGATGTACAATTCTTTTTTTACAGGGAAAACGATATCATTGCGTTCCCCCGTCCTGGGATAAATAGATGCAAAGCCACCGAGTCTCCGGATTGTAATCGTTCTGCTCTGGTTTCCCATACATCCATATTGGATACCTCAATCCGGTTCAGCGCGAGGATAACCATACTAGATCGAATCCCCAATCGATAGGCATTGCTCTGCGGATCGATATCTACAATAATAACCCCAGTAACTTGTTCAGGGATATCATATCTCTGACGCAAATCAGGGCTCAATTCTGCAACAGAAAAACCAAACAAATCTGACCGAATCGCTTCCGGCAAATCTTCAGGCTCTGGGTCGGGTTGAGTAATCGCTTCTTCAGCTTCAGGGCTTTGTCCAAGAATAACATTGATGGTCAAAGTCGATCCATTCCGATCTAGGACGATTTCAACCCGCTCATCAATTCGTTTGGACTGAATCAGGCTAACCAAATGAGCGTGATCATGAACTTCCTTTCCATCGAATCGAATAATTACATCTTGCGGCTTCATTCCTGCTCTTTCTGCTGGGCTGTTTGGGCTAATTTCAACAACAAGAGCTCCTCTCGTTGATCCCAAACCCAATGCCTTTTGTGTGTTCTCATCTACCGACATAACGACCACGCCCAAAAAAGCTTTTCTCAGTTTTCCATATCGGATTAAATCTTCCAACCACATTTTGATTCTGTTGATGGGTATCGCAAATCCGAGGTTGATTCCTTCCATGGGATTAACAATTGCTGTATTGATCCCAATGACTTCTCCATGGATATTCAGGAGAGGGCCTCCACTGTTGCCTGGGTTAATTGCCGCGTCTGTTTGGATCAAATCAGGATAATATCCTCCGCTCCGATCCGGTTTCGGGATTCTGCGGTTGATTGCACTGATCACCCCCACTGTAACTGTGTGCTGAAACCCTAGGGGGTTTCCTATTGCGATTGCCCACTCGCCTATTTTTAAGGCATCCGAATCTCCAAAAGTCAAATATGGGAGCTGGATATCATTATCTCTTTCAATCTGGATCACAGCAATATCCATATCAGAATCGCCACCGATGTACTTAGCGTCGAAGACGGTGCCATCCATCATGGTAATCGTTATCTTCTGCGCATCCCGGACAACATGCTCATTGGTCAGTACGTGCCCATCCGAATCGAAAATGACTCCTGATCCAAGCGATGTTTCTTGCCGGGGTACTCCGAACGGGGAAAGATCTTCACCAAAAAAACGGCGAAAAAACTCATCCATAAATGGATCAATTGAAGCGCGAGCAGTCCGGACAACATCAATCTTTACTACTGCATTTGACGTTGCATCGACCACATTAACAATGGGACTCCGATAATCCGGATTCACATAGGCCATCAGTGAAAGACTTACCAAAAGTATTACCGTTAATACAATCCATCTTTTTTTCATCATCTATCACCTCCGAATTATTTTTCCACTTCAAAAGACGAGAAATACGGCTGGTTGTTCCGAGCCATTGATCGATCATTGTTCCATTTTCCCCATTAATCAAAGAAAAAAACGGAAGAAAAATTCGATCGGAAATCAAGATCTAAACCAGTAGACTAAAGATTCTATATGTGATTCTGTCCATGAATTGATGGTCTTTCGAGCTTATTGATGGAGAATTAGTGAAAACTAGAATGGGGAAAAAAACGGTAAATTTCTTATAATATTGCCCATTCCAAGAGTATTTCTACTTTGTTCTACCCAAAACGAAAAAAGAACAGGATATCTGAGGTTGAAAAGAAAAATGCAAATAGTGTACAATGGAAACGGTTCCACTGTGGTTTTATTCCCTTCGGATGGGCTGTGGTTTCGAAATCCCATTTACAAAGGAGGAAAGCGATGACATACAGACAGTCTATGATCCGCACTTTGGGTGATCCTCATGGCTAAAGCTTCTAAGATGTCTCGTTTGTCGAAAAACGAGCAAAGACTGGCGTATCGTTTATTGCTTCCCTCGTTTATCATTCTTGCCGTTATCGCTTTTTATCCCCTTTTTCAGGTATTCTATACCAGTTTTACTGACCGCGTTTTCGCTAGCCAACGTGAAGTTCAGTTTGTTGGATTTGACAATTACTTCTCCTTATTGGGAATGACAATTGCTGAGCTTCCCCCGATAATTGATGAAGAAACTGGTGAACACCTAAGGGACCCGAATACAGGAGAGTACCTTTATGAACGACCTATCCGGGTCTTACCCAGACAACCCGTGCGGTATCGGGAAGTTTCTCAGTTTTCTTGGTTTGGGAAGAGATATGTTTTTGGAGCGAGAGATCCGATCTTCATCGATGCGATTGGTAATACACTCGTGTTTACTTTTTTTTCCGTTATCCTGGAAACTCTCCTTGGGCTCGGTATTGCTATGGTTGTACACAGCCATTTTAAAGGAAGAGGCGCAATGCGTGCGGTAATGTTGGTTCCTTGGGCTGTAATCACAGTTGTATCCGCAAGGATTTGGCAGTGGATGTTAACCCCGAGCCGAGCTGGATTCTTTAATATGATTATGAGTCATTTGGGTTTGTCCGACGGCCAAACGGCCTTTCTAACCGTCGAAGCGATGCAAATGCCCGTTATGATTGCTGTGGATGTCTGGAAAACCACTCCTTTTATGGCTTTATTGATTCTAGCAGGGTTGCAAACTATTCCCGGAGAGCTATATGAAGCATGTCAGGTAGATGGCGCTAGCAAATTGCGAAGGTTTTTCTCAATTACTCTACCCATGGTAAAGCCAGCATTGTTTGTAGCTTTAATCTTTCGCACTCTAGATGCTTTACGGGTGTTTGATGTATTCCAGGTTCTTCTCGGAAATCGAAGGTATTCAATGGCCAGCTACAACTATTTCCAACTGATTGGCAACCGGAATATGGGCCTTGCTTCCGCTATCGGTGTGATCATCTTCATATTTATCTTTGTGTTCGCGATTCTGTACATCCGTGCGATGGGGGTGGACGAAGAATGAAGATGTCCAAAAAAGCCAAAAGATCCGTAGGGAAGACGCTTTTTTATATCCTAATAATTTTCATCTTTATCTATATGCTTTTCCCCTTCTATTGGGCCGTAAACTCTTCCTTTAAATCCGAAGACCAACTCATGATGACCCCAGCAACTTGGGTCCCTCGTGACACACAAGGAAATTTTGCTCCGTATTTCCAAAACTACATCGCTGTTTTCCAAGATGGGCAGTTCGTACGAGCAATATGGAACAGCACCTTGGTAGCAGGTTTGACTACCCTATTCGCATTGTCGATCGGCTCTTTTGCTGCTTTTGCGCTTGGAAAACTTCGGTTTCGTGGTAGAAAACCCAGTCTGTATTTGATTTTGGCTATGACTATGTTTCCGCAAGTAACTGTTCTCGCTGGTTTGTATGCGGTTATTACTACGTTAAATTTGCCAACGCATCTTAGTATGATCCTATCCTATATGATTTTTACTCTTCCCTTTACCACATGGGTAATGACCGCCTTTTTTAAGAAACTCCCTACAGAAATAATGCAATCCGCTTGGGTCGATGGCGCCAGTCCATTCCAGACCTTTTATATGATCCTATTGCCATTGACTGCCCCAGCTTTAGTCACCACTGGATTGCTTGCTTTCATTGCGGCTTGGAATGAGTACCTTTTCGCGCTGACCTTCACCTCCATTGATCCATCCGCGCGGACCATTCCTGTAGCAATATCGCTCTTTGGTGGTTCTGTGGCTCGTCAAGAACCGTTTGGTGAGATCATGGCTGCTGCTGTTGTGGTAACAATTCCTGTCGTACTTTTGGTCTTGATTTTCCAAAGGAAGATTGTTGCTGGATTAACGGCAGGCGCTGTGAAAGGCTAGTACCAATATCTACAATTGAATGATCCATTGTGGAAAATAGATGCTTCACCATCTTGAATAAAAGAAGGAGGTACAAACATGAGAAAGTTGGTAATCGTCGTATTGGCCCTGTGTGTTTCTCTCGCAGTCATGGGGCAAACTGTTATCACCGTAGCGGCTGGCGCAGTTGGTATTGAACTAGAACTCGCGAGAAAGGCTGCCGAACATTACATGAAGATCAATCCAGATGTAACCGTTCGGGTGCTTGACACTCCGGACATGGTGCAGGATCGGTTGGGTCTCTACTTACAGTTCTTTGAAGCTCGGAGCCCTGAAGTTGATGTCTACCAAATTGACGTGATTTGGCCCGGTGACTTGGCTGAGCACTTTGTCGACCTGTACGATTATGGCGCAGAACGTCTTGTAAGCATGCATTTCCCAGCAATCGTAGAGAACAACACAGTTGACGGTAGGCTCGTAGGGATTCCTTGGTTTACCGATGCTGGGTTGTTGTACTACAGAACAGATCTGCTGCAGAAGTATAATCTGAATCCTCCGAAAACATGGGATGAATTGGAACGAACAGCAAAAATCATCCAAGATGGGGAACGAGCTGCTGGGAATCGAGATTTTTGGGGATTTGTTTGGCAAGGAAACGCCTATGAAGGGTTGACTTGCGATGCCCTGGAATGGTTAGCGTCTAATGATGGTGGGACGATCATCTCTCCTGACGGTGTCATTACGGTGAACAATCCCAACGCAGTCGAGATTCTTCAAAAAGCAAGAGGGTGGATTGGAACAATCTCTCCTCCCGGAGTTCTCGGAATGGCTGAAGAAGAATCCAGAGCCGTATGGCAAGCGGGAAATGCAGCTTTTATGAGAAACTGGCCCTATGCTTATAGTTTAGGACATGCTGCGGATTCTGTCATTCGCGGCAAGTTTGACGTTTCTCCCCTTCCCGCAGGTCGAAGTGGCGCTGGAGCAGCAACGCTTGGCGGTTGGCAGCTGGCTGTCAGCAAATACAGCAGAAACCCAGCTATCGCAGCTGAAGTGGCGTTCTTCTTTGCCTCTTATGAAATGCAGAAAGACCGAGCAATTGTTGGATCCTATAACCCGACAATCATGGCGCTTTACGCAGACCCTGAAGTGCTGAAAGCTACTCCATTCTTTGGCAGTCTTTATGATGTTTTCATCAATGCTGTGGCGCGACCATCAACTGCAACCGCTCCAAATTACAACGAAGTATCAACACTCTTCTTCCGAGCCGTTCATTCCGTTCTTCGAGGAGACAAACGAGCTATGGACGCATTGGAAGAGTTGGAACTCGATTTGGAAGATTTAACAGGGTTTCCTGTGCATTAATTTCTAGATAGGAAAATGGATCTTATAGGGCTACATCGGTCTACGTTGTAGCCCTATTTTCTCCAAGTTCGGAACTCTTGTTTTTTCCAAAACACGGAATCGAAATCCTTTATAGTTTCGCGGGGTATCTGATCCATTCTACTGAGAAACCAAAAGGATCCGATGCGCGGCGTTTTCAGGGATAGGCAATTGATCGATGGTCGCTCCAACAAACGCGATCGGATTAGGAGGGATCCATTTTGACTTTTCGTCTTGCCACATAGCAATCTCTTCAATCACAACCAAATTTTTGTATGCTTTTTGAAGAATGATAAGGTCTTCACGAGTAATTGGAATCACTCCCGTTCGCCCGGAAAACATATCTGAAGCGCTATTATATGTTTCCAATTGAATCCCATGAAGATAGAGTTCTTGTGCTACATATTTAATTACAGGAACCCAATGCTCTGCAGGGCTATAACCGGGGATCGAACCCACATACTTGAAATCCCGGTCAAAGAATACAGAAGCGGGCGTTCCTCGAATCCCGAAGATTCCAAATAGTTCTTCATATGAATACAATGGCGCTGCATCATCATACCTGCCTGTTTCTATATCCAACCTTCCTCTGAGAGTACGATCCGCAAAAATCTCGACCACCACAAACTCCCGCCCATGAATTGCCATAACATCCGGGTCTTGAAATGTCTCGTTTATCAGCAACGAGCAAAAAAAGCAATTCCTACTGCTGAAAACAACGATTACCCCTTTATTCATGATCCGCGCAGCTTCAAATGCAAGATCGAACTGATTGATTAAAATGGTTGTGTTTGAATAGACAGCTTGTACCCAAGCAAAAAGCATAATAGCAGTCATTCCGATTAACAGAACCTTTCGCCTCACGATCAAACCTCCCTTATCCGAATTGAAACGCATTCAGCAAACCTGTAATCATGAGTATACCAACAATAATCAGCAATACGCCTCCCACCCAGCGGAATGCTTTTTCATGATTCATGATCCAAGGGATCCAACGGTACAGTATCGATATAAAGACGGAAACTAAAAAAAGAGGGATGCTGAATCCAAGCGCGTATACCGCCAGCAAAGCAGATCCCCTTGAAAGGCTTCCTGATTGGGCAGCAATGGTTAGAATCGATCCCAGCACTGGGCTTACACAAGGAGCCCAAACAAAGGAAATAACGACTCCCATGAAAAAGGCACCCCAAAACCCTTTCACTTTTCTCGTTGGGGAAATACGCACGAGTTGAAAGCGAGGCAGTCGAAACCATCCAAGATATGCACAACCAAGTAGAATAATAACGCTTCCACCAATCCAGGAAACCCAATGTTCAACCTGAATGAAAAAGGAACCAAATGCCCCAGTCAAGGCACCCAAAAGGACGAAAACCAATGAGAGCCCGAAAACAAATCCAAACCCTCTCCAAACGCGGTCCCATTTTTCTCTTGTTCCTCCCATTAGGTACCCAATAAATCCTGGCATTACAGGGAATATGCATGGAGAAAAGAAACTGAGCAATCCACCGACAAACGCTGCGGAAAAGCGTACTGATGCCACAAAAGCAAAAGATCCTTCCATAGGTTTCCTCCATTTACCTAACTTATTTTATATACCCCATTGGGGTATTTAAAAGATTGACGAGAAGTCATCCGGTATTATTTAATCGGTTGGGGAAAGATTTCGATAGGCCTTTCTTAAAAAGGATGATAGGTCTGCGGGTATTGGAGCGGTAAATTCCATCCATTGGTTTGAGGTAGGATGGAATATCCCTAACCGCACAGCATGAAGCATCTGCCTTTGGACATGAAATATGTTCGCGTCGGAAAGGTCTCCATATAAATAATCACCAACAATCGGATGATTGATGGATTTGAAGTGAACACGAATCTGATGCATTCTTCCAGTTCGAATTCGTACGAATACCAATGAAATCTTCTGCTGGATTTCCAACAAAACTTTCCAGCTGGTAAATGATTCTTTTCCTTCTTCA
>Ga0334885_1002325_pt1 | contig 19972 bp, 13 predicted proteins | sample GraSluR1_MG_8_FD_207233 | JGI IMG/M metagenome (GOLD analysis project Ga0334885, IMG submission 207233) | Sludge microbial communities from methane-producing bioreactor in Wageningen University, Netherlands - Granular Sludge_31_05-R1 | ecosystem: Engineered > Bioreactor > Anaerobic >...
GAAACCAGGAGGTAGAGATAGAAGTAGCCGGTAAAATATTACTTGATGAAAAAGGTGAATTCATCGGTTTTCAGGGTGTAACAAGAGATATCAGCCAGCGTAAAAAAATCGAGAAAGAAGTTTATATCAGCGAGGAGCGCTACCGGGCATTGTTTAATACAATCGGCAGTTGTGTGGCTATCTATGAAGCCTATCAGAATGGGGAAGACTTTATCTTCAGGGATGTAAATAAGGCAGCAGAAAATTTAAGCCAGATTAAAAAGGAAGAGGTAATTGGTAAAAAAGTGACAGAGATTTTTCCCATGGTCAAAGAAATTGGCCTCTTTGAGGTCTTTAGAAAGGTCTACAAAACCGGGAAAATGATGCATTTACCTCTTGTTATGTATCATGATAACCGGATTCAGCAGTGGGTTGAAAACACTGTCTATAAATTGCCTTCCGGAGAGATTGTAGCAGTTTACGAAGATACCAGTGAACAGCGAAAAACGGAAAAAGCCCTGCAGGAAAGTGAGTCCAGATACCGGTCAATCTTTGAAAATATGGCTTCAGCCGGCTGCCTGGATGAAGTTATTTATGATAATGGGGAAATAGTTGATTATCGAATTCTGGATGTGAACCCTGCCTATGAAGAGTTACATGGGATAAGCCGTAAAAAGGCAATTGGTTCTCTGGCTTCCCAACTTTATGGAACCGGAGAGGCACCTTATCTGGATATCTACAGTCAGGTGGTAAGTACGGGCAAACCGGCTTCTTTTGAAACATTTTTTAAACCGATACAAAAACATCTTTATATCACTGCCAGTACACCAAAACCGGGATTGATTTCAGTTATTGCAACCGATATTACTGAATTAAAAGAAACTGAACAGGAATTGAGAAAATTAAAGGACAACCTACAGGTTCAGGTAGAAGAAAAGACCAGACAACTGCAGGAACGGGTATCAGAATTAGAAAGATTACATCAGGCTTCAATTGGCCGGGAATTTCGGATTAAAGAACTGAAAGAAGAAATCAGGCATTTAAAGAATAAAATTTCAAGTTAAATTAGAAAAAGGAAAAAAGTCAATTGTTTATTGAAGGATTAGCCAGTAATATTGCTTTTTTAATTGTTTTAAGCTTTTTATACAGCCTTGTTTACCAAAAATTTAAAAAAATGAACAGAACAGCTTATGGGGTGTTAACAGGGGTACTATTTGGTTTGATTGCAATTATCGCCATGTTGGTACCAATACGATATCTTCCAGGTATTATTTTTGACGGCCGATCTGTAATTATCAGCCTGGGAGCTTTTTTCAGCGGTCCCATCGCTGCTGTTATTATAGTTTTAATGGCGGCAGTATATCGCTATTTGCTGGGTGGGGTTGGAGCTCTTACGGGGATAGCCGGTATTATAACTTATGCAATTATTGGCCTGCTCTATCGACATCTGATTCCTTATCAGAAAGCCAGGACCCCACTTTATTTGTACTTGTTTGGATTAATTCTACATATTATTATGCTTTCATGGATGTTAACCCTGCCTGGAAGGATAGGCCTGGCCGTACTATACGACCTTGCTCTTCCCATACTGTTAATCTATCCTGTTGCCACTGTTTTGGTTGCTAAACTAATTATCGACCGGGAAGAATTTATTGATTCACGGGAAAAAGTGAAAGAGAGTGAAGAAAAATTTAAGCTGTTGATTGAAAATCAGGTGGATTTGCTGGTAAAAGTAGATGCTCAGGGAAAATTTCTCTATGTAAGTCCTTCTTATTGTGAAACATTCGGCAAAAAAGAAGAGGAGCTGTTAGGGGAAGAATATATTCCCCTGGTACATTCTGATGATGTGGAATCAACCCGCAAAGCTATGGAAGCTCTTTATAGCCCACCCCATATCTGCTATCTGGAACAGCGGGCAAAAACAGCTCAGGGATGGCGCTGGATTGCCTGGAATGATAAGGCAATTCTAGATGAAAAAGGTAATGTGCATGAAATTATAGGACTGGGGAGAGACATCACCAGACGGAAAGAGGCAGAAGAAGAATTACAGAAATTGAAGGAGCATTTAGAAACGCAAGTAGAACAGCGGACTGCTCAGCTGGAAGAACATGTAGGCAAGCTTGATAAAAGTCAAAAAGCTCTGCTTTATATGGTAGAAGACCTGAATGAAATTACTGCTCAATTAAAAGAAGAAAGAAAAAAGATGGAAGAGGTGAATCAGGAATTAGAAGCCTTCACTTATTCGGTCTCTCATGATTTGCGGGCACCATTGCGGGCAATTAACGGATTTTCCAGTTTTCTAATAGAGGATTATGCTGATAAATTGGATGAAGAAGGCAAGAAATATCTAAACACTATCCGGGATAATACTACCAGGATGGATCAGCTGATTACAGATTTGCTCAACCTTTCCCGTATTTATAGAACTGAAGTGAAATTATCAGAAGTTAATATGGGTGAGATAGTCAAATCTATCTATCACGAAGTCGCATCTAATAAAGAGAAGGAAGAGTTTGAAATTTTTATTCAAGATATGTCCATGGTAAAATGTGATTCAAGCCTTATGAAACATGTGTGGCAAAATCTGATTGAAAATGCCTTAAAATATAGTTCTAAAACAGAAAAGAAAGAGATTACAATTGGTTCAAAGAAAGAAAAAAATGAAATAATCTTTTTTATTAAGGATGCAGGGATAGGATTTAACTCAAAATATATCAATAAACTATTTGGTGTATTTCAGAGATTGCACCGGGAAGATGAATTTGAAGGTACTGGTGTGGGTCTGGCGATTGTCCAAAGAATTATTTCCCGCCATGGTGGGAAAGTATGGGCTGAGGGAGAAGAAGGTAGTGGGGCAACATTTTATTTTTCATTACCCCTTTAGAGAAGAAATTAACAAATAGCATGCTACTTATCTACATCTAAGAGAAATATTAAAGGAGGACTAACAATGGAAAGCGAGAAAAAGGTTGAGATTTTAATCGTAGAAGATAATCAAAATGATGCGGAGATGGCTTTAAGAGCTTTTAAAAAGAATAATCTAACTAATCAAATTAAGATTGTGGGGGATGGTGAAGAGGCTCTGGATTTTATTCATGCCAGAGGTAAATTTGCCGACAGGAAAGACCAATGTCATCCGAAAATTATCCTGCTGGATTTAAAGCTGCCCAAGGTTGATGGATTGGAAGTCCTGAAAGAATTAAAAGAAGGCCCGAAAACCAAAATGATACCGGTCATTGTATTAACATCATCAAAAGAAGAAAAAGATATGGTAGAAAGTTATCAATTTGGTGTAAACAGCTATATTATTAAGCCAGTAGATTTTGATAAATTTATTGAAGCAGTCAGGGAGATTGGGTTATACTGGTTATTATTAAATCAGCAACCAGAATAAAGTAAATAGGATTAACTTTTATACTATAATTAGTAAATATTTGCAGTATAAATTGGGGTAGGATATGACTAAAAAGATTAAAATACTTTTTGTAGAAGATTTACAATCAGATGTTGAGATAGCAAGGCGAACACTTAAAAAGGAAAATATAGAATTTATTGATAAGAATGTGGATAACGAAGCCGATTATCAAAAAGCCTTAGCAGAATTTCAACCCGATATTATTGTCTCTGATTATTCCATGCCTGCTTTTGATGGTATGGCTGCCTTGAAAATAGCATTATCTTCGAATCATCATATTCCTTTCATTATCTTGACCGGCTCCATGAATGAAGAAACAGCAGTGGAATGTATGAAGGCCGGTGCTGATGACTATGTAATCAAGGAGCACATACATCGCCTTCCTCTAGTAATAAAAGAAGTATTGCGCCATAACCAAATCAGAATAGAAAAAGAACAGGCAATAGAGGCATTACGAAAAAGTGAAGAAAGATTCAGGGTAGCAATAAACAAATCTCCTATTATTGTCTGGAATCAGGACAAAGATTTACGTTATACCTGGATCTATAACCAGAATCCTGGATTCAATACAGAAAATGTTATTGGTAAAACAGATGAAGAGATGTTGCCGGCTAATGAAGCTGCCCGTTTAACAGAAATAAAAAAGAAAGTAATGGAAAGTGGTAATGGAAGCAGAGAAGAGGTAAGAACAACCATCCAGGGGAACCCTTTTTATTATCAGTTAGTTACGGAACCTTTAATTGATGATAAAGGTAATGTTGTCGGGGTAACCTGTGCTTCTATTGATATATCAGAATTAAGAACCTACCAGTCCAGGCTTCAGAAGACTGTCAACGGGGCTATTGATACCATTGCCAGAATCAGTGAAATACGAGACCCATATACAGCTGGACATCAGAATAGAGTTACACAGCTTGCACTTGGTATTGCCAGAGAAATAGGATTGCCTGAAGAAAAAATAGAAAGCATCAGGATTGCCTCCCTTGTTCATGATATAGGCAAAATCGGTATTCCTTCAGAAATACTTACTAAACCCGGTAAGTTGAATGAGATTGAATTTAGTTTAATCAAAAATCATCCCCAGATTGGCTATGACATTTTAAAGGACATTGATTTCGGCTATCCTATTGCTAATATTGTTATCCAGCATCATGAAAGGTTAGACGGCTCTGGCTACCCAGGCGGGCTTAAAAGTGAAGAAATATTGCCGGAGGCAAAAATTATTGCAGTTGCCGATGTAGTAGAGGCTATGTCTTCCTACCGTCCTTACCGGGCCGCCCTGGGGATTGAAGTGGCATTAGAGGAGATAGAAAAAAACAAGGGAACACTCTATGAGCCTGAAGTGGTAGATATTTGTGTAAAATTATTCCGGGAAAAAGAATTTAAGTTTGAATGAAATCAGATCTATTCATAATAGCACAAAGGTGTTATAGTTTCCGGTCAATAAATGTATATTTTTCTAATAATTATATTTCACTCAATACTATATACTCGATGCTCGATACTATTTTCAAAAACTCAAATCGAGGCTGACTAAAATTGCTCGATTTATCTTTTTAATAATACTCTGATCCAAATGCCCGATTTTTTTTATAATCCTGTTTTTATCAATGGTGCGTATCTGGTCACATTGTACAATGCTATCCAAATCCAATGCACTTTCATCTTTATTAATCCATACATCGGTAGGATATTCCCGGGAAATATCCTTTTGACTGGTGACAATAGCAATGATAGTAGTAGAAGCATATTGATTTCCGATATCATTTTGAATAATAATACATGGGCGTGTTCTTCCGGCTTCCGAACCCTGAACGGGATTAAGGTTTACCAGAACGATATCACCTTTTTTAATTTTGCTGTTCATAAAACATTCTCCCCGTCAGAGCTTTCAAACTCATCACAAATGCATTTATTTAAATTTGATTTTTCCAGGTATCCCTCGGCCAGAAGTTTTTTCAATTTATCCTGGCAACCCTGTTTGATGAACAGGCAAGTGGCCGTTCTGACTAATTCACTGAAGCTCATGTTCATTTCACTGCTGGCTTGGTTAGCTTCGTCTATTAACTCGGGTGGAAATTGTATTGTTTTTGAAATCATTTTTTGTTTTTTCATAGTGAAAAGCTCCTTTAGAATGCTGAAATACTTCAGCATTCTGTTTTTAGTTATTAGTTTATAGTTTTCAGATACTGTGTTGAAAATCAACTCGTAAAATCTCCAAAAAATAACTTATTATTTAGTTATTATAAAATTATCGTTTTCTTATATTCCCTCTCCCCTCGGAGGGAGAGGGTCAGGGTGAGGGGATAATTCACCCCCACCTTTATCCTCCCCCCTCAAGGGGGAGGAAATGAAAGAAGATTATCGTTTATAAAATTATAAAATAAAGTTTTTAGTTATTATTTTCTGGTTTTTATTCTAAATCTATTTAAGTATAAATGGATGAGATTGCTTCGTCGCTTCGCTCCTCGCAATGACAAAACAAAAAGGCCCCTTGCAATGACAAAAAGAAAAAACTCCTCTCAATAACAACTTAGTCGAGCGTATCCAGTATCAAGTTCAAACAAACAAGTCAATCTAATTCCAATATAGCCACTGTATTTGTATTTACTAAAAACTATAAACTTAAAACTGAAAACTTTCAAACTTTTGCAATGATAAATTTGTCGTTATTCGTTAGTATTTGGTATTTATTGCAAATAAAATTGTTACTCATTTTTTGAACTAGTACCTTATTCACAACATACCTTATATGGTTATATTTAATACCTTTTTCTTCTGTCATTGCGAACACTATGACTTTGTCAAGCACTTTTTAGATACATAGGATGCACAGAACGATGTTCTTTGATATACCGGGTATTCTTCCGGATCATAGCACAGGCCACTTTCAGTAATTTATTGGCAATATTGTTCAACACCAAGGCTTTATCCTTACCAGAGGCCAGCTTACGCAGGTAGTATTGTCTAAAAGTTTTATCATGGGTAGCCACCGATTGGGCAGCAAGTCTTAAAAACTTCCGGCTGGCCATAGGTCCATAGTGACGGATTTTGGCCTTCTTGTGGACTGAGCTACCACTTTGATACTGATAGGGCGCAATACCAATAAAGGCAGCCAGAGGTTTGTAATCCTGAATTTGGCTGAAATTATTTGTCATGACCAATAGATGGGCAGAAAGTAACATACCATAGCCGGGAATACTATCTAACTTGTTAAACTTGCTTAGGATATCAGGATCTTCTTTGATAAGGTTATCCAATTCCTTATCAATCCTGCTGATTTGTTTTTCCAGCTGGGTTAAGGTTTGCTGGTGAGCTTTATTGATGAGTTTCACCTGTACCTTCTGTTGGCTATAGGCTCCCATGGCATTTTTGATGGCTACTTTTTGTTTGGTAAACTGTTCTCTGAGACTCAGTAGCTGTCTGATCTTCTCCAGCAGCTCTTCTTTGGGCTGCCAGGGAATGAGCTGATCGGAAAAACGGTAGGCATATTCGGCAATCTGCCGGGAATCGACCGGATCGGTCTTGTGTCCGGCCGGATGGAAGGCACGTTTGACCTTCAGGGGAGATTCTACACTTACTTGATAACCCTGGGACAGGAGATAGTAGGCAATGCCCTGGGAGTAGACGCCGGTAGCCTCCATACAGATCCGGCAGTTACTTTTGCCAATTTTGTGGTCTTGTAACCATAACAGCAATTGGTCATATCCTTCAGGATTATTGGCAAGTGCTTCTTTGGTCAGGACAGGCTTATTGGGTTTATGGTAGATGCTGGCCACAAAGGTATCCTTAGCAATATCAATGCCGATAAAACAGAAGTTCTTTTTCATGATTAATCCTTTTCCGGTGCCGAACCATGATGATATGAGCTTACTCCATTACTAACCGCTTCATTGGCGATGATGGCACTATTTAGCTTTAATCATCGAGAAGGCTGGGTCTTATTCGCAATGTAGGTTATACCGTTAAGCTGCCTTAGACTTATTCAGCCTTCTTATTCGGTACCTTGTTTATTTGATTATTATTTTAATAAATTCATAGTTATAAGTCTAATGGAGGCTGCTTTTTAGCAGACCGTGGCAATCTCATTCATTTATCCCAGCATAATTGCTAGTGGAGTAGTTTTCAGTTTTTTGTTCATAGTTTATAGAAAAAGAATTCCTCTTTTCCCATTCCTGAATTCTACATTATTTTGTTTTTGTCATTGCGAGAAATAATTTATCATTTCGTGGCAATCTCATACTCTTATGCTAGAATTTTTATTAATTATCTAAAATTAATTATCCCAAAGAACCATAAAGGTCTTTCCATTTAGGATTCATTGAATTAATTAAATTAATTTTACTCTTTCTGGAACCTGCTTTTATTTGTTTTTCTCTGGCAATTGTATTTTCAGAATCATCATATATTTCATAATACACTAATTTACCAATATTATACCTTTGGGTAAAACCTTTGACTAATTTATTTTTATGTTCCCAAATTCGTTTGGTTATATTACTGGTTACACCAGTATAGATAACCGTATTATTTTGGTTAGTTAGAAGATATACATAATACTGTTTGTTTTTAGACATAAATAGAATAGTCCTAATTTTAATCAGTTATAGTATAAGTCAAAATTGTTATTATTTATTTGTATCAACTATTTAAAAATATCTTAGTTATAATTTTATAAGATTACTTCGTCACTTCGTTCCTCGCAATGACAACAAAAAAAGCTCATAGCTTTATATCTATATTTTTGTTTTTTGTTAAGCCTTTGTAAAAAATATTTGAAAAAAGTTCAGTTTTAGTTCTTGCAATATAAATCTGTTCGGTATTCATTTAATACTACGTTATAATTTTTTGTCATTGCGAGACATGTTGAAAACATGTCGTGGCAATCTCATTCATTTTTGCTCACAGTATTTAAAAAATATCTAAAGCCTGTTTTATCGTATGTATAAAGACATAAGAAAATTATAAATAATGATTGAAATCTTCAAATATTACACCATTCTAATCTTTTAATATTGCACTATTCCAAACTTGCAATTCTGTATTATTCTTTCCCTTTTTTTTCTTCTCCCAACGCAAACAAACTTAAATTTTTATCTGTTGAATCGGCTACGATACAATCTTTTCCCTTATTTTTAGCCTGATATTGCAGTTTATCCAAACGATCGGTAAAAGTAATGGTAGTATCATTATCCTTTAATGAGGTAACTCCAAAACTACTGGTGAGTGATTTAGTTGAAAAATACTGTTCATTGCTCATACTGTCTTTAATCCGATTAGCCATTTGGACAGCTGCATCCTGGTCAGAATTTGGAAGTAAAATAATAAATTCTTCTCCGCCCCAACGGAAAAGCTGATCATTTTTTCTAATTGTATTTTGAATGAGGAAAGTAATCTTCTGCAGCACCTTATCTCCTTCCAGGTGACCAAATTTATCATTGATTTCTTTAAAATTATCCAGGTCGAACATAATTCCTGATAGGGGAAGATTGTATCTATGGGAACGGGATAGTTCTTCTTTTAATTCTTCATTATATTTCAATCGATTATTAGTACCGGTCAGGGCATCAGTATTGGATATTTTGGCTAATTCCAGGGCGTTTTTAAATTGAATTCTATGCAACCTGTTTATTCTTCTGGTAGTCATAGCACAAAAGACAATGACCAGACCAGAAAAAATCAATAATCCCCAGGAATAATTTGAAACAGCGAAAAGTCCCCTGAAAAAAGCAACCAGAAAAAACCCAATTGAAATGATGATTGACATTAATAACTTCATATAAAATCTATTTGGAATAATAAAAAAGATGGCCAAAATTACAACAATAAGTCCTTGTTGATGTATCACGACATCCGGGTGCTCATAAAAGAAGAGTAAGCCCCAGAATAAAATTGCCCCGATGGTTTCATATAATGTCGAAAAAACATAAAGAGAATGAGGCATATACTTAATGCGGAAATAGTAAAGAACAGATAATAGGAAAAAGAGTATTCTAATAAGAAATATAACATTAAATCTTGTTTGTTCTGCAATAAGAAAATAATCAGGGATAATAAATAAAAGAAATAGAAAACTTATCATTAGTAAATTACGGCGGAAATGTTGTATAGTTTCTTCTAACATGTAGGAGAAAAAATCTTTTTCTAATTTTGATTCAGTAAATTCTCCTGTAATCACAGATATTTTTTTCGTGCTATGGTTTAAAGGGTTTATTGTCAATTTTAAGTATTTTCCTTTATAGTATAGTTATTATTTTTCAGATAAATTACTATTGATACATCATTACAGTTTATAAGAATAATTTAAAATTTAAGCTATGTAAATAAAAATATTTTGAGCTCATACTGGTTATTTTTCAACTATATCATGTGCGCTTTCTAGATGAATAGTGGTTTCAACTGACATTTCAGTATTTATTTTTTCTTCCAGTTGAGTTGCAACTTTATGAGCTTGCTTTAGCAGCATTTCTCCTGGTAATACAATATGAAAAGTTAGTTCCCGGTGATCTCCATATCGGTGTAGATGAATGTGATGTAATTGTACATTATAGGAAGTTTCTTTTTTGACTATCTCATTGAGTTTTTCAAGAAAGGATTCTTCCGGTTTTTCTCCAATAAGAGTACTTGTAGTGTCTTTTAGAATATTAAAAGCTATTTTGGCAATAACAAGAGATATAAACATTCCCATTGCTCCGTCAATCCACCAGAAATAAGGGTTGACAAAAATACCCACGATAATAATAAGGTTTGTCAGGGCATCACTGCGATGATGCCATCCGTCGGCAATAAGAGAATCGGAGTTTATTTTCTTACCATTTTGAATGGATATTTGCGCCATCAGTTCTTTTATAAGAAGAGAAACGATAAAAATGATTAAGACTGTTTGGCTGTACTGGACAGATTGTTCCTGCATTAATCTGGAAAAAGATTCTATCATAAAGTTAAATGCTACCAGGGACAGAATGATGGCGATAATCAGTGAAGAGATAACCTCCATCCTGCCATGACCGAAAGGATGCTCTCTATCCGGCTGTTTTGCAGCCATTTTAATTCCTACTAATACCACAATTGAAGTTATTGAATCACTCAGGGTATGCCAGGCATCTGCCAGAATTGCAACAGAAGAAATCTGTAAGGCTATCCAGAATTTAAGGGCTGCTAAAAGTATATTACCTATTAATGAGACACTAGCGACCACTATTCCCCTGGTTGTCCGTTGATTGAGTTGCTTTTGTAATGTATCAGGTTCCATGTGCCTTAAAATCCTCCAAACTGCCTTTGAGAAGGTAGAAAAATTATTGAAATTAGATGTTCTATCTTAGAATCTAACTTAGCATCTATTTGTGTCTTGTTTAAGCAATAATAATTAATCATCATTTTATTGATTCTTAGCTAAAAAAGCAAAAAATATTATTTCCCCCCTTTTTCTGTTTTTTATATCTTTACCAGTACTTTTTCATCCAGCAACAAGCCTCTGCCCGGAAAAACCCTCAATATATTCTCTTTAACATAATTACCAGGTAAGTCTGAAATATTTTTATCTTTAATGATTTTCTCCATACAACTTCTCATTTTCCCCAGGTGATACCAGAGACGATGATAGGTAGCATCTTCATCATCTGGCCACAGATTATCAATGATTTCGTCATATGAAAGCATCTTGCCCTGATTATTAGCTAACAGGGAGACAAGTTGAAAATTAATGATATTGACTGCTATAGCTTCTTTGAAGAAGAAAATTCTGTCCGGTCTATCTTTATTAATTTCAAGGACAGGCATGGATTTTTTTTGCCGAGTATTATTGCCATAATTATTTTTTGCCAACTGGTTGTCTATCTCATAGCAACTGCTTTTATTTAATACAAGCTCTGTATTTACGTTTTCTGGCTTATCAGCTGTAAGGCATTGTTTAATTTTATGGATTAATGATTCCGGAAGAATGGAATGAAAATTTTCCGTATCTATTTCTAACAGGTATTGCTTATCATTATAACCTTCCTGAACCAGCCTTTGAATATAGGTTCGGCTTAAATCTGGAATTTGCAATCTTGCCAGGTCAAGTCCGGCAGGTTCTATTCCGGTTATCAATCTTTCTGAAAGCTGATAGATTTTTTTCAGGTCTGCTATGCGTCTTTTTCCCCAACCTATTTTTTCTGCTATGGCAGCCAGGGTACCGGTCAGCCAGAAAAAGCCTTCCCCGATTTTTTGTATATGGCCGTTTAGTATGCCATAGCATTCTTCAATCTCTCTTGATTCTTTGCTACTAATCCAGTCAAACATTAAGAGTGTCTTTTTTATTGCCAGGTATTTTTCCGGATTATTTTTTATAATTAAATCAATACCGCAAGGAGAGTCTTTTTCAAGATTGGCTTGGAAAATTGGTTTGTGCTCTTCTCCCAGTTCAAAGACCTGACTTAACATTTTCATCCGGAGGTATTCCTGCCAATTATTTGAGATGTAGCTTCTTTTTTTTGTTATTCTGTTCCTGGGCAAGGGTATAGTAAATTCCCTACCGTCACCACTGGTAGCTATAAGAAACAGGATTTCCAGTTCGCTAATATCATTTTTATAGCAGTTATTGAGCCATTTCAGAAAATGAATATAGGTATCATAACAGATACCCCGGGCAATAATTAAGGAGCCCATCCCGGTAATAAGATAAGATTCTTCATGATGTTTTTTGATAAGATCCCCATTTTCTAATTTTCTTAAAAACTCTGCTATTTTCTTCGTGCTAATTTTTTTATAAAGCCTATGATTCCAGAAATATTTACCATTTTCATTACCTGTTTCTTGCTCGATATTGTTAATATCATCAACAGAATTATATCCTTGAGCAATGCAATGTAAAAAAAATGTCATTATGTCATATTCAACCTTTATTGGTTTTTCTTCCAGAATACCTGATTTTACCGGTATCATTGCAGTGCCAGAATTTCCGGGCATATGTTTCGGTATAGTGTAGTTGGAATTGATTGTATCAGAATAATTATCCTGAACCTGGATAGCGTTTTCCTGAAAAGCAGGATAGAAATATTGTTCAGATAGGTTAGCTACTTGTGTAGGAGAGTTGAAGTATAATTGCTGATAAGCAGTTAGCTCAATAAGAGATGGAGCCAAAAATATAATTCTGCCAAAATTTCCCTGCCTATTAAACCTGCCGGCCCTGCCTCCCATATTTTCCACTTCCCAAATGGTCAAAGCTCTTTTATAGTATGCTCTTTCCAGATGTTTATAATCTATTTTAGATATAACTTTTTGCCCGGTCAAAATAACATTGTTAACCGGTAAATTAATTCCCATAGAAAGAGTTTCAGTAGCGCAGATTATTTTAATTTCTCCCATTTGAACTGCTTCTTCGATGAGATGTCTTTCAATTCTTGAAAGAGCAGCGCAATGATAGGCAATACTATTTTGTAAGAGAAATAATAATTCTTCCCGGGAAGTTGAGTCCTCAAGAGTGTTAAGTTTATGAATAACATTACTGGCTGGAGGTAAATGGAATTGTTCAGCTAACCATCTGCTCCACATCCTGGCCTCTCTCCTGGTAGGGAAGAAGATAAGGTTAGTCTCGTTGCTGTTAAGCAAAAATTTCAAGGTTGCAATAAGGTAGCTGGCTAAGTTGCATTCCCGGACTTCATTTTTATTAAAAAAGACTTCTTGCCCTGTTATTTCTGTATTGTGCTCTGTATATTTGTAAATGCCATTACGGATGATTCCTTTGCGCAATTCAATCGGTCTATTGGGAGAGAAAAGAACAATCGCGTTTAACCATACGGAGAGAAAATGCACATTTTCGGTAAAAGCGGAGAGGGCCATTATTCGAATATGAGGATTTTTAGCTCTTAGAAAATTAAAGTTATTTTCAAGTGATGGTCCACGTTGAGGGTCATTGATTAGCTGGATTTCATCGGCAATGAGCAGGGAAACATTATCGAGAAACTGTGGATATTGCAGCTGCAGATAATAAAATTTTTCATAGACAATAACTGCAATATGAAAATTACCATTAATGATGTCCCGATCATCACAACGATGGTCGCTGGAAGACATTTTTACCTTTAAACCAATCGGCTGATATAATTTTAGAAAGTGCTTATATTTTTCTTCCGCCAGTACTCGAAGGGGAACTAAAAATATGACTTTTTTACAGGATATAATTTCTTTTAGAGCAGCCATTTCCGCTACCAGTGTTTTTCCTGAAGAGCTGGGCGAAATAACCATGAGATTATCAGCTATACTGGAAGGTTGAGCAGATGGTATTTGATTGAAGTTTTTCTGCAAAATATTATAATGACGAATCGCCTTTTCCTGAACAGGTAATAAGGTGTCAGAATAATGGTTTTTCCAGATATTTATTATATAAGAAGGAATACCAAAGTATCCCAGTTGCTCCATTTTCATATTATTTTGCAATTTTTATTCCCCTGACTGAAAAAGTGAACTTGCTGTAAATTTTTTATTATAGATACTATTTGCAATTGATATACCAACCCGCGAATCTGGTTTTTTAGCAAAGCAAACAAATGTTTACCTTATTATAATAAATTATTTAAATGGAAAAATCAAAAAATATTTTTTGTAATTTTTTGCTCTGTATCTATTGACATCATATTTTTTCATGTTAAAATATAGGAAGTTTGAAAATTGAAAAAGCAAACCAACCAACCAACAAATAACTTTTTCATTTTTAGACCTCCTAACTAAAGAAGAAGCCACCCCAAAAGGGTGGTTTCTTCTTTTTTGTTTTTTTGCTCAAATATAGAACAATTTATTACATAAAAATTTCCTGCTTTTGCTTCTACACTAATAAAGAGTTGTTTATCTTAGCTTTCATATGAAACCAGTTATTTAAAAAATGCAGGGTAACTTAGTATATTTTTATTAGACATAATAATATTCTGATTATAAGTGCCAATAATATTTAGAATACTATATATAATATTGTATCTCAACCATTTTGTATAAAAATAGAAAATAGCGATTATTGAAATAATAATGAAATAAAACAGGCTTCTAAATAGTATATTATGAGTTATAAAAAATAATAATAATATTATAAAACTTGACAAAATATTTATAGTACTATATATTAGGTATGTTAATATTTATATTTTAACATATGGAAATATTATTGTAATCCTGCTTTATTCCCAAATTAAAATACAATGAATGTAACAGGTATATGCATAATTTGATTATTTCCGGAAGGAGTTTTAAATGGGTACCCCGGTAATTTCTAAACAACAGGAAAAAGATGAATTTGAAAAGTTTAAAAGTCAATCAAAGTGGAAAGATTATCACTGGCAATTAAGACATAGTATTACAGATATAGATTCATTTGAAAAATTAACTGGCATAAGATTTAAAGACAAAGAGAAACAGAAATTAAAACAAGTAATTGATAAATTTCCGCTTTCTATCACACCTTACTATCTGTCTCTTATTGATGTAGATAATTATCAATATGATCCGATTTTTATGCAGGCATTTCCTCGTTGTGAGGAATTATTGAAGACCAACTGTGATATGTCAGATCCTTTAGATGAAGACAAAGATAGTCCTGTTGATAATATAACTCATCGTTACCCTGACCGGGTTTTGTTTCTTGTCAGTAATACCTGTTCTATGTATTGCCGGCATTGTACCAGAAAGAGGAGGGTTGGAGATGTAGATTCTATACCAACTAAAGATGAGATAAAAGCCGGACTTGAGTATATTAGAAATAATAGCCAAATCAGAGATGTATTATTATCCGGTGGGGACCCCTTGATGCTGTCAGATGATTATCTGGACTGGATATTGTCAGAATTAAAAAAAATACCCCATGTTGAGGTTATCAGAATCGGTAGCAGGGTTCCGGCAGTTTTGCCATTCCGCATTACCCGGGAACTTGTTGATATGCTGAAGAAACACCATCCAATCTGGTTGAATACTCATTTTAATCATCCAAGAGAAATAACAAGAGACGCAAAAGAAGCATTGCGAAAATTAGCCGATGCCGGGATTCCATTAGGCAACCAGTCTGTCTTACTGGCAAGGGTAAATGATTGTCCCAGGATAATGAAAAGATTGGTACATAAATTGGTAGAGAACCGCGTTAGGCCTTATTATATGTACCAGTGTGATTTGTCAGAAGGGTTGTCCCATTTCAGGACACCTGTTGGTAAAGGATTGGAAATCATTGAATCATTAATCGGTCATACCAGTGGTTTTGCAGTACCTAATTATGTTATTGATGCACCAGGTGGAGGCGGGAAAATCCCCATTATGCCCAATTATGTTCTTTCCTGGTCTACTCATAAGGTAATTCTGCGTAATTATGAAGGAGTTATTACTACTTACCGTGAACCGGATAATTATAAAACAATATTCTGTGATAATGATTGCGAAAACTGTAACTTACAGTTAAACCTCAACGGTGATGATGATGAATACAAGGCAATTGGAATTGAGAAACTGTTATCAGATTATGATAAAACCATATCGCTGGTACCGGATGAAAATTATCGTATGGAGAGGCGTGAAGAAGAAGCTTAATGAGCATAAGAAGCTTAACGGAAAATGAATACAAAAAAAGTAAAATCAAAAAATAATTTAAATAGAGTTTTAGTAGTTGGCAGCTGGGCGAAAGAACAGATTACTATTGAAAATATTAAAAAAGATAGTCAGATAAGAGCTTATGCTTATCTTGATACCAGAAATCCCGGAATACTGGCTATTGCAGATGGCTACCGTATCGGAGATTTAAAGGATATTGAAAATATATGTAATTATGCCAGGGAGAAATCAATAAATTTAGTGCTGATTACTACTGCAAGTCCCTTACAGGCTGGTCTTGTAGACTTGCTGGAAGATAATAATATTCCGGTATTCGGGCCACGAAAGAGTTGTGCCCGTTTGGAATCTGATAAATCTTTTGCCCGAAAATTAGTTTACCGGATTGCCCCGGAGGTAATCCCTGAATATAAAGTATTTAAAAACCCCGAAAAAGCAATTGATTATGCTGAAAAACGCAACTGGCAGATTGCTGTTAAACCAATCGGGCTAACCGATGGCCTGGGTGTAAAAGTATATGGTAATCAACTGAAAAATCCGGATGAAGTGAAAAAATATATTTATCAAATTTATGAAAAACAGATAAGCGGTCATTCCAAAGTCATCATAGAGGAAAAATTGCAGGGTGAGGAATTTACAATCCAGACACTCGTGTCTAATGGTAAACTGATTACTACTCCAGCTGTTCAGGACTTTAAAAAGCTGTTACCAGGAGATAGAGGACCCAATACAGCCAGTATGGGTTCTTATTCATCAAATGGATATCTGCTTCCGTTTATGCAGGAGGCTGATTATCACCAGGCAGTAGAAGTAATGCAAAAGACTGTTTTTGCTCTTCAAAAAGAGACCGGTTGCAATGTCTCCGGTTTTCTCTATGGACAGTTTATGCTGACTGAACAGGGTATTAAGCTAATTGAATATAACTTCCGCCCCGGTGACCCGGAATGGATGAATACATTAAGGGGGCTTAAAAATAATATCGCTAAAATGGTATTTGATTTTATGCATGGTAAAGATATTAAGGGACAGTTTCTTCCTAATTCTACCTTATGCAAATATTTAGTGCCCAGGGATTATCCCAGGTTAGCAAACCAGATATTAAATATTCAGATTGATGAAGAAATATTAAAACAAAATAATACCAGCCTTTATTACAGTTGCGGGTTGGATGACTCCTCACAGCTGAGAGTTGGTGATGAAAGGGGAGTGGCACTTTTAACTGATGCTCCCTCATTGAAGCAGGCTAATGAACAGATAGAAAATGCCCTGCAAGGCATTAAAGGTTATTTTTATTACCGTCAAGATATTGGAGATGAGAGAGTAATAAAAAAGAAAGTGGCCAAATGCCAGGCCTGGAGAGATGGAATTATAATCAGGGAAGCAAAGGAAGATGAATTTTTGTTTGTTTATAACCTGGTGTCCCAATCTCCACCCTTAGAAAAGTATTTTCAGCATTTTTTTAAAATTATGTTAAGGTATTTTTCATCCACCTGTCTGGTTGCCGATTATCAGGGGAAATTAGTTGGATGGCAGATGGGTTTTGTTTCCCAGAATGACCCAAACACCTATTTTTTATGGCAGATTGGTGTCCATCCTGATATGCAGGGAAGAGGCTTGGGAGGATTATTATTGGATTCCATAGAAAACAAGGTTATAGAGCTGGGCTGCACAAGAATAGAGCTTACTATTGACCCGGAAAATATTTCATCTGAAAAGTTATTTTTGAAAAACGGTTATACTAACATAAGCTCAAAGGTTGGCCCAACTGTTTTGGTCAATAAAAGGAAAGCGGTCAAAGATTATTACAGTCCTGACAGGCACTTTATGGTCTTTGAAAAAAAGATATATTGAAAATATAAAATAAATAATATAAAGATAGGGAGGTTGATACTATCTTAGGCGTTAAACAAAATACAGAGCAGGATGCCTGGCTGGAGGCATTAGAAAATGTTAGGGAAAGATTACAGGAAGATAAGGATTTTGAAAAAAGAATTGTGGAATTAAGAGAACAAGCCAAAGACAGAATCAAAAGACATATTAGTGGGAAAAAAGTTGCTGTTTCCTGGAGCGGTGGTAAGGATTCCATTGTGCTGGAGCATATATGCAGGGATTTAGGCTTAAAGAAAAATGTCTGGGTCCGCTGTAATCTGGAATATCAACAGGTTGTAGACTGGATAAATGAAAATGCACCGGAAGGCCTGGAAATTGTGAATACCGAGCAGGACTTGCAGTGGTTAGCTGAAAATAAACATATGCTATTCCCTCAGCATGCTGAAATTGCCTCTATTTGGTTTAAACAGGTGCAGAATGAGGGCCAGAAAAGATATTTCAAAAAAAATAATTTAGATATGTTTCTGGTTGGTAGAAGAAAAATAGATGGAAATGACCCTGGAAAAGAAGGCATGGATATTGATGAGCATGGTGTGTTGCGTTATGCACCGATTTATGACTGGCGGCACGAAGATTTGCTGGCTTATATGGAATACCATGAAATTGACTGGCCGCAATTTTATTTCTGGGCAAATGGATTCCAGGTGGGAACCGGTCCCTGGGCTGCCCGGGAATACACCGGTTCAATTGAAAACGGCTGGCAGGAAGTATATGAAATTGAACCAGAGGTAGTAGAGAGAGCCGCTTATTATCTTAATTCAGCCGCAGATTTTTTAAATAAATAAAAGAATTTATTGAGAGCTTTCAGTAATAGATTTTAAGATTTTTATTTTTAACATAACAAGATAAATGATATATTCGGAGCAGAAAAGAGCCATTCTTTTCTGCTCCGCTGATTGTTAAAAAATACTCTTTTTCCTCCCATACAAACATATAGCATTTCCACGCAATACGAAAATCATATTTGTCATTGCGAAAAATGATTTATCATTTTGTGGCAATCTCATACACTTATTCCAGCATAATTGTTAGAGAAGTGGTTATCAGTTTTTAGTTTACAGTTTTCAGAAAAGAATTCCTGTGTACTCATATCTGAATTCTACAATATTCTTATTATTGTCATTGGTTGTTAGTATTTGGTATGAGAAAATAAAAATCAGTAATAAGTACCAGTAATTAGTGATGAGCAAAGAAATACTTTGTGGGCAGAAGTGGATGAGATTGCTTTGTCGCTGCTCTCCTCGCAATGACAGAAAAGAAAAAGCCCCCTCACCCTAACCCTCTCCCTCCGTGGGGAGAGGGAAGTATCGAACCCTCCGCTTTGCCGGGCTTCTGTAGATGAATATAATTCATACTATTGGAATTTGATGAAATATGAAAATACAAACATTCTCTTTTTTTATCTACTCCCCCTTGAAGAAAGGATTAATTTTTTTTGTTTCCCCCCTTGAGGTAGTGATTAGCTTTTTCTCATTTCCTCCCCCTTGAGGGGGGAGGATGAAGGTGGGGGTGAAGGAAATAAAAAAGCTGCGATATTATTTTACAATTACAGATAAATATTAAAAAAAATTAATTATTCTCGCTTAAAAAATATATTGACAATCCCAAAATAGTGGTATAATTATAGCAAGAAATATTTGTAGCTATAGATGTCTTTAGAAAGGAGGTAGATGTTTGTAGTTGCAACAATATTCCACATTACGTTCTTACAGTTAATGATTTCTTTCTGAGTTGTTTTGCAATATTAAACTATATTCGCAGCTGATAGATGTACTTTTTATTATTAAGTAAAGTAACGAGAAAAAAAGTAAATAACTTATTTGTTTTTTGCAAAAGAATACTTGGGCACCAGAAAGAAGCTCTAAGCAGAAAAAAGTAAACCATCCGAAAGGGTGGGGCGCAAAGTCACGGGTCCCGCATAACTACTCCACTGTCAGGACCGCCGAACTGCCTACTTTCAGCTCCTTATTGTAAATCAAAAATAGCACTTTGATTTTTTAAATGAGCATTCCTGTAATAAATGAAAATGCTCTTTGAAAAATAAATAACCCCCAGTTATCATTATGGTAAATGTGTGTGTTGTAACCAATAACGCACAAAAACCACAAAATAACCGGAGGTTATAAAATA
>Ga0334885_1002329_pt1 | contig 19923 bp, 20 predicted proteins | sample GraSluR1_MG_8_FD_207233 | JGI IMG/M metagenome (GOLD analysis project Ga0334885, IMG submission 207233) | Sludge microbial communities from methane-producing bioreactor in Wageningen University, Netherlands - Granular Sludge_31_05-R1 | ecosystem: Engineered > Bioreactor > Anaerobic >...
ATCGGGTTCCCAAACTGCTGCCAAATCTGCAAACCGCTCTGAGCCATTACGACAATTGGAAAGGCTTGCTGCATCTGCTTATCGTGATATTGAGCAGCCTGATCATATTCTCTCTCCAAAAAATGGTGCAAATAACCCTGCGCCCGTTCAATCGGATTGACTCCGAAGATCATCACGCAGAGCAATCCGATCATCAAGATCCCGATCGTTCCTTTTTTGCTCATTGTATTTCCTCCTTACGGTTTTTCATATTATTGATCCCTTGCGAATAACGCGGTCGTTCGCTTAACCACTGCTGGCCATGTGATCCATGAACCGAAGATTCCAACCAAAAACAATATCGCTGTCATTCCCATCGGAGGCAAGACATCTCGAAGAAGAAACCCGAGAAAACCCAACCCAAAACAGAATCCAAATATGATCGGGATGGAAAAAGCAACATTGAGATTGGCTTTCATGGCTTTATGAGGATTATCCCAATCTAAGACTGGGCGAATGGCGTCGATAACTACTTGGACAAGATTGAGAAAAGTCATGCATACAGCCGATCCAAAGACAATCGCAAGGATCTCGCCGAAATTGATCCGAAATAGGATATACATGGCCACACCAGTCATAATCGGTCCAATCATGCTCAGGCTCAGAATTTGCGCCAGTTTGACCTTCAGAATTTGGATTGGTGTAAACGGGAGCACCCGAAGCTCTTTTAGCATTTTTCCTTCCCGGCTGAACAAAGACGAAGACAATGAATTCATCGCTCCCGGCAGAGTCCCCAAAAGGATCCCAATCGGTACGGTAAACTGCGAAAACTCGTGAATCATCTCGGTCAAGGCTCTGATTTCATTGGATCCTCTCGATCCCGCAGCCGCCATTACCAAGATGAGGATCGGAAAGATGACTACTGCGCCCAACCCATTAAACGCAAATGATGGTTCCCGCAAAAAATACCGCCATTCTCGCTGCCAAAGGGCCGTGATTGGAGGTTTTTGCGCGCCAAACCTCAAACTAAGCTCTCCTTCTTTCAAAACGCTTCGTTGGGCGTATTTCTCCTGCAAATCTGAATATACCTGTAAATAAAACCGGTTTCCAAAACCCAACAAGATCAGAAACAAACCAATATGCGCGCCCAGAAAGATCAGAAGCCATCCTAACCCTTGAATCGCTGGGGCAGTCAACGCCTTTGTGGCAAGAAAAGCAGGAGGATAGACCATCGATATCCGGTTGACCAGCAATTCGGGGTTTGCCATTGCTTCGAGCATGGCTTCCGTTGTTTCATATGTCCCTGCGCTTTGCATCATGACATACTGAAATGCCAACACGGCAATTACTACCACAGTAGCCAAAAAAAAGACCATAAAATCTTTGTATCGATTGAATCGGATCTTATGAGCAAGGGGTAGGATGACAATCATCGAAATGGCAATGGGGAAAATTTGAGAGCAAAGAAAAACCACAACAGCGCTCACCCAGTACAGAGGAGACGCGTTGGTGGAAACCCCGAAATAGATCAAGGGTGGGAGCAAGAGGGCAAGGGAGATGATCATCTGATCCATGAGTACCACGCATGTCTTGGCGCTAATGATTTGCCAAGGTTTCATAGGCAATGTGCTCAAAAGGTTCATGTCCTTCGAAAAGAAGAAGGTGCTCACAATCATAAAGATCCCCAAAAAAAACCCGAAGATTCCGGCAAGCATATACGCATTGCTCAAAAAGAGCGCTTCCATGCCCATCATAGTGTATTGCTCCAACATCCCTGTCATAATGATGCGATACAACGGGGCAAGACTGGCGACCATCGCAACGATTACGATCGGGATAAGGGCGAACTCCCACAAACGCTGCTTTTTTTCAAAATAGAAGTAGCGTTTTTTGGAGAGTCCGTAATGTTCATTCAGCAGAATCAAGAAAAGAGAAATCCATGGTTTGCGTTTCACTGTCCGTCACCTCGAAGAATAATTTTTCCAAACTCTTGTCTCCTCTCGCCTTCCTTAACTCATCGACAGAACCCACAAACTGCAAGCTCCCTCGATGAATGATTCCGATCCGATCACAGATCTTTTCGGCGATTTCCATGACGTGGGTGGAGAAGAAGACGGTATTCCCAGAATCCGCATGACGCCTCATCATTTGTTTCAGAACAAAGGCAGACTCAGGATCCAATCCCACAATGGGCTCATCCAGAATCCACAATCGCGGATTATGGATTAAAGCGCCGATTAGCGCAATCTTCTGGCGCATCCCGTGCGAATACGTGGAAATGGGATCTCGCACTGCGTTTGTGAGTTTGAAATGCTGGAGCAAACGAGTCACCCGGTCGGTTCGGGCCTTTGCTGAAACCCCAAAAACATCCGCGATAAAATTGAGGTATTCCGCGCCAGTCACCTTTTCCATAACCAATGGTTCATCAGCGATGTATCCAATCTCCTTCTTCGCGCTGATTGGATCCGTTGCGAGATCGACACCATTGATCCGTACAATGCCATTGGTTGGTTTCAGAAGCCCCACAATCATCTTGATCGTTGTGGATTTTCCTGCCCCATTGGGTCCCAAGAACCCAAAAATCTCCCCTTTTTGCACTTGAAGCGATACATCCTTGACCGCATGCACACTACCTGCATACACTTTGTTCAAACCATTCAACTCTACCATACATACGCCTCCTGAACAAGTCTATTCCACTTCTTTTGTGGCAAAATAGCGAGCGCCGACAAGCGAACAAACGGGCGCAACCATCGATAAACCGATAGAATAACCAAGATCCATACCCCCTCGATCATACAAACCCACTCCAAGGATATAGGGATAGATATTCAGCCAAGATAACGCCGGAACAAACGAAAGAAACGGAAGAACGATAATGAGCATTCCCCCGGCTACCATCACGCGAACCTGGTCCGAGAAACGGATCGAAACGAGCAAAAAAAGGCTATACAGAAACCATGCAGCGATCAATTGCTGCCCCATAGCCAGAATGATCAGCGAATATGGGGTGGGATACCCCGCGATATTCATAAATAGCGGGGCAAGCAGGTTCAGCAGTACCACCGATCCAGCGATCATCAGAAAACCAGTTCCATATTTAACCCAATAGACAGAAGTCCGAGACCATCCGCTCAACAAGAAGTATATGGTCCTTTTCTCCTGCTCTCGGGAAAAAATGGGAAACGCGACTAGCAAAACGAAGATCGGGATGAGTTGGCCCAAGGTTTTCCCCTGCCATTGATCCAACACGTAGAACTCTCCCCTTGCGAAGATTCCAAAATCCAGGAGTTGCTCGGGAGGAATACCCAACAGATCGGCCATAGTATCTTGGCTGTACAATCCTCTCATCAAGGGTTCAAACAAAGGGAATGCATTGACTATGACGATGAGCAACCCGATTAAAATCGCGACAAAGATACTGACTCTCCACAGGGCATCCCGAAACTCTTTACACCACATTGGATTGCCCCCTCACCAGAATCCGGAAGAAACTATCCAAATCGGGGACCTCGGATGATATCCCCGGTCTGTCTCGTAAGGACTCCCACTGGTCTTTGCGGTCGGATATTCCGAGCCAATGAGTGCTCTTTTTCCATACCGAACGGAAAGAAAACGTTCGCAGAAGGGGCTCCTGATCGAAAGGAATGAAAAAGGTTCGGTATTGCTCTTTGATGTCATCCACCAAGACGGAAAGAAGGATCTTCCCATGATCGATAATCGAAACCCAATCTGCGATTCGTTCCACTTCTTGGATAATATGCGAAGTATACAAAACCGTTTTCCCTTCGTACAGTTTCTCGCGGATCAATTCCATAAGCGATTCTCGTATGATGGCATCAAGTCCCAGTCCTGGTTCATCCAACATATAGATTTCGGCGTCTCGCGATAGCGCGATGAGGGTATACACAATACTCCGCATTCCCAGAGAAAATGATCCCAGCTTTCGTTTCATTGGGATTTCAAACCGATGGGCTAATTCCACCATCGCCTCTTTTCGGAAATCCGGGAACATCCTTTGACACAGGTGAATCGTCTGCAGTAGATGATGTTGCCCATACAGACTTTTTTCTTCTGGCACATAAGCGATTTTTTGGCGAACTGCATCGACCGATGATCCCAAAACCCGGATTTCCCCAGAATAGCGCAACCACCCCATGATCGATTTCAGGGTTGTTGTTTTCCCTGCTCCGTTGCGCCCCAGAAGAGCATAGACTTGAGACGGGCGCACAGAAAAGCTGATCCCTCTCAACGCCGTATGGGTCTTTCGATATACTTTCACCAGATTCTGCACCCGCAAAACAGGTTCTACTTCATGGTTTTCCATAGTTGCTCCGCTACCTCCAAAAACTCGTGATAATCCATCCCCAGTTTCCTCGCCTTTGTGAAAATTTCCTGGATCATGGGTTTGATCCCTTCTTTCATGGATTCTCGTATCTCTTGGGGACTCTGAACCACAAGATAACCCATACCCGGACGCGCAAAAACCAAACCATCCGTTTCTAGCTCTCGATACGCACGAACTACGGTATTTGGATTGACCCGAAGAAAGGACGCCATGTCTCGGATCGATGGGAGAGTTTCCCCTTCTTTGATCTCTCCCCGCATAATCAACTCCTTGATTCCGCTTTGGATTTGATGATAGATCGGGTCGGGACTTCTCAAATCTACCTTAAACCACAAAGGCCATCCTCCTATCTATCGGAAATCTGAAATTAAACGATCTTTTCTATCTGTATTATATCACATAGTACAGTTCGTGTCAACAAACCGAGGTTCATGCCCGGTTCTCAAAATATAAACGGACACTTGAATATAATTACTTCTAAATAAGTATTATAAAAGCTACGCTTGACATTTATCATCTTGAGTGGTATAATCAGAAGTAGAAATTAAAATATCTCTTGGGGAGGATACCGATGAATGTGCAAGAACGATCCAATTTTTGGTTGTACATCCTTGGACGATTTGTTTCTCTGATCGGGACGGGTGTACAGATGGCAGCGATTCCGCTTTTGATCTTGGATATGACCGGATCTGGAACGATGATGGGTCTTTTTGCGGCGGCAACCAGCATTCCCCGCCTCCTGATCGCGCCATTTGCAGGGGTCTTGGGGGATCGCTGGAATCGAAAGAAGATCATGGTCAATACCGACTATCTCCGGGGTATCATAATCTTGGCTCTGGCGTGGGCCGCATATTCAGGGAGAATGAGCATTCCCCTCCTCTTTGTCACGCAAATTGTTGTTGCGCTGATCGACAGCATCTTCAGCGCCGCTACCTCAGCCATGCTGCCGGAACTAGTCCCAACCGATGATCTGACACGCGCGAACTCCGTCAATTCGGCTGTGGTCAGCATATCGATGATTTTCGGGCCTGTTTTGGGTGGGGTATTATACGGGCTTCAAGGGATTTCCATTGTGTTCCTGGTAAATGGTGTGTCCTTTTTGCTGTCCGGATTCAGTGAAATGTTTATCCGATACCTTCCAATCCCAAAGCCAAATATCAAGCTATCTACGACAACCTTCTTCCGTGAAATCAAAGAGGGATTTCAGTTCATTACCCGCCGAAAACCGCTACTCATACTGATTATTTACGCGGTTACCCTAAACTTTTTGGTAAATCCGATCATCGCTGTGGTCATGCCCTACGGAATGCGTGAAGTCATCGGGTTTTCCGCTACGCAATTTGGTTTGATGCAAAGCCTATGGATGGTCGGGTCTTTGTTGGGCAATGTCATGATTGGGGTTTTCTTTGCGAAAAGCAATGTTTCGAAGCTGATGAAGCGAAGTCTAGTCAGTCAGATGGCTTTATGCTTGCTGTTTTCAATCACGTTCTTCCCTTGGGTCGTCATGGCTCTGGATGGTCCTTCGATCATGCTCTTTACCACCATGGGAGTTTTGTTTGCCGGGTCGGGAATCTTCAATGCCATGGTCAATGTGCCGTTTTTCACGAATATGCAAAAGATGGTGCCCAATCATCTCCGAGCGCGTGTCTTTTCGTTGTTGGAAATCATGCTCATGATGGCCACGCCTTTTGGTCAGTTTGCCTTTGGTCTGATGACCGATCGATTCCCCGTGCATTGGCTGATGACCGGAACCTTCGGAATCGGTCTCCTTACCAGTATATGGTTTGTGATGAAAGCGCCCAAAGCCAGTTTTGATCCATCATTAATGCCGATCGGAGAGACAGGGTAGATAAAAGGGGATGGGTCAACCGGGGCTTTCCGGATGATCCAGATCTCGTGTACAGGCTAGCGTGCGTGTTGGTATGGACCGCAATAAGCGGTGATGTCGATCGATCACGCTTCTCGCCCCTTCATCTCCTTGAAGCTGCAAAATTTCTGGGAAGAGTTGTTTGGGAAGGTAGACCGGAAAACCCGGCGCGCCTTCATAAGCAGGACGGATGATTGAATCCGGCGCAGAGGCAGCAGCGGTAAATACCTGAATCGAATCTGATTCCACTAAATAGGGCATATCTCCAAGGAAGAGAAAAATACCGGCTGCTTGAAGAGAAAGGGCGGTTGAAACCGCCCTTTTTACTGATGTTGAGAACCCTTTCTTCCACGAAGGGTTTAGAGCGACCGAGAAAACGCCGGTGCGAACATGCCGCTGGATCTGTTCAGAATCGCACCCAAGAACAAGCTCAAGATGGCATTTTGCTTCGGGGAATCCTTCAACCGACCGAAGGACATGGGTGATCACATGCTGAAGCATAGGAATACCATCGATTGGATGCAGCATCTTCTGACTGCCAAACCGTGTTGAACTGCCGGCAGCAAGAATCGATGCGCAAAAAATGGTGTTCATGCGCCTGGCACAGTTGTTTTCAATCGATCTAGAAGATGTGTGCGGATATAATTGAACCCGCCCTGCCAAAAGTCGGGATCAGAAAGATCGATCTCAAGCGGGTTGAGCAGGTCTTGAGGGGACTTACTGCCACCGGATTCCAGCAATTCGATGAATTTCGGTGCAAACCGATCTCCCATTTCCAGGTATCGCTGATACAACGCGATGACAAGAAGCTGGGCAAAGTTATAGGCATACACATAGAAGGGAGTATGCAAAAAGTGAGAAACCATAGCCCATTCCCACCGAAACTCGGCATTGAGATCCAAACTGGTTCCAAAGACACGCTGAATCTCCTCCCAATAGATTTCGGACAGGCTTTCGAATGGAAGATAGTCCTTGGCCAGTTGCTCATACACCCGTTGCTCAAAACAAGAAAACATATTCTGCCGGTGCATGGTCGCAAACATTCCTTCAAGAACATTGCATATCAGGCTCTGTAATTCTTGACCTTCCATCTTCTTCATCAACGCGTCCACCATGAGCATTTCCCCAAACACCGAAGCCACTTCGGCCATCGTCAATGGGGTATCATAGTTCAGCAGCGTCTGTTTCTTTGATAACGTCCCATGAATCCCATGACCCAATTCATGCGCCAAAGTCAAAACACAGTCCAATCCGCCCATATACTGGGTCAATACGTAAACCGGTTTATCGGGAGAAACATATGCGCAAAAAGCGCCTCCCCGTTTGGTTGGATGCACACGGGCATCGATTCTTCGTTCGTCAAAAAAACTTTGAGCTGTTTGTGAAAAGAGGGGGTTGAATCCTTCGAAAGTCTCTATAATCATAGCTTTCGCTTCATCCCAGAAATACCGCTGCCGAACCGGAGTGATGGGGGCATAGATATCGGAAAGTTTCAATCGATTTTTTCCCATGATCGTTGTTTTCAACCGATAATACTCCTGTACGATCGTATTGTTTTGGGAAGTCACTTGAATCAGGGTGTTTACCGTTTCATCCGAAACCTCATTTTCCAAGTTCCGCCGGCTTCTGGGGGAGGAAAACCCTCTTAATTCAGCTTCCGAGGCGTAGTCTTTCATCACGGCGTTGAATAGATTTTCCACCACAACTTCATGATCTTTCAGGTTTTGAAAGGCCATGGCGCACGCTTTCTCCCGAATATTTGAATCAGGGTGATGGCGAAGCTTCAACAGCTGATCCTGATTGATCGCTTCTGTCTTTCCGTCAACCTCGAAAGAAAAAGAAAAACCCGAACTAAGCTCTTCATAAAGCTTAAGGTGCGCTTCGCTCCCGGAAAGGTTTTTGAGATTGACCAGTTTTTCTTCCTTTTCGGTAAGCAAGTGCGTTCGTTTCTTTCCGATCTTATCCAGGTGATGGCGATAGGGTTGAAGAGCATCGGACTGGAGAAGAGTCCGAAATGCTTTTTCTGAGAGTTTCGTAAGTTCAAGGTCAACAAATAAGACTTGATTCATGAGATCCGCTTGCTTTTTCTGCATCCGGGATAGGAAGATTTTTGCCTTCTGATCATGGGTGTCTTGAGAGAAGGCCAGATAGGCTATTTCGAATACGCCTGCCCCAAGAGCAAAAAAGGACTCGTACGCTTTCAAGGCTTCACAAACTCTTTGAGGCGTGGCCCCTTCCTCAGTACATAATGTGCCATAATAAGTGGCAGCAAAATCCGCTACTTTCTTTTCTACGGCTTGAATATCTGCGTGAATCTTTGGATCTTCCAATCCTTCGTACAGCAACCCCAGATTCCATGTAACATTCTCTGCTCCTGTTTGCATAAAATCACCTCTTATGAAATAAGCAACCAAAGAATTGGTCCGTAAGGATAGAAAATTTGGTCTTTCATACGAAAGACCAAATTACGTTGACTAAGTTCCTACAGGTATAAACCCTTTTTGGACTCGATTGATGTTATGGATCCACAGTAATCGATCCCTTCTCGAGAAAAGAAGGGGTTATTCGCTTTTCATCCAATAGATCCCAAAACCCGCGGTTCCTGGACCCACGTGGGAAGAAATGATCTTGCCCATCGGTGTGAATACCGAATCGAGCACTTTGTACTGGTCCGATAGCTTTGCCTGTACTTCTTTACATTCGGAAAGGTTGTCGGCATGGACCATCGCCAATTTGACCGATGACCCTTTGGGAATGAACTTGGAAGCTTCTTCGCAGATCAGTTCTTGGACTTTGGCCGTCCCTCTTGCCTTGCCAAAAGGCACCAGCTCTCCATTGGGATCAATGGTGAGGGCAGCACGAATCTTCAACATACTCCCCACAAAGCTTTGAAACCGCGATACCCGACCGCCTTTTCGGAGAAACTCAAAATCGGAGACATAGAAGAAGGCCAAACATTGATTGGCATTTCGTTCTTCTTCCAAGCTCTGTTTGATCTCCTCAAGGCTTTTTCCCTGGTCCGAAAGCTCTCTTGCGCGCATAGCGGCCAAAGAAAGGGGACTGGAAGCCAACCGTGAATCCCAAACCACGATCTCCTTTTCCTGATCTTTGGCTGCAATCGTAGCGCTGTTATAGGTTCCGGATAGTTTGGCGGAAATGGTGATCACAAAGATTCCCTCATACCCCTCTGAAAAGAAGCGATCATATAGCTCCGAAAATTCCTTCGGAGTTGGTTGCGAAGTCGTGGGTAGTTTTTGCGTTTGTTTCAGTCGAGACCAAAAATCGGCAATGCCACTTTCTTCCCGTGTATCTTTTTCGCTCTTTTCTTCACTCCACAGAACATGCAACGGGATCGTCTCGACATCCAGTTTCTTACTCCACTCCTGCGGCATATCTCCTGTGCTGTCGACGATAATTTTTACCTTTTTCACAACTCACCTCCGAAAATCATTGATCTTTGATTTCTGGGTCATTATACCACAAGATCTTCCGAGAAGGGCAAAGTATCAAAAATCCACATAAGCCATCCTCCTACCTCGCTCCAAACAAAGCGGTTCCCACACGGACCATGGTCGCCCCTTCTTCAACAGCCACTTCGAAGTCCCCAGACATTCCCATTGACAGGTGGTGCAAAGACGGATACTCCGACAGCCACTTTGCCTGAAGGTCTTTCATTTTGCGAAAGACCCACCGTACCTCCTCGGGATCTTCTACAAAGGGGGCCATGGCCATGAACCCCATCACATGGATATTAGGCATGGATCGAGAATGTTCCAAAATCACGCCCATTTCATTTTGACAAACCCCGTGCTTTGACTCTTCGCCGGACACATTCACTTCAATTAAAACCTTCTGGACGCATCCGCAAACAGCGGCTCGTTGATCAATCTTTCTGAGGATGGAGAGCGAATTGACTGAATGGATGTACTCAGCATGCCCAACAACGTACTTCACTTTATTCGATTGCAGCGTTCCAACAAAGTGCCAAGAAAGCGTCAAATCCTGCAGCACGATTCTTTTATCTCGAAACTGTTGGGCCTGATTCTCGCCAAAATCCTTTTGGCCCAACTCGTAAGCCTTTCGGATGGTTTCTGGGAGAATTGTTTTCGATATTGCAACCAATAGAACCTCTTTGGGTTTCCGTCCGGTTCGAACGCACGCTTCCTGAATCCGGAGAAGGATCGTGTCCATACTCTGCCGAAGATCTTTCATTGCACCCCTCCCTATGATGATCAATTATGGCTAATTCAAGCAGTCCTGGCTCGCGAATAAAAGACGTTGACAAGCTCTTTTTTTTATGGTATAGTATGGAGTGTTGCCGAGGTGGCGGAATTGGCAGACGCAACGGACTTAAAATCCGTTGGTACTAAGTACCGTGCGGGTTCGATTCCCGCCCTCGGCACCAGTGAAACCTATCGTTTGCGGGGTGGAGCAGTCTGGTAGCTCGTCGGGCTCATAACCCGAAGGTCGTAGGTTCAAATCCTACCCCCGCGACCAAATCAGCAACAAAGGCGGTGTAGCTCAGATGGCTAGAGCATGCGGTTCATACCCGCAGAGTCGTCAGTTCGATTCTGACCGCCGCCACCAAGACATAAGATACACTTTCGTCAGTTCGATTCGGTCTCTTAGATTGAATCGAATTTTTTTATGGAACCAATTAGCTTTCTCTCTCGGGTAAGCGCACTTTGTTATCCTTAAAGCCTAAAGCCTTTCAGACCATATTCTATCACAAATGAAGAACTCCCGGTCCATCGGTTGGAAATGGCGTTTGAAAAAGCGAGATCGTTCAATAAAACTCTTATGGAAAGATTAATCGAGAGACTCTGGGAAAGGTGATCCATATTCTGTGCCCGAAATGTAGGAGAAACCCTCTTCAGATCCGGTTTCGCTATCAAGCCCGCTGGGAATATAGAGATTGGCTCTATGATTGGGATGCTTTTGCGAAAATGAAAAGATCCCCTCAAATCCTCAAAACGAACATCCACACAACCGCGCATGCATACTGCACAGAATGCAAAGTGTTGATCGAAGTGATGGGTTGGCAAGTGCCAGATAATCCGGAAGGCGGACTGGAACAGGCGTTTTTTGAAGCCCTGAACGAGAAAGTGAAGGGGATTTTGTCCCTGTAGAAAGCGCTTTTCAGTAAAGGAGGCATTTGATGCTAACTAAAGAGCAGGAATATGCAATTATGGAAGAATTTTTTATCGCAACGCGCTTAGTCTGGGTGGGTTTGCGAGAACTTAATCGTATGTACGGATCAACCGACTTCTTCCATCTACCGTTATTACTCCTTTCTTCAGGTTTTGAAAGGATAATGAAGGCAATTCTCTGTTTATACCACCTTAAAAAGCACAAGGCATTCCCTAATACTGTTGAATTTTATGAGTATCATGGCCATGATTTAGAGAATTTACTAGGAAAAATAAAAGAACGCTGTTTTTCGGAATACTATCTGAATCACATCCCCGTAGCTAAGATGGACCTTGATTTTCTTAATAATCCGATTTTGGCGAAAATCATTGAGGTTTTATCTAACTTTGGAAAAGGTTCCAGATATTACTACCTAGATGTTGTAATCAGCAAGGAGAAAATTAGAAAATCTCCCAAAGAAGAATGGGAAACGCTTGAATCGGAAGTATTACGGACAGAGAGCATCAATGATCTAAAGAATATTGGAGACCCTTTCAAGAGAATCAATTATGCTTTAACCATCCGATTTGAAAAACTAGCTCGCGCCCTGACTCGCCTCCTCACTCTTAGCGATGGTGGAAATTTACCATTGCGGAGTTGCATACCAGCCTACCATTTTATCAGTTTGAAGGTAACTAACAACTGTTCACGCGAAGTTGCGAAAAACTGTTCATCTCTAATTGCCAAAATCTGTTCATTTCTGCTTACCATTTACAACCTAGCAGATCGGAGGCTACTGAGTGTGCGAAAAGTGGCTTAAAGACAGGAAGGGTAGAAGCCTCGATCATAAAGAGATTGTTACCTATTGCAGGGTAGTGAGAGCACTTGAAAAAACTATTGAAATTCACGGCTCTATTGACGACCTTTATCCTTTTGTTGAGGAAAACATTATAAATTTCTAATTCTGGCGATTACTCTTCAAGGCGTTGGAATCTCTTCCATTAATTGATGATTATATCCCGATTTGCTACCTGGTTTATCAGTGTTTCTACGTCCTCATCACAACCAAGAATATGCATTTTCCTATGGCAGTTTGGGCAGAGAGCAACCGTATTGCTGATTGTATCTGCTCCTCCTTGTGATAGCCAAATGATGTGATGTACTTCTAAGTAATGATTCCCCTGACTATCCGTAAAAGGCGCTTCTTCCCCGCACAATTCACATTTACCATTTGCTAAGCGTTTAGCTAATTCGGCTACATAACTGTTTCTAATAAAGTATTTTACTTTTACACTTCTATAACTCACTTGATTCCTATTACCCCTCGTAGCTCTTTGTAAAAGCATATCAAGCGACATTCTTTTCGCTTTTCTTCTATGTTCTTCTTCATATTCATTGATGATTGTTTGATTGATTTTTGCGTTTCCAGACTTTAGGCAGATTGGAAACATCCATACTTGTCTTTCTTTGCCATCTTTTCCAATTTGCATTTCTTGATAAGGAATCCCTCCCAGTTCTACTTGACCTAAGAAAACGTACTCGCCTTGCTTAAAAACCTCAAACAAAAAGACACTTACCCCATTTCCTTGTGATTCATTAAGTGTTCTATTTTGAGAAAAATCGATGTTCTGATCCCCATTTAAGCCCATGCCCGTGTAATGAAGAACATCCCCTTCCCAGCGGTTGCTATATAGATTCTTGTTATGGTCAGAAGTCAGTACCAGTGTTTTAGTCTTTTTAGATCTACGCATTCCTCCTCTAGGAGCACATTTGAATTCTTCTGTAATTTGATTGCTCTTATATCGTTCGCCTATAGTAAAACTAGTTTTGAAGCACAAAGAAACAACTCCCTTCAATATTCAGCCATCCATGGATTCTAACCCCAAACACTCTGTAGTAATCCCATTGATCCTACAAGATTTGGTCATCCATTAAACATCAAAACAAAACTCATTTTTTCTTTGGCTTCAGTATGATGGAAAAATGGTGTAAGTAATTCTTTCCTTGGCTCGAGATTTTACGAACTATGATACACCTACCGGGGTTTTAAGGGATACGTCAAACACTGATGGCTTTTGATCCCATGTTCTACCTAACAATACTCTACCTGTTTTTTTCTTCCTAGTTCCTCCCCATTGCTTAAAGAAAAATGGTGTATTTGATTCTTGGCAAACTCTTAAAATGTCGATTACCCATGATTCGTTCATAGGTCTGGCCCTCGGCCCAGATTCACCACCTACGATAACCCAATTGATATTTTTTAAACAAAGCCCTCTCAAAGGACCTAATAGGGGCTCTAAAGATAAAAAAAGATTCTGGTGAGGGCATGAAAGCAAATCGTTAATCCGATGTGTTGTTTCCTGGTTTTCTACAGACACACCAATCCAAACGTTTTGTGGGATACGAAGCATAGTTGAGATTTCTGCCAAGCGCTTAGAGCGTTTGGTCAGAACCTGAAAATGATGCCAATATGCTTTCTCCATTGTATAAAAAACCCGCTTGATAAATTCTATTGGGATAAGCTCATGAAATAAATCACTCATCGAGTTAACAAATATTGTCTGAGGATTCTTCCACTTTAAGGGTAGATCTACCATCTTTTCGTGTAGTGTTACATCGAAACCGTTTTTGTAATTAGTTTGCCCCATTGCTTTCAACCTCAAAGCCATTCGTTCCGCATAGCAATTCCTACACCCTTCACTAACTTTGGTACAACCAGTAACTGGGTTCCATGTTGATTCAGTCCATTCGATACTAGTATCTTGTGACATCTGAAACCCTCCTTTCAAACTTTTGATGCATCTTTTATGAGGTGAGATGCTATTCTGCCTCCGATATCATGAGCCCTTTTGTTTTTACACGACATTGCAAATATCAAAGCATATAGTTTAGATTTTTTAGAGTTTTCTAGAAATAATACATCATCTAGAACATAACTAAATACAGTTCTTAACCTATTTATATAGTAGTTTGTTATATATTCTTTATCTGCTTCTCTATGTGAGGTATTGTTACTATTAAAGAGTTTCATTTGATTATCGTCATTATAAAATTCATTTATCCAATTCTTTGTTCCAAAAAATTTATTCAGTTTATCTTTATTTTTTTGTATCACTTTATCGTAATTACGAGCTAATAAACGCCTTATTGTTCCGATAGGAAACAAGCACCATATATCCAAATTTGATATTTCTGCAATTGTAGATATTGTATCAAAATCAACTGACACACCATATGGATCTAAGAATATGATACCTCGTGTTTCTTTCCAATTTTGTCTTTTAACAATTTTTTCGAGCACTTGGTTTGCATCTTCGCATTCATAAGATATATTTAGTCCCTCTTCACCAAAATTTTTGATATTCTTCTCCAATTCTTTCATTCGTGTTTTATCTTTTTCTATAAAATAGTAGTTATGAAATGGATTTTCTAATTTAATCGCTATCATTGCTGACCCATCAAAAAAACCAGTCTTCGCATCTTCTCCTGAATCTGCGTCTCTCTGCTCGTCCTTGAATAATTCTGTTTGATGATCCTCAATTATAGACGAAAATCTGGAGCCTGTTCCTGCAAAAGCATCAATATATATTAGTTTAAATTTTTGTTTATTCATGACTTTGAAATAAGCTTTGAAGTATTTACGTATAACATCTAGCTTTTTCTGAGTCCATTTTCCCCCAAAAATATGTGGAATACTAGTATCAGGCATCTTCTTGTTATCTTCCTTCATTATATTCACTTCGCATAAGCAAGCAACACGAGTCGAAAAACTTACAATGATAGAAGCATGCGTCAATAAGAATCGTTTCACCGGCTGGAGTAACGATAAGAATCGAATCCCCTTGGTCAAGATCAATGAAGTGGATTGCAAGAACAGAGAAGACGAGAGTGGCAAGAATCAGGAGCAAGAAAACCAGAAAGATACGTTTCAGAGAAATCACACCTTTCTACAAAAATCCTTCACTCACTCATGCTCTTATTGTATCATAACAGGAAATTTATTGCAAGGGATTTGTTTTTAGATTAATTCCCTTCGTGATGCAATCAGCATAATCCCTCTATGAAGGGATAATCACTTTTTTTGCTGCGAAATTAAAAAGATCCCCTCGAATCCTCAAAACGAACGTCCACACAATCGCGCATGCATACTGCACAGAATGCAAAATCCCGTGAAACCGTCTCCATAAAAAGAAGCCGTAGCATATCGATCGGCCGCTCCTATGTGATCGGTTAGGAAAACGCGATCATTCTTTTCCTGATTCCATTCGGGATATCATTTATGTTTCTTCTATGGTACAATAAACCATACGTCAATACCCCACCGAAAACCCTATGGTGGAGGAGAAGTGGATGAAAGGCAGAGGATTGCTACTTTTGCAGGTCACGCTTGTTCTTGTGGTTCTGATGAGCGCTTGCGCAAGGGGAGGGAGAAAGCCAATCGACGAAGAAATTTTCTTCCAAGACCCCGTTCTGGAACAGGCTGTCCGTAATGCCCAAGGGTATACAGGAAATCCTACTGGGCCTATCTATAAGAGCGATGTGTTGGGGATTACTAGGCTTTTTTACTGGGGGCCTCTTCTGGTGGAGAATCTGGTCCTTGGGATCACGAAAACAGGTTAGCGAGCCATGATTTGCTGTTTGGCGATTATCGCGAAGACATGCCTTTTTGTTATGAGGATCCGGGGGTTCACGAGGAACTGAACCTTCTGCCGAGAGATAACTCTGGCAGTTTGGAGGGTATTCAGCACCTGGTCAATCTTGAATTCCTGTATTTCAATAATCAAGTGAGCGACCTCTCGCCTTTGCAGAACCTGGTCAATCTTCAACACTTGAGTTTCTCTCAAAACCAAGCGAGCGACATTTCTCCTTTACGGAATCTTGTCAATCTTCAGGTGTTGGTGTTCTGGAACAACCAAGTGAGCGACATCCAACCCCTGGTACATAATACCGGCCTGGGTAGCGGAGACACAGTAGATATGCGATGGAATTCTCTCGACCTTACGCCCGACTCCCAAAACATGAATGATATCCATGAGCTGATCGACAGAGGTGTAAATGTGGAGTACGATCCCCAAAACTAGCTCCCCACACTTAAACAGTCAATTAACCTAGGAAACCCGAAGGATACTCCTAGAGATAGTCTGGATCAGGAAGGGTGCAAATACCTACTTTTTGGCAGAAAGTCCTTATTGTAGGGTAATCTGACTGCTTCTGAATGAGTGGCGACTCTGCCACCTTGGTGATTCCGTAGAAGACGATACTAAACATGAACGATATCATTCACTGAATCTCTCAATGATCTTCTCCTAAGGTCTCTCGAATGAACCTGAACCTATCCCTTCACGCTACCTTCAGTAAGCCCACCAGTTATGTACTTCTGCATGAACACATAGAAAACAATCACGGGAAGAGTTGTAATCAAGCCGCCTGCCATTAGCTCGTTCCATCTGACCACAAAATCATCGATGGAAGCAACAAGAGCAACGGTAAGCATTCTTTTCGAATCAGACATAATGAGGCTATTGGCAAACATGAATTCATTCCACGCCATGATGAAGCAGAACACTGCTGTTGCTGCAATACCAGGAGCAGACAGGGGCAATATGATTTTCGTAAACGCTTTGAGTCTGGTGCATCCGTCTATTCTTGCCGCTTCTTCAAGCTCGCTTGGGATGTTTCTGAAGAAGCCCCTTAACAACCATATTGAGAATGGAAGCGCAAAGACCGTGTATGAGATGATTAGACCAGTAAAACTGTCGATCAATTGCAGATTTCTCATCACGATGAAGAACGGTATAAGGAAGATTACCGCAGGGAACATTCTTGTCATCAGGATGAACATGAGATACAATTTCTCGCCCTTCATTCTGAATCGGGCAAGCGCATATCCTCCCATACAACCAAAAAAAACTGCTACAAAGGTAGTCATAAGCGACACGTAGAGGCTGTTGAAAAAGTAGGTGCCCAGTCTCATGTTCCTCCAGGCCGACAGATAATTCTGAAAAGAAGGGTTTTCTGGAAGAAGCTTGGGTGGAAAGCTTAGTGTTTCTGCTGTTGGCTTGAGTGATGTGAGAAACATCCAGATGACTGGAAGCAGGATTACAAAAGTCAATATGATAAGGGAGGTGTGAACAATCAAGGCTCTTCGGATTCTTTTCTTCCTGCTTGAAAACACTACCCCTCACCTCCTAATCTATTTTTTTACCCTCTACTTTGTGAAGGTAGAAGAAGATGAGCACTGCAAGAAAGGCAACCATCAGGATCGATTGTGATGATGCATACCCGAAGTTATATCTTTGGAAAGCCGTCTTGTATATACTGGTTGCAAGGATCTCGGTTGCTCCCCTTGGCCCGCCCCTGGTCATCACCCAGATCATGTTGAAGCTATTGAATGTCCAGATCGTTATGAGGGTTACGGCTACAACAATTGAAGCCCTAAGGTAAGGTATTGTGATGCTCCAGAATCTGCTCCAAACACCTGCGCCATCCACTTCTGCCGCTTCGTAGAGGTCGTAAGGAATCGTCTGAAGAGCCGCATGAAAGATTAAAGCACTTAAAGGAAATTCTTTCCAGACCCTGGCAATAACGACCCAAATCTGTGCCGAAAGCGGATTGCCGAGCCATGGAAAAGGCTCGGCAATCAGTCCGAGTCTGACAGCAATGTCGTTGACGAAACCAAACTCCGGATGAAGCAGCCACATCCAGCTTAGAGCAGCAACCGCTGAAGGAACAGCCCATGGGATGAGAATCAGAGCCTTATAGACCCCCACCCCCTTAACACGCTGGCTCACAAGAAGCGCGATTCCAAGACCAAGAAGAACCTGGCCTCCGACGTTTGCCAGTGTCCACCATATGGTATTCCAGGAAGCCATCCAGAAAGCACTGTCACTAACCGCTCTGGAATAATTGCTTAGCCCAATGAAAGGCGTACCTCTATGAAGGGTCAGTAGATTGTAATTGAAGAAACTCATCACAAAACCGATCACCAGGGGTATGACGATCACCAGGATCATTATTGCAATGGTTGGACTCACCAAAAAGAAACCCATGTGTTTGTTGAAAAAACGACTCATACTCATTGTCTCATCCCGCATCCATATTTGAGATTTGGAACACGATTACAAGAATGAGCAACGGAGGCATAAACAACCTCCGTTGCTCACACACAACAGTTCAAATCAATAAACTTCGTCCAATGCTTCCTGGACCATCCTTGCTGCCCTGTCAATAGCTATGACTGGATCCTCACCGTCTATCATCACTGCAGTAAACGCATCTCCGAGCACTGTTCTGGAATAGTCTCCAACAAGGCCTGCATGGTTGATTCCAAAAGGAAGCTCTTTCAAGAACTGCATGATCAGAGGATCGTCTATGTATCCGCTATCCGCTGCGTCTACTCTTGCAGGAAATCTTCCATACGAGAAAGCCACACCCATTCTTTCTGCATCTGTCAGGAAGTCAAGCCATGCCCACGCTGCATCCTGAACCTTCGAACCACTCCAAACTCCCAGGCTGCTTCCTCCGAGTGAACACGCTCTTCTCACCTGCATCGGATGTGGAATCACATCGATCTCGAAATCAGGGTTGGCTTCTCGAAGCGGCAATATCTCCCAGTCGCCCGCGATGTACATTGCTATTCGTCCTCCAAGGAAAGAGTTTCTGAGATCGCCCCAGGTATCGTAGGCAATGGCTCCAGGGGGGATTACTTTGTGTTTTGTGAAGAGCTCTGCGTAGAATCGGAAGGCTTCTTTCCCTTCGGGCGAATTAAACAGGACTTGACTGCCATCTTCGCTGAAGATCCTTCCTCCGTTTGCGACAAGCCAAGGATACCAACCGTAAGACGCTCCACGCCCGCTTCTGATTCCAAATCCATACTGGTTCCCGTGTGTTAGTTTCTTTGCCACCTCCAGGAATTCGTCCCAGGTCAGCGCTTCTTCACGAGAATACGTGATTCCTGCTTTTTCGAAAGCGGTCTTGTTGATGATCAGGCCCGTTGCATCAGAGATCCACGGGAGCGCATATATGTTTCCGTCGAAAGTGCTTGACTCGATTGCACCAGGGATCACTTCCTTATCCTTGCCACTTTGATAAATGTAATTGTTCAGCGGTAGTAAAGTACCGATTGCGCCCAGTTCGACTGCCCACGTAGTAGCTATGTGGATAATATCTGGGGCAACACCCGCCAAACTTGCAGTGATGAACTTTTCCATCAGTCCCCGATGGGGCATGTTCTCGATTCGCAGGTCAATATCTGGGTTGAGCCTCATAAACTCTTTCTGCGCTTGAACAAGTTCCATTTCTTCGCTTGCTGCCATTTCATCGTATACCCACATCGTCACCACTGTCTTGGCTCCTACGAAGGTGAAAAACGCGAGTACCATGATAGAAATTAGTACCATCTTTTTCACTGACATCATGCTCTCCCTCCTATAATGTAGTTTTACGCAGCTTACCTTTTTTCCAGTAAACTACTACCTGTTTCATGGTGCTTCGTTCTCGAAAACGCCGTCTACCAGGATATAGATTTCATCGCACACAGCGCGAAGGAACTTCTTTGTCTCGGTTTCAAGGATGTTTGATGCCTAGTATCCTGAATGAA
>Ga0334885_1002334_pt1 | contig 19889 bp, 14 predicted proteins | sample GraSluR1_MG_8_FD_207233 | JGI IMG/M metagenome (GOLD analysis project Ga0334885, IMG submission 207233) | Sludge microbial communities from methane-producing bioreactor in Wageningen University, Netherlands - Granular Sludge_31_05-R1 | ecosystem: Engineered > Bioreactor > Anaerobic >...
TTGAAGGATTTGCTCTTTTACCTTTTTTGCCGCCTTCAATACAGCATTTCCTGAAACATAGGTCGTACTCGATGCATATGCCCCTGTATCAAAGGGAGTATAATCTGTATCAGAAGAATGGACGATTATTGATGTCAATGGAACACTTAAAACCTCTGCAGCAATCTGAGAAAGAATCGTATCACTACCAGTTCCCAAATCAGTAGCCCCAATGTGCAGATTGAAACTCCCATCATCATTCATTTTCAAAGAAGCAGCACCCATATCGATTTTGGCTATTCCACTTCCTTGCATTGCAAGGGCACAACCAATCCCTCGTACGATAGACCCTTCCTTTTTTGGATACAAAAGGCGCTTTCGATCCCAGTCAAAAATCCTTCTTCCTTCTTCGATGCACAGGTCAAGTTTGCAGCTGGCAGCTACCTGCTCCACCCCTTCTCGCCCTTCACCCATGATTTTGAATATCGGAGATCCCTCGCCCTCTTGAATAGCATTCATCGCTTTCAAATCCAATGGATCCATATTCAATTCCAATGCAAGTTCATCCAACACTCCGTCAATCCCCATAATCCCTTGGGGCGCGCCATACCCTCGATAAGCTCCTGCGCACGGAAGATTGGTATAAACGGCATCCCCTACAAAACGGACAGCATCGACTTTGTTATACAAAGGAAGGGTTTTCGATCCGCAAACCATGATCACTGTAAGAGCATGGTCTCCGTAAGCGCCTGTATTGGATAACGCATGCAAATCAAGGGAGCGAATTCTGCCGTCTCGATTTGCCCCGACGCGAACCTTCAGGCGCATATCATGCCGGGTGTACGTATTAAGAAAGCTTTCTTCACGACTTAAAACCAGATAAGCGGGTCTTGATGTTCGCAAGGTCACTGCTCCGACATACCCTTCGATAATTACCCCTTGTTTGGCTCCAAAACCCCCACCAATTCTCGGTTTAACTACTCTGATCCGAGAAAGGGGAAGAGAAAGGATTCGGGACAAAATTCTTCGTGCATGAAAAGGAACCTGAGTAGAAGAAACAACCACCAGACGATTCTTTTCATCGAAATAGCTGAATGCGGCATGGGGTTCCATGGGAACCTGTTGAGATTTCGGATAATAGTAGGTTCGTTCCATTTTTACTTCACTTTGCTCAAAGATGAGATCCACATCCCCCAACATCATTTCGTAATGCGCAGCTAGATTCTGTTGGGGATCATACGCGCCGGAAAGATCTGTTTCATCATGAATAACCGGCGCATCCGAATCCATAGCCTTCTCAAAATCCAACACAGGAGGGAGCTCCTCATATCCCACTTGGATCGCCTGAATTGCTCGTTCCGCTGTTTTTTCATCGACTGCGGCGACAATCGCCACCACATCTCCAACAAAGCGGACCTTTGAATCCAGAAGAACCGTGTCATAGGGCGAAGGTTCCGGATGCCCTTGGCCTGCTCGCGTGTATGGAATACGGGGAAGGTCCTTATGCGTGAGGACGCAAGAAACTCCTTCAATCTCTAATGCTTTGGAGAGATCAAAAGAGAGGATACGCGCATGAGCATAAGGGCTGTGTAAAAGCCGAACGCAAAGGGCGTCTTTCGGGATCAGATCTCCGGTGAAAACGGGGTTCCCCCGAAGCAATCCGTGGTAATCGACTTTTTGTTCATTCTTTTGCACGGTAGAAAAAATCTTGTTCATCCGAGCTCCCCCCTTTTCTTCTTCTGGAATAGGTTCTGAACAGCCTGGATTTGTTGCTCATAACCAGTGCACCGGCATAAGTTTCCCGACAGATGGAACCGGATTTCTTCGGCGTTTAACTCTTCATACCTAGATAGCAATTCATGTGTCGACATAATCAGTCCAGGCGCGCAATATCCACATTGAAAGGCATTTTCATCCGCAAAAGCTTTCTGCTCGGGACTGTACAAACGTTCCTGTTGTGACTCATCGGGTTTAGGGGATAAACCTTCGATGGTCGTAACCGTACACCCTTGTACGGATGGCGCCAGTAATAAACAAGAAAGTACAGCTTTTCCATTGACAAGCACCGTACAGCTCCCGCAGTCAGCCGTATCGCAGCCCTTTTTTGCTCCATGGTACCCTTTGGTTCGAAGGACGTTCAAAAGGCTCTGATTCGGTTCAACCTCCATCTCCACTGGTAGATGGTTCAACGTAAAGCTGATTTTCATGGGTACCACTCCTTTCAAGGATAGACCATCATCTGAAACACTCGATCAGCGATAATCAAAGAAATATAGATCCCAATCGCCAAAAAAGGACCAAAAGGGATCGCATCTTTCATTTTCTTTTTTTGGAGCGCAGCAAAAACCAATCCTGCTATACTGGCCACCAGGATTGTCATGGTGATGCCCACCATCCCTAAGCCCAAAGAAGCCGCCGCAATTAGGAGAACGTCACCCATTCCAAACCGTCCTCGATAAAACCAATAAACCAACAAAAACAAACCGAAGACCACAGTAGCAACGATGGCATTATATACCAACGCATTTCGGCTCAACGCGACGATGAAAGAGCCAACGCCTACAAAAATCCAATTCCAATCCGATATGGTCGATGTTTGCAGATCAATAAAGAAAACAACAAGGAGCGATACGGTGATCAAAGAAACACCCACCCATTCCCAACCAAACTGAAAAACGCAAAAATTGAGCCAAATCAATGCGGGTGTCAAAATTTCAATGAAAAGATAACGAGGGGAAATCCGGTCGTGGCATGTGCGACAACGACCCTTCAACAGGAGAAAGCTGATGATCGGTATATTTTCATACCATACCAACGTGCGATTGCACGAGGGGCAAAAAGACCTGGATGGCTTAAGGACACTCATTCCTTCATGATCATATCGGAAAATAATCACGTTCAAAAAACTGCCGATTATGGCCCCCACGATCCATATCCATACCGTATTTAGCCAAAAAGAGAACTCCACAATATTCCCCTTCTTTCTTAAAGATGCGGTTGAATCATCTTCTTGGTTCTGTTTCCTTCTGAATCGATTGCCTCAACTTCAATAGGGAAAAGCTCCTCGCCTTGAATCAATAGATCCATTTCAAAAAACAAGCTTTCCCGAACCGGATACCCCAAGACCTCAAATGAAACAGGGGCAACTCGCGAGACTCGAACCCCAGACACCCATATTTCCTTGATCTTCAAATCATCATAAGCAATTCCTCGGACCCGAATCCGATCATCGACGATAGTAGCTCTCAATTCAGCAATTCCAGGAGGATGCATATCTGGCGGATCCATTCCCAATCGATCTTTTTCAACATACCCTCCCTTGTGTTTGTCGGCAGGGGCAATCCGATATGTTCGATTGGTTTGGCCATTTACAAGAACTTCCGACCCCTTGAACAATATGCCGATTACTGTTCCCGATTCATCAGTGATCGCTGTTGTTTCTTGTTGAACATACATTCTTCGCAACCCTTGAATCGTAATCCACACTTCTGCGGTATTTTGAAAAGGATCGACTACTTCAATCCGAAACCGATTGCTTCCGGGGTGGATTTGTAAAGAAATCGGAATGACTGCCTCTTGTTTTTGAACGGGATATATTTGGTTTTGAGCGCGTACATAGTCCACTAGGTAATTGTCCGAAACCCGTAAAGAAAGGGTGTATGATTCCGAATAAACCTCGGATGGAATTACGGGCAAAAGATACTGAGGGGCTTCTCTCTCCCACCGGATGATTTGAATCGAAGATTTCGAGCTTTTCTGCTCCACATTGGTCGCTTGAATCGTGATCGGTGTAGTTCCAAAAGGCAAATTCAGGTTGTAAATAAACTCCATTTTTTTCGCTGGGTTTTCGATCACAGAATGGTGAATGGTGGAAAGAGCAAGTTCTTTCACACCCAGTACGTCTTCCACTTGAACTCGAATATCCGCCTTTTCTTCTTCTGTTTTCCATTGCGGTCCAATTTCTAACCCATCTACGGATACTGAAATCCTTGGGGCCAACGGGCTTAGCCCAAGGATGGTCTTCGGCACGAGGTATTCTCGATCCCCCATTTCTACTAGAAAAGAATCGCTCTCAATCGCTTTTAATGTTACGATGGAATTCTCTTTCAGCTCTTCATAATCTTCTTTGACAAAAAATCGAAACCCAGAAAGATCAACAGAAAAGGTTTCTCGGGTAATATTTCCAAAAAAATCGTCTGCAATGATCGTTACTATGGATTCTTGCCGTTCAAAAATATCGAAATCGATATTCCATTCAGCTCTCGGCCTCTGAATTACTGCGATCTGATCTCCTTCACTGACTGTCTCCACCAAGGTTTCATCCTCAATCCGAAATCGGAGTACAGAGTCTGAAGGTGTCACCATCAGATTGACCGGGATGATTGTTGGACCGTCTACATCTCCAATAGGCAACCGATTTACTCGATCCAGAAATCCAAAGTATTGATCTACCGGGTATTCATGGCGGTTCTCCCTGACAAAAAAATCTCCCCGGACCAAGGCATTCACGGAGGAGAGATATTGACCCGTTGGCATATAGCTTATCCACTCTCCATTTCTCGCGAGCAGAAAAGTAGCAATCAGGTTTAGGTTTTCCGATGACCACATCCGGACAGATCCATCATTCGAGCTTGTGTATAGATACTTCGTGTACGGGGAAAATATGGCATTGCGAATTAACCCATTGTGGGCTTCTTCAATGCTACGTATCTCTCTTGCAGTCTCCATATTCCATATAGAAAGCCTTCCACTGGCTTCTCCCACTACAATCCTTCGATTCTCAAACCAACCCCCGCTCCATACTTCACTTTGAAACGGCCCCAATTCTCGAAGTAAATACCCTTGGGGTATGGACCATACATATACGGTCTGATCAGCGGAGGCAGACACCAAAAACCTTCCATCACCAGTGAAAGATAGGCTTGTAACCCAATCCTTGTGCCCACTGAGTTCTTGAATCATCTCTCCAGAAGGGACATCCCAAAGAAGGATGGAATGATCTGACGATCCGGTTGCAAGAAAAGAGCCGTCGGGAGAAAAAATGCCTGAATTGATCAACCTCCTATGCCTTGTAAAGACAGCTTCAAGAAATTTCGTGTCAACATTCCACATCCGGAGTCTTCCATCGGCATTCCCTGTGAAGAGATATTGATCGTCTTGAGAAAAGAGAAGAGCCCAAGGGGGATTGTCTTCTTTGATCAAGGTACCGTATTGTTGAAAAGAATCCAAATCCCAAATCACAAGGGTTCCGTTTTCGTGGGCAGAGGCAAGGTACTTCCTGTGATGAGTAATCGTCAAGGATACGATGGAGCTCCCTTCTTCCCGATTGAAGACCAAGCGTTCTAGTTGGCCGGAAGCAACATTCCATACCCCAATCCTCCCGTTGGAATAACCCACATACAATAGATTTCGCTCTTCGTGTAACGCGATAGCATTCGGAATAATCCGGCTGCCCTCCAATACCATTATCTGAGGGACTGCAATTCCCAAGAAACCAATGAATACCATAATGAACCCAATTGCTAAATCTTTCTTACGCAAAGCAACCCGCCTCATTCAAGGCAGATGATACTGCAAAGATCCCGTATGGAAGCAAACCATCCCCTCCTTATGAACCAGGAAAGCGTCTGAAAGTAGATCGGTTAATGAGGTGGGGTGTGACAAACGTCCATATGGATGGATATACCTGCCTTGGCTCGTATCATCCACGTAGTTTTTCAAACTCCCGCTGGAATCCCGTTCCATATCTGATTGACGGATCGAGTATCGCTCAATACTTCGGACGCGATTTTCCTCGCCGATAGTGAAATGATATACGGTATACTTGAACTCCTGGTCCAAACGGGTCCAAAATGAAATGAGATGACGAGTTCCATCACGGGAACTCGCTCGAACCAGAGGAGAGACTCTCCGAAAAAAAAGATCCCCTTCCCAAAGCATTTGAATCTGGCTGGACGCAGCAGATGCCAAAAGATCGGAACTCGAATGGTCAAGGATCCGAAAAAAAGAGACCAGAGCTGTGGAAATGATTCCGAAAACGATCAGAAGAATCATTAATGCACACATACATTCTGTCAACGTCATTTCATAGACTCAAGCGCTTCTTGAAGATCTGCCTCCTGTATCGCATCGAAAAGAGAATCCATTTCTCCATCCAAAATCGCTTGTAATTGATAGGATGTGAAGTTGATTCGGTGGTCTGTAATCCTTCCCTCACGATAGTTATAGGTCCGAATCTTTTCACTCCTGTCTCCCGATCCAATGAGTCGCTTGCGTTTCCGGGATTGCTCGGATTCGCTTTGTATCCGTTCCCGCTCATACAAACGGGCTTGGAGCAAACTCATTGCCTGGATTTTGTTTTGATGCTGAGACCGTTGGTTTTGACAGGTCACAACGATGCCCGACGGGATGTGGGTAATCCGGACTGCGGATTCGGTTCGATTTACATATTGACCGCCAGCGCCCGATGCGCGGTACACATCAATTCTCAAATCTTCGGGATCGATTTGAATCTCGATATCTTTGGAAACCTCGGGTAGCACTACAACTGATGCAGAGGAGGTATGAATTCGGCCACTTGCTTCTGTGGAAGGTACTCTTTGGACCCGATGCACACCGGCTTCATACTTTAGCTGCCCATAGGCTCCTTTCCCTTTCACTAGGAAGATTACCTCCTTAAAACCGCCCAAATCCGTTGGATTCTCCTCAATCAGTTGGGTCTTCCAGTTTCTCCGTTCGGCATATCGGGTATACATCCGGAACAGCACTCCGGAAAAAAGAGCTGCTTCATCGCCTCCAGTTCCAGCGCGGATTTCTATAATTGCATGCTTCTCGTCAGCTGGCTCTTTTGGAATGAGCATTCCTACGATTGCTCTTTCTTGCTGGTTTTCACGCTTCAGAAGCTCTTCCAACTCGATAAACGCCATTTCGCGGATTTCTTCGTCCGAGTTATGAGTCAGTTCTTCGGCCTCTGCCCGTTCTTTTTGCAAGCAAATATACTCGTCAAAGGCTTGGATCATTATTTCCAGTTCAGATCGTCTTCGAGTCAAAACACTCAATTGATCTTTCTGAGCATAGATATCCGGTTGAACCAGTTCCTTTTCTATTTCCTTCAATTGAGCCTGATAGGCTTCTTTTTTTTGATGGACATTGATCATCCCCCGCACACCACCTTGATCACTTGAGCTTGATCTCCCTCTCGAAATCGATAATCCAGCGAAACAATGGTTCTACCCAAACAAACCATAATCTCCGGAATCGGGATGTTCATCTCTTCCAATACTTCTCGAACCGTTTGCCCCTCATGAACTTTTTTCTGTTGTTCACCATATTGTATCATAATCATGGCCTTCACCGGAAGACAAGAATTGTTGCTTCTAAAGGACCCAATCGAATATGCAGGTACCCATCTTCATCCTGGAGCATTTCATTGGTCCAAACATAATCCTTGATCATTCTCTTTTTCCGCGTTTCCATAAAACCGGCGGTGCGCACATCAATCGTTATCCACTGAGAATCAAAAAAATCTGTGTTCCCGAGAATTGCCAAACCGATTCTTTTGGAAAAATGACGGTATATATGGCAAATAACTCGATCGGAAAGGGTATTCACTCCTTCCATTCGGTTTTCTTTCTTGAGCAAAGAAGCATATTCGTTCCTCAAACCTCCAATTTGCCGGCGCAGCTTGAAGAAGGTTTCTTGAGGATTGTCCCAAGGGATCAAATGCTTCTGAATCAGATTTGAGGAATAATCAAAAGGATAGGATTGATCTTTGCGATCTGCTTGATCATATGATGCGTGGGACCGAATCCTTTCAATAAATCCCCCGAGCTCAACCCCTGCATGAATTGATGGAATGGTATTGGGTAAAAAATGACTCAATACTGAGGTAAACAGAATAAACCGGTGTTCCCATTCTTTCGGAAGTTCGTCCAATACTTGATTGTGTAAACAACTGATGACCAAAGGAACGGAAAGCTGCGGCAATAATTTCTGGGCGAATTGATAACAAGCGCCTTTTTCTAAGTGCCTTTCCAAATCGATATTCATTCCTTGGAACGCGTCAAACCCGGCATCATGAACAGAGGAATGGAGCGAAAGCTCTCTTTCGTCGCTGATACAGACACAAGAAGGGTCGTTTTCCCTACAAGATTCGATGATCCGATCTTGGAGCGTCTTCGGAACCATATCCAATCCATGTAAACTGATTCCGTCAATCCCATACTGCTTACAGATCCAAGAAACCCAATCAGCAATCTCATTCCACAAGTCTTGATGCGGCATTTCTTCCTCATCAGCAAACCGGTTACCGGAATCATAAAACTTCAATGGCGTCAACGCCAGCTGTTCTTTTGCGCGATTATGAGTTTCTGAAGAAACCAGAGGAACAGTGGTTAAACCAAAAGATGCCTCCACTGCATCCAAAAAAGCGAGATTGTCATTGGCCTTTGGTAAAAGCGCTTCCCAGCGATCTGGGTCGAGTCGATCGGGGGGAGGAGAAAAGCAATCCCTCCCTCCTGCTCCCGAAAGAATATCTTCAAGACGATCGCAAGGAATCCAATGAAACCAATCGGGATGAGTTGAAATGGCGTTGTGGTATCGAGAAACTACCCCTGGTGCAAAGTCAAGGATCATACGAAAGCCCATCCTGTGCGCCGCTTCCACAAGACCCGAGAATTCTTGGTGGAGGGTAAATCCTTCTAGAAGTGGATCGTGATAGGCAGGTTCCAAATGCTTGAAATCGAGAATTCCAAAAGGATGCGCCTGCGATTGCGCCCCCAAATGATCTCGATTGTGATGCAAAACAGGAAAAAGATGAAGTGTGTTGATTCCAAGGCGTTTGAGATGGGGAAGAATAAGAATGGTTTTCAAAAAAGTCCCTTTTTCCTGAAACCCCATATTGTTCTGGTTCTGGACCTTCCAAAACCCTTTGTGATTGTATGTGGTCGTTCCTTCAATCGATAAGCGGTATATAGATGCAGAATGAATCCATTCTCTCGGCCGATTCCCTACTGCCTGCCCATTTCCTTCGATATGGGAAAGGGATAATCCATTGGAATACTCGTAATGAGAAGCAGATTGACAAATAATCCCCTGAATCAGATTATGATACAAGGCATATGGGTTAACAAACACGTTTTTTTGATCTGCGGATGTTTTTACAGGAAACCCTTCCGGGAGCCAAAGAATTGGGATCGAGTAGTTTTCTCTGCCTGTAGTCTGTTTTTCATCAAAAAAAAGGAGCATATCTTCGAGCAAATCCATTCCTCCTGACTAGTCCTGATCCACTTCCACCCAAAAGCACCGAAGATAAAGAGTTTCTGGCATCTGTAGCAACCACGGATGATCTGTGGACTGAATGGTTTGGCTAATGACCCGTACCTGTTTTCTCGTAGAGAACGCTGATTTTCTCAACACTTCTTCCATCTCATTCCACCCAAAATGATAAGAACAACTACATAATCCCATCAATCCAGGACAATCGATGCGTTCCATTGCTTTGGTCACTAAAGAAATCATCTTCCTTTTCCCTACAAATAACTCGTTTTTGCTTTTCACTAAAGCTGGAGGATCTATGAAGAGAACTTTGTACTTTCTTTTGTCTTGGTCCAACCAAGAAAATGCATCGGCGCACTCAAACAGCACCCTTGAATCCAGACGGTTCCTCTTTGCGTTTTCTTTGGCCAGAAGAATATCTTCAACTGATTTATCGACTCCGATGGATTGGATTCCCCATTTGGCCATATATAGCGCGAAAGAACCGGTATAACAGAATAAATCCAGTCCTGATGAGTCTTTCAAATCCGCCCTGCGAAGGTACTCGTTGAAAAACTGTCTTCCGTCCTTTTGATCAAGAAAAAACCCCGTTTTTTGACCTTTCTGAAGATGGGCAGAGAAGGTCAACTCATGTTCTTTGAACAACTGATGATGCTCTGGAGCGCCCCAGAGAACTCCCACATGACGTTTCAACCCAATTTCAGGGGATGACTCGAAATCGCTCCGCTCATAGATCCCACAAAGCGAATCTGCGAGGGCGGACCGGAAAGCATCGATAAGGGGCGATCGATATTCTTCCCACACCGGATGCCGGAGTTGAATGGTTAGCGTTCCCTGATAAAAATCCGCAATAACTCCGGGTAGAAGGTCTCCCTCACCATGGATCAATCGGAACCAAGAAAAATGCCCTCTTACTTTCCTTACTGAAAGCGCTTTTTGAATTCTTCTGAGAAAGAAAGCAAAATCGATCGGTTCATCAACATGGGTAAGCAAACGGAAGGTTTTCGAAGCGCCTTGAACAAAGAGACCTTTACCCACAAACTCTTGATTATGAGAAAACAAATTGGCAATCCCCATGGATGTATCGAGGACAACCCGTTCCACTTCATCATGGAAAAGCCATAGATAGTAGTTTTGTACTTTTTCCGCTCTTCCTTTTTTCGCAAAAATCAGGTTCATTCAAACAATTCTACAACCGTGTGGATTAGTTTGGAAAAGTGTTCTTTCACGCGATTGGCTGTTTCTAGTACTTCTTGATGCGTGAGCGGTTGCGGAAGAACCCCCGCAGCCATATTTGTAACGCAGGAAATGCCAAAAATCCGAAAACCACAATGCTTGGCCGCGATCATTTCGGGAACCGTAGACATACCGACTAGATCGGCGCCAAACCCTCGCATTGCCCGAATCTCTGCAGGAGATTCATAATTCGGTCCAAGACAGAACACATACACTCCTTGTTTTAGCTCCTTGCCCCGCGCTTTTTCTGATGCTTTTACCTTGCAAACCCACTCAGGGTCGAGCACACTGGACATATCGGGAAAGCGAGGGCCGATAGACTCATCATTTGGCCCTATAAGCGGATTCCGGCTTGAAAAATTGATAATATCATTGATGGCTACCAGATCACCCGGTTGAAAACTCATGTTAATCCCACCTGCGGCATTCGTTAGGATTAATCCATCCACACCGATCGCCTTCATTACATAGATGGGAAAAACTACATCGTCCGCATGATATCCTTCATATAGATGGAATCTTCCTTGCATGGCAATCACTTGTCGCCCACCAAATTCCCCGATTACCAGTTTACCAGCATGGCCGATCGCGGTCGATCGAAGAAAATGTGGGATCGTCTCATATGGGACTTCGATCCGATTCCCAAAGGAATTTGCCAAAGACCCCAGACCCGACCCCAAAACCATTCCGATCGTTGGACTCCTTCCTTCCATTGCTCTTTCCAGAAATGCTTGCGCTTCGGCAATCTGAGCGGGCTTTTTCACAAAAACGCCTCCTTGTACATATGATTCAACTCCAAACAGAAGTATACCATAACCCTCTGCTTTTTGTTATAATAGGTCGGAGGCAAACCGAGACAGATCTTTGCCAATAAAGGAGCGACTATGAGCCAGAATCAGCTTATTCAGAGGAGCAGCGGGGTTTTGCTTCACCCAACCTCGCTACCCAGTATGTATGGAATTGGTGACCTAGGACCTTGGGCCTACCGTTGGATCGATTTTCTCCGCCGATCTCGTCAGAGATGGTGGCAATTCCTCCCCCTTGGCCCAACAGGGTTCGCTGACTCTCCTTATCAATGTTTTTCGGCTTTTGCGGGAAATCCTTATTTGATCAGTCCTGAAAAAATGATTGAAGAGGGGCTACTGACTCAGGAAGAGGCTGCTCCCCCATCCTTTTCATCGGAATATGTAGAATATGGGCGAGCAATTACCTTTAAAATGGGATTGCTATCCAAAGCATTCGAGCATTTTGAGTCAGGTTGGGCAAGATCGTTGCAACCCTCTTTTGAAACGTTTTGCCATGCACAAGCGGAATGGTTGGAGGATTACGCTTTGTTTATGACCCTTAAGGAAGAGCATCATATGGAAAGTTGGTTGAGTTGGGAAGACAAACTGATCATGCGGTCATCGGATAGAATTCAACGAGAACGGGATCGTCTATCCAGAGGAATTCGGCACCAAAAGTTCGTTCAATTCTTGTTTTTCCATCAATGGGCTAGCCTTCGGGACTATGCCAATCAAAACGGAATTCGTTTCATTGGAGACATTCCCATTTTTATATCTAGTGATTCTTCAGATATTTGGGGGTTTCCAGAAGGGTTTATCGTTGATGAAACCCGGAAACCAAAAGCAGTCGCCGGTGTGCCACCCGATTATTTTTCTGCAACCGGTCAATTGTGGGGCAACCCGCTCTATGAGTGGAAAACTCACCAAAAGCAGCATTACGTTTGGTGGAAAAAACGGTTGAACGCTATTTTGGATTTGGTCGACCTGGTCCGAATCGATCATTTTCGCGGCTTTGAAGCCTATTGGGAAATTCCTGCGGGCAATCCGACCGCTGAAATTGGGCGATGGGTCAAAGGCCCGGGATATGACCTATTCGACCATTTACTGGATGATACGGATACGCTCCCCATAATCGCGGAAGACCTGGGTGTGATTACCCCGGAAGTTGACGCGCTACGCGAACATTACGGATTTCCAGGAATGCGCGTATTGCAGTTTGCTTTTGGGGGAGGGGTTGAGTCTCGGTTCCTTCCCCATAACTATGAAGATTCCAATACAGTTGTCTATACGGGAACACACGACAACGATACCAGCCGAGGATTCTATGAAAAAGCCAGTGAATATGAAAAGGATTTTATGAGGAGGTACATGGCTTGCGGCGGTGAGGACATCTCATGGGACATGATTCGATTGGCTTGGTCATCCATTGCGGATCTTGCTATTACACCCCTACAAGACATTCTTTCTTTGGACAGTAATTCTCGAATGAACATACCGGGGGTGGTAGGGGGTAATTGGGTGTGGCGTTTTTTGCCCGAGCAACTCAATGAGTTTATTACTGACCGTTTGGGGAATCTTACAGAGTTGTATGGTCGTTATGAATAGCCAAAAAAGGAGGTTGGAAACATGGAAACTCTCAACATCAGAAAGCAATTTGCCAATTTCCCGATGCCAACAGTTGTTGTTGGCACGGAAGAGATGGGTCAGATCAATTGGATGACAGTGGCTTGGTGTATGCAACTGGAGTACAACCCACCCATGATCGGTATTGTGTTGTCAAAAAACCATCATACATCGAAAGCCATCAGGAACACCGGGTGGTTCAGCGTCAATCTACCCACGATCAGACAGATGGAATCCACGGATTATGTAGGCATGGTCTCCGGGAAAGAAAAAGACAAATCAAAGGTGTTCCCTTCATTTTATGGGGACAAAAAAAAGGTTCCCATGATTGAGGGGTGTGGGATCGCTTTTGAGTGCGCTCTTTCAGAAACCATAGAAATTAATGGGGACCCTTTGTTCATCGGAAGAGTTGAGGGTATGTATTCCGACCCAGAGTATTTGACCGATGGAAAACCAGATTTTGCGAAGATTCATCCTTTTGTCTTCTGTATGGCAGACGGTAGTTATTGGTCGCTGGAAAAACGCGTTGCCAAAGCCTGGAAGGTAGGGGAGTCTTTACGGACTTGAGCAAATTCCCCCAAAAGCTGTGAAAGAGAAAGTCAAATCAGAAAACTGATCTTTGCCAAAAGGAGGAAGCCCATGCGGAAAAAAACCGTTGTTCTTTGCTATCTTGTGCTTCTGTTTACAACTACAATGATCTTTTCTCAGCAGTTTCACACAATTTTTGACCATACATTCGGTGGAGAAGGAAGCGACTCCATCCGCTGTATTCAACCGACTCGGGATGGAGGATGGATTGCCACAGGGATCACAACGTCGCGCTCACGTGATCTTACAGGAAATTTTGGTGGAGAAGATATTTGGGTTATCAAATTGGATCCTCAAGGGAAAATCGAATGGCAACGGAACTATGGAGGAAGAAGGCATGATCGGGGATATTGGATCGAACAAACATCCGATGGCGGGTATATTTTGGCTGCTGCCACCTCTTCCAATGAATACGATATCTCTGGAAATCATGGAACTTGGGACATTTGGATCGCCAAATTAGACCCTAGCGGAGAAATCCAATGGAGCCGTTGTTATGGAGGGTCCCAAGGAGACTCGCCGCGGAAAATCATGGAAGACAAGGCCGGAGGGTATATCTTTACCGGATATACCTTTTCCAACAATCATGATGTTAGCAACCATAAAGGCGGTAAGGACTTCTGGGTCGTTCGTTTGGATCGCCAAGGAAACATCCTGTGGGAAAGAACCTTGGGCGGTTCCCGGTATGATCAACCATATGATATTGTTCAACTGCGCGATCAAACATATGCGGTCGTTGGTTATACATTTTCTAACAATGGAGACGTATCGGATCACTATGGAAATGGAGATTATTGGGTTGTAAAACTGGATCGACAAGGGAATATTCAATGGGAGCAAAACTATGGGGGAAGGGGTTGGGACGAACCTCGCTCCATGGTAGCCACAATGGATGGAGGATTTGTCATTGCAGGTGGGTCGAGTTCTCCCGATGGAGATGTATCCAATCCCAAAGGCAATCAAGATTTATGGATTATAAAAATTGACCGGAACGGCGGTCTTCTTTGGGAGCGGTCTTATGGGGGATCCCGATTTGATAAGGCCTACTCCATTACCGAAACAAGAGATGGAGGGTTTGTTGTGGTGGGAATTACCGAATCCAACGACGGGGATGTACGAACCCATCATGGGGGAAGAGATATTTGGGTGCTCCGACTCTCTCGCACCGGAACACTCCTCCGTCAGCATACCATCGGAACCGCTGCTGATGAAGGAGCCGAAATGGTTGTTATGAATGCGGACGGAACCTTTACGCTCGCCGGAGGAGAGTATTCTGTCCCCGGAGGAGAAGTCGCTGGAGAAGATGGACGAAGATACAAAGACTTTCGGATCATCCATTTTCGCTTCTAAACACAATATGTTGTGTTGCCTATTGACATTATCCACAATATGTAGTAAAATATAGGTATCTTATCCGTTCTGGGGGGATCAAAAATGGTAGATACCAGTGCATTAATTGTTCAGAAAAGGGGCGGGGAAAAAGTTCTTTTTGATATCCAAAAAATCAAGACCGCAATACGAAAAGCCTTTGATGCTACGAAAACCACCTACAGCGAAGACATCCTAATCCTTCTAGCGCTACGGGTATCGGCATCCATTCAACCTTCGATCAAAAATAATGAAGTGCATTTGGAACACATTCAGGATGCGGTTGAACAAGTATTAGTGGAGTCTGGCTTTTCTCGGGTTGCCAAAGCCTATATTCTCTACCGAAATCAGCATGAAAAAATACGAAATCTCGACACAACCATGCTGAATTTTTCACGAACGGTCAACGACTATCTCACTCAACTGGATTGGAGAGTCAAAGAAAATTCGACAGTCTCTTACTCGATCGGCGGTTTGATCCTACATAACAGCGGCACAGTCATAGCCAACTACTGGCTCAATGAATTGTATGACGACGAAATCGCCGAAGCGCATAAAACCGCGGAATTTCACATTCACGACCTTTCAATGCTCTGTGGATACTGCGCTGGTTGGAGTTTGAGACAACTGATCCAAGAAGGATTGGGCGGGGTACCGGGAAAGATTACGAGCGCCCCTCCTCGCCATCTTTCTACATTGGTCAACCAGATGGTTAATTTTTTGGGAGTTTTGCAGAACGAATGGGCCGGTGCTCAAGCTTTCTCATCGTTTGACACCTACCTAGCCCCTTTTGTCAAAAGCGATCAGATGCGATATGAAGAGGTCAAACAGGCAATCCAATCCTTTATTTTCGGTGTGAATACGCCCAGCCGCTGGGGAACGCAATCCCCCTTTTCCAACATCACGTTGGATTGGGTGGTTCCCGAATCCATGAAAGGTCAACCTGCCATTGTTGGCGGTAAAGAGCAAAGCTTCACTTACGGGGATTGTCAACCGGAAATGGATGCAATCAACCGGGCCTTTTTAGAAATTATGATTGAAGGAGACTCAGCCGGAAGAGGGTTTCAGTATCCGATCCCTACATATAACATTACGAAAGACTTCAATTGGCACAACGAGAATGCATCCCTTCTCTTCTCGATGACTGCCAAATATGGTACTCCCTATTTCCAAAATTTTATCAACTCTGACCTTGATCCTTCCGATGTTCGAAGTATGTGCTGTCGACTTCAGCTTGATAAACGGGAGCTTCGACGCAGAGGAGGCGGCCTTTTCGGGTCAGATGAGTTCACCGGATCCATAGGTGTGGTTACCCTGAATCTTCCCAGAATGGCTTTTCTAAGCCAAACTGAGGATGAATTCTTCCTTCGGTTGAATCGAATGATGGACATGGCAAAACGATCGTTGGAGATCAAGCGACGAGTGATTGAACGACTCAACCATGAGGGACTATATCCGTACACCAAACGATATCTCAAAGACTTTAATAATCACTTTTCCACCATCGGGTTGGTAGGAATGAATGAGACAACCCAAAACGCGTCTTGGATTCGAAAACCGCTTTATGAAAGTGAAGCCCACCGTTTTGCGATGAAAGTATTACATTTTATGCGGTCTCGGTTGAAAGATTTCCAAGAAGAAACAGGAAATCTGTATAACCTGGAAGCAACACCCGCCGAATCTACATCCTACCGGTTGGCCAAACATGATAAAAACCGTTATCCGGAAATCATCTCTTCCGGAGTTAAACAACCCTATTATACCAACTCAACCCATTTGCCAGTACAGTTCACCGAAGACGTGTTCCAAGCTTTGGATCTACAAGAACCCCTCCAAAAACTATACACTGGCGGTACGGTTTTTCACCTCTTTCTGGGCGAAAGAATCAGCGAGTGGGAGAGCGCGCGTGAGCTTGTCCAATCCATAACGAACAACTATTCGATCCCTTACTTTACTTTAAGTCCTACCTATTCTATATGCCCCGAGCATGGGTATCTGGAAGGGGAAAAGAAAGAATGCCCCGTCTGTGGATACCCAGCAGAAATCTATTCAAGAATCACGGGGTATTATCGTCCGGTTCAACACTGGAATGATGGGAAGCGTTCGGAATTTGCTCAGCGAACTGAATACGCCATGCCCAGAGAGGATGATTATGAAGTTCAGCGGTTGGCAAAAAGTAAGCCTAAACGATTACCCGAAGAAGATCTCGTCGGTACTATTTACCTCGATTTGCAATTTTGACTGTCCGTACTGTCATAATCCAGATTTGATCAAACCCCAACCTGCTCCTTACGGTGAGGAGCAGGTTTTTGCGTACCTGTCTGAGCGGAGAAATCAAATCCAAGCACTAGTCATATCGGGTGGAGAGCCTACCCTTTGGGAAGAAGATTTGCTCGGCTTTCTAGGGAAGACAAAACAGAAATTCCCCACTCTATTGCTTAAGTTGGACACCAATGGGTCCCATCCAGGGTTTTTGGAACGATGCCTTTTCAAAGATCCTCTTGATTCGGGAAAACCCTTGATCGACTTTGTGGCTCTGGATTATAAATCGTTCCGATATGATCGACTCACGGACAGTCCCAAGGAAGAATGGGAAAAGTCACTACGCCTATTGCATCAGTTTCCAACTGGGGAGGTCCGAATAACCATGTATCCGCCCTTTGTTCCAGAAGTTGAGTTTTCAAGCATTGCCGCGCATCTTTCGCAATTTCTCATCCCTGCCGTCGCGATTCAGTTGTATCAACCCCAACCAAAAACATCAGCCGTCGCGCCGTACAAACGCGAGGTGTTCGAACGGTTCCAAAAAACCCTTCGAGCTTTCGGCCTTTCTGTAATCATTCGACCGGTACCCTAATGAATCACAAGGAAGATCGACCCATCCTCATGCAAAATAAATCCATCAGTGGAGTCCATCGGTCGGATAAAGGAGGAAGTGCATGCATTCCATTCGGAACAAGATGCTCATTTGGTTTGGGGGTTCGATGATCGTGTTGCTTTCCCTCTTAGGGATTGTACACTTCATCCAGGTCCGAGATACCGTAATCCCGTTAACTCACGATTTGAGCACAGAGGTTCTGGTCGCGCGATCCGCTGAAATAGGGCGACTGATCCACGGATATATAACAGATATCATTACACTAGCAAAAAACACGCTCATCCGAGAAGGTTCGTGGGAGCAAATTACTGACGCCATAATGAGTTGGGCGGGTGAGACGAACCCCGATTATGAAATCGTTTTTTTCGCTGATCAAGACGGCCGGTATATTACAACCTTAGGTGCCAAAGGAACCATTGCGGATCGCGATTACTTTCAAGCCATTATGCATGAGGGGTTTGACGATTTTATCAGTCACACCATGATCTCTCGCTCGACGGGAGAACGGATCTTCGTTGTGGCAAGTGCGGTCATCGATCTTCAAGGAAAAAGAAAGGGACTTATCGCCTCTACTGTTCTTTTAGAAACCCTTTCAAATATAGTGGGTTCGATCCGTATCGGAGCCAAAGGATTCGGGTATGTTATCGATCATGATGGGTTATTAATTGCTCATCCGGACGATAAATTGCGGATGACCCTCAACTTCCTACAATCTGATTCATTGGGATATCTGGGACTCCAAGAAATTGGACGAAAGATGATCGAAAAGGAAAGCGGGATTGGGACATATCGCCGACCGGATGGAACCTCATTGGCGACTGTATTCAATCCGATTCCCCATTCTCCTGATTGGACTTTAGGCATCTCTCTATTTGAGGAAGAGTTAATCGGTACGGCCCGAGAACTGATTCGTAAAACGCTTTCCCTGATGATCATCGTCGTATGTATCGTCCTGGTGGTAGTAGTAATCATTTCAAACCGGATCGCTTCTCCGATAAAAGCCCTTAAGGAAGGAGTCAATACAGTAAGCTCAGGGAATTTGGATCATACCCTATCCATCCGGGCAAAAGACGAAATTGGGGATTTGGCGAAGGCATATAATCGGATGACACAGCAACTGAAAACCCATATCATCACTCTCCAGAAAACGACCGCAGAAAAAGAACGCATTGAAGGCGAGCTTCGCATCGCGAACAAGATTCAAACCAGCATGCTTCCGCATCTTTTCCCTCCATTTCCTCATATTCATAGGATTGATCTATATGCAACTATGGAGCCAGCTCGTGAGGTAGGAGGGGACTTCTATGATTTTTTCCTTGTGAATGACCGATTCCTGTATTTCTCCATCGGTGACGTTTCAGGAAAGGGCATACCAGCAGCTCTTTTCATGGTCATTACCCGCACGATTTTAAAGAATCAAACCATGCAAGGTGATTCCCTATCCGATATCTTCTACCACACCAACCAAATTCTATGTACGGAAAATGAAGAAAATATGTTTGTAAGTGTTTTCATGGGTAAGGTAGACATTCAAACCGGAGTATTGGAGTTTATCAACGCTGGTCATAACCCTCCTTTGATATCACGAAAAAAAAAGCCCTATGAATTTCTCACAGTAGATCGAAACTTGGTTTTGGGATGTGTTCCGAACTATCGGTTTTCTGGGCATGAAACTATTTTAGAACCCAACGATGTCCTTCTTTTGTTTACAGATGGCGTTACCGAAGCGACAAACATGGCAAATGACCTTTTTTCGAACGAGCGATTAGTGCAAACAGTCAACAACACACGCAATTTTGATACCCAGACCATACTCAAAACCATTCGTCACGCAATCGACGGTTTTGTTTTAGAATCGCCCGCTTCCGATGATGTAACAATGCTGGCAATTCGATTAAGAGAGGAACCGATCGGAAGAGATCCAGCCATGGGTGCATCCTAAAAGAAAAAGCCCTTCGTGACTACGAAGGGCCATCTATGTGAGCAGTGTGGTTGGTCGGTCTTGTTTTTCAAAGATATTATACATCAAGGGCTTAACTGAGTGTCAACAGCCAAATTGCGATGTTTTGTGTAACGATCGTGAAAATACGGGGGTACACTCCATATGAGTTATCTATTTTCGTTCAAAGTATGGTTCGCTGGTTTTGAAATATACGATT
>Ga0334885_1002348_pt1 | contig 19815 bp, 35 predicted proteins | sample GraSluR1_MG_8_FD_207233 | JGI IMG/M metagenome (GOLD analysis project Ga0334885, IMG submission 207233) | Sludge microbial communities from methane-producing bioreactor in Wageningen University, Netherlands - Granular Sludge_31_05-R1 | ecosystem: Engineered > Bioreactor > Anaerobic >...
TGTCAAACTCATCTACCCCATTGCAATGGAGAAAGGTCTCCGCTTTGCCATTCGTGAAGGTGGTCGTACCGTCGGAGCCGGAGTCGTAACTGATATTACTGAGTAATTCATTTGCCTGTTTTGGGAAATTCCTTTACTGGGAGGCATGAAAGTGGCACAAAAAATAAGAATAAAATTGAAAGCCTATGACCATAAAATATTAGATCAATCAGCTTTACGAATAGTTCAGACTGCGGAAAAGACTGGAGCTTTGGTTTCTGGTCCAGTTCCCTTGCCAACTGATATTGTTAAATATACGGTATTGCGTTCTTCTAATGTCGATAAAAAATCTCGAGAGCAATTTGAGCAAAGAACTCATAAAAGACTGATTGATATATTAGAACCGAATCCAAAGACCGTTGATGCGTTAATGCATCTTGATTTACCGGCTGGAGTTGACATTGAAATTAAACTGTAGAAACGGTGGGAACGGAAGGAGAGAAATAGAATGCCACGAACAGAGTATGGCATGATTGGAGAAAAAGTAGGTATGAGCCGGATCTTTTCCGATAATGGCGAATCTATACCGGTTACGATAATTAAATGCGGCCCTTGTTATGTCGTCCAAAAGAAAGAAAAGACTACTGATAATTACGAAGCAGTACAAATTGGCTATGGGGAAACCAAGGAAAAGAAAGTAAACAAACCGATCAGAGGCCATTTAAAGAAAGCCGGTATTGAACCCCTAAGAAAATTAGTTGAATTTCGAGTAAAAGATTTATCGGCTTTTCAATCTGGTCAGGTCCTTAAGGTATCAGGATTTAAGGTTGGAGATACCATCGATATTATTGGAAAATCGAAGGGAAAAGGGTTTGCTGGGGTTATGAAGCGCCATGGTTATCATGGTGGGAAAGCCTCTCATGGCTCTATGCATTACCGAGCTCCAGGTTCAATTGGGGGAACCGATGCCGGGAGAGTTTTTAAAGGAAAAGGCCTCCCCGGAAGAATGGGTGGAGAGAGAGTGACGATGAAAAATTTAACCGTGGTGCAAATCAATGAAGAAAGAGATTTATTAGTGGTGAAAGGCGCAATACCTGGCGCACCCGGTCAAACCGTACTTGTGCGAAAGAATGCCGTTTAGGAGGAAAGAAATGGAACTTGAGGTAAAGAATAGAGAAGGAAATAAGGTTGGTACCCTTAATTTAGAAGATGTTCTCTTTCAAAGAGAAATTAACCCCCATCTCATTTTTCTCTCGGTTAAGGGATATCTTGATAATCAACGGCAGGGAAACGCTAAAACCAAAACCCGTAGCGAGGTTCATGGTGGTGGGAGAAAACCCTGGCGGCAAAAAGGTACCGGAAGAGCCCGGCACGGAAGTAACCGGTCTCCGATTTGGCGTCATGGAGGAATAGTGTTTGGACCTCAGCCCAGATCGTATAGTCATCCTCTACCAAAAAATGAAAAGAGATTGGCTTTAATTCATGCTATAACTGATAAACTGAATAATAATGCTGTTATGGTTATTGATCAGCTCAATATTGATCAACCGAAAACCAAGGATGCGGTCGAATTTCTCAACCGGATGAATGTTCAAGGAAATGTTTTATTAGTCGTTTCAGAGATAAACCCGAATATCCTCCGGGCTTTTGCGAATTTGCCATTAGTGAAATTGTTAAGTCGCAATGAACTCAATACCTATAGTATAGTTAAAAGTGATGTGGTGATTTTTGAAAAGGATGTTTTGGTTGGAATTCAGGAGGTGTTTGGTGTATGATTCAAGACCGGGAGATATTGATTCATCCGATTATAACTGAAAAAGCGGTTGACCAACAAAAAGCCAATAAGTATGTTTTTCGAGTTGATCCCCGGGCGACCAAAAATGACATCAAAAATGCCGTCCATAATTTATTTGGGGTTACGGTATTACAGGTCAATACTATGAATGTAAGAGGAAAAGTGAAACGAATGGGACGTTTTGAGGGATACACTCGCTCATGGAAAAAAGCAATTGTTTATGTCAAACCCGGCGAGAAAATCAAAGCCTTTGATATCGGATAATTCTAAAGGAGATTATTGCTATGGCAAATATTAAGGCATACAAGCCGACAACGAACCCCCGACGTCACATGACCGGGCATACTTTCGAGGAAATTACTTCTGGAGCGCCGGAAAAATCGCTTCTTGTTTCTCATCGGCGGAAAGCCGGAAGAGACAGTTCGGGAAGAGTTGCAGTGCGTCATCAGGGTGGTGGTCACAAGCGGAAATACCGGATCATCGATTTTAAGCGGAATAAATTCGATATACCAGCTAAGGTTGCTAGTATCGAATATGATCCTAACCGATCAGCAAGAATAGCTCTCTTGGTTTATGCAGACGGAGAGAAACGGTATATTATTGCTCCTTTGGGTTTGAAAGTCGGTGACACCGTATTATCCAGTCCAAAAGCGGAGATTCAACCTGGTAATGCTCTCCCATTAAAAAGCATACCGGTTGGAACTATTATTCATAACATTGAGATGAAACAGGGAAAGGGAGCGCAATTAGCTAGAGCTGCTGGTTCCTATGGACAACTTATGGCAAAAGAAGGAACCTATACCCAGATTCGGTTATCTTCTGGTGAAGTTCGGCTTATTCATATTGATTGTTTAGCTACAGTTGGTCAAGTGGGGAATCTTGATCACGAAAATATCACGGTTGGAAAAGCAGGTCGAAAACGATGGATGGGTATTCGACCCACAGTTCGCGGAAATGCTATGAACCCGATTGACCATCCTCACGGGGGTGGAGAGAATAAAGCTCATTGTGGACGACAGCCAGTAACACCGTGGGGAAAGTATACGAAGGGGTATAAAACCCGCAAGAATAAAAATACTGATAAATGGATTGTGAAGAGAAGAAAATAATGGGAGGAGGAATTCCTTTTGGTACGATCATCGAAAAAGGGTCCATATATTGATTTAAAATTACGTTCGCGTATTGAAGAAATGAATAAAAAAGGTGATAAGAAAGTACTGAAAACCTGGTCGCGTGCCAGTATGATTATTCCGGACATGATCGGACATACGATTGCAGTTCACAATGGAAAGAAGCATATTCCGGTTTATGTCACTGAGCAAATGGTAGGACATAAATTGGGTGAGTTTGCGCCGACCCGTACTTTTAAAGGTCATGGAAATCCTACCGAGCGATCAACGTCGCTCAAATAAGAGGGAGGATAACATAGATGGAAGCGAGAGCGACCGCAAAATTTATAAAAATATCGCCACGGAAAGCTCGACAGGTTGTAGATATTATCCGTGGGAAAAAAGCCGATGAAGCTTTATCTTTGCTTCAATTTGTTCCCAAAAAAGCTTCCCGACTAGTTTATAAGGTGCTTAAATCGGCAGTTGCCAATGCTGAAAATAACCTGAATTTAGATACCGATAGTTTGGTGGTTTCAAGGGCTTTTATAGATCAAGGTCCAACCATGAAAAGAATTCGGGCTCGAGCAATGGGAAGAGCATATGTTATTCGAAAAAGAACTTCTCATATTACCATTGCAGTATCAGATATGGAGGAGGGAAGTTAATTGGGACAAAAAGTTAATCCGATTGGACTTAGGTTAGGAATTATTCGAGGATGGCAATCTCGCTGGTATGCAGATAAAAAATATCGAGAATATTTGGCAGAAGATCTTCAAATTCGGCAATTTGTTAGAGAGAAGTTGAAAAGAGCCGGAGTTTCAGGAGTTGAAGTAGAAAGACTTGCCAACCAGGTTAAGATAATCATAAAAACTTCACGACCAGGAATTGTAATTGGACGAAAAGGATCGGAAGTTGAAAGTCTTCGTCAATCGATTCAAAAACTGGTTGATAATCCAAATGTTCAAATAACTGTTGATGAGATTAAGGTTCCAGAAATTGATGCTTACTTGGTTGCTGAAAATGTTGCCTTTCAAATTGAAAGAAGGGTTTCTTATCGGCGAGCCATGAAACAAGCCATTACCCGCGCTCTTCGATCGGGTGCTATTGGAATAAAAATATCTTGTTCAGGGAGACTCTCCGGAGCAGAAATTGCACGGGAAGAATGGTATCGTGAAGGTCGATTGCCCTTGCAAACTCTTCGGGCTGATATTGATTATGGATTTACCGAAGCCAACACGACTTATGGAAAAATAGGAGTGAAGGTGTGGATTTTCAAGGGTGAAGTGATCAAAACCGGTGAAGTTTTGGAGGGAGTATCCAGTACTAAGGTTGACAATCGTAAGGAGGATACTAAGGCTTATGTTGATTCCGAAGAGAGTTAAATATAGAAAACAAAACCGTGGAAGAATGAGAGGAATAGAAACCCGCGGTGCAAAAGTAGATTTTGGTGAATTCGGTTTGCAAGCATTGGAGCCACAATGGATAACCAACCCTCAAATCGAATCAGCCCGAATAGCCATTTCTCGGCATCTTAAAAAGGGAAAGATATGGATTCGAATTTTTCCCGATAAACCTTTTACAAAAAAACCAACTGAAACCCGTCAAGGAAAAGGAAAGGGACCAGTTGAGGGATGGGTAGCGGTGGTCAAACCAGGACGTGTTCTTTTTGAAGTCTCGGGTGTTGATCGGGAAATTGCCTATGAGGCACTTCACCTAGCTGCTCAGAAGTTGCCCATTAAAACAAGAATAGTTGAGAGAAAAGCAGAATAGAGGTGTTGTTAATGAAAGCTTCGGAAATCCGCAATATGACTGGGGATGAACTTAATAAAAAATTGAGTGACCTGCGAACCGAGCTTTTTAATTTACGATTTCAAGCGATAACTGGGCAATTAGGAAATCCCCGACGGATCCATATGGTTAAAAAAGATATTGCCCGGATCAAAACCATAGTTAATGAACGCGAAATGTTTGGAAAGACGCAGGAGGTCAAATCAAATGGCTGACCGAAAAAGATTCACAGGTGAAATTATCAGCAACAAAATGGATAAAACTGTACTGGTTCGAGTAACACGAATTAGCGAGCATCCTTTTTATAAAAAGAAAATGAAAAAGTCCAAAAAATATAAAGCCCACGATGAAGCTGGAATTTGTGAAATAGGGGATCGGGTCATTATCGAAGAAACCAAGCCTCTCAGTAAAACAGTTCGATGGAGAGTAGTGGATGTAACTTTAAAGGCGAAGGTAAAGGGAGGAGAGGACATTGATTCAACCGAGAACAATGCTTGAAGTTGCAGATAATACCGGTGCCAAAAAGATTATGTGTATCCGGGTTTTAGGTGGCTCGAGACATCGATACGCATCGGTCGGAGATATAATCATAGCTGCAGTTAAAGAAGCCGAGCCACGATCAAATGTGAAGAAGGGCGAAGTGGTGAGAGCGGTTATAGTGAGAACTCGTAAAGAAATCGGTCGGGTGGATGGGACCTACATCCGCTTTGATGATAATGCAGCGGTTCTCATTACGCCGGCAAACGTGCCCCGAGGAACTCGAATTTTCGGACCAGTCGGGCGAGAACTGCGTGAAAAGCAATTTATGAGAATCGTCTCCCTCGCTCCAGAAGTAGTATAAGGGATGTGAAGATGATGATGAAAAAGGAAAATATAAAAGTACCAATAAAAAAGGGCGATACGGTTGAAGTGATTCACGGAAAGGACAGAGGAAAAAGAGGAAAAGTTCTGACCGTTCTTCGTTCCGATCTGAAGGCGGTTGTAGAGGGTATAAATTTAGTAAAAAAACATACCCGGGCAACCCAAGAGAATCCTCAAGGGGGTATTATCACCAAAGAAAGTCCGATGAGGATATCCAATTTGCGTTTAGTATGCAGCCGGTGCAATCAGTTGACCAAAATAAAAAGATCAACCGTTTCTGATTCTGAGTACCGGGTACGTATCTGCAAAAAATGCAGTGAAATTATTGACAAGGTATAAGGAGGATTTTGGGAGTGTCAGTGACCAAGGAAAAATATACGAAAGAAGTTATACCGGTCCTTATGAAGCGGTTTGGGTATGGAAATGTAATGGAAATACCAAAAATTACCAAGGTCATTATCAATGAAGGGATAGGAGATGCAACTCAAAACCAACATTTCCTTGACCTTGCTGTTGATGAATTGACTGCAATAACCGGTCAAAAACCGGTTGTTACCCGAGCGAGAAAATCGATTTCTAACTTTAAGTTGCGAAAAGGAAATCCTATTGGATGTAAGGTTACCCTTCGGGGCCAGCGGATGTATGAGTTTTTGGATCGTTTTCTCAATATCTCAATAGCAAGAATTCGAGACTTTCGAGGATTTCCTGATGGGTGTTTTGATGGTAGAGGGAGTTGTACTATTGGAATTCGAGAACAGCTCATTTTCCCCGAAATTAATTATGATAAAGTTGAAAGAGTGAGAGGCATGAACATTACTTTTGTTACCACTGCCAAAACCGACGAAGAAGCCAAGGCGCTTCTCGAGGTATTGGGATTACCTTTTCGAAAGTAAAGGAGGAATATTGAATGGCTCGAAAGGCCAAAATTGTTCGAAATCAGCAACAATTAAAATATAAAAATCGATATCGAAATCGTTGCGCCTTGTGTGGCCGGTCCCGAGGATATTTACGGGATTTTGGCATGTGTCGAATCTGTTTCCGGTCCCTTGCTAATAAGGGGGAAATACCCGGTGTTACAAAATCGAGTTGGTAGGAAGGAATAATTAAAATGGCACATACTGATCCTATTGCTGATATGCTTACCCGTATACGGAATTCTTTGAAGGCGCGAGAAAATTCTGTATTAGTACCTTATTCGAAGCTGAAAGGTGAATTAGCACGCATTTTAAAGGAAGAAGGATATATTCAAAGTTATAAAATAGTTGCTCGCGAGAATAAATCGAGTGATATGATAATCGATCTGAAATATGGAATGAAAAAAGAGCGAATTATTAATGGTTTAAAAAGAATTAGCAAACCAGGTTTACGAATTTATGCAGGAAAAGATGAAATACCCGTTCTCTTAGGTGGCATGGGAACGGTAATCGTATCGACCTCTCAGGGAATTATGACTGGAAAAGCCGCAAAAAAATCCGGTGTTGGCGGAGAGGTCATCTGTTATATATGGTAGAAAGGGGATCCATGATATGTCACGCATAGGAAAAAAATCGATCGTTGTTCCTTCGGGGGTCAATATTGAGATCGACGGTCTATCCGTTCGGGTGAAGGGTCCCAAAGGATTATTAGAGAGGCAATTTCATCCACGCATGAAAATCGTTAAAGAGGAAAATGAGATCAAGGTGTTTCCGCAAGGAGAGACGAAGCTTGACAAGTCTCTTCATGGACTCACTCGAACTCTTATTGCCAACATGGTCCACGGGGTTAGTGATGGTTTTGAAAAATCATTGGAACTAGTCGGAGTTGGTTATAAAGCTCAGAAAAAAGGAGACGCTTTGGTCATGAACCTCGGTTTTAGTCATCCGGTGGAAATTGTTCCTCCTAGCGGAATTTCATTTGATGTTGAAGGACAAATTATCAAAGTGAAAGGTGCTAACAAGGAACAGGTTGGACAGGTGGCAGCTGACATTAGAAAAATCAGAGAGCCTGAGCCATATAAAGGAACAGGAATTAAGTATATTAATGAATATGTCCGAAGAAAACAGGGGAAGACCACGGCGAAGTAAGGAGGACCGAACATGCCTTTGGTAGATAAAAAACAAAAGAGATTTTACCGACATAAACGAGTACGTTCAAAAATAAAAGGAACCGCCGAACGTCCCCGACTCTGTATTTACCGGAGTTTAAGTCATATTTACAGTCAAATTATTGATGATGATAAGGGAGAAACCTTGGCAGCTTTTTCTACTCTTTCACCATCAATGAAAACTATCTCCGGAACCAAAACCGAAAAAGCCCGGGAAGTAGGCAAGGGAATTGCTGAAATTGCTCTTCAAAAAGGAATTAAGCAAGTGGTGTTTGACCGGGGTGGTAATAGGTATCATGGTCGGGTTAGAGCTTTAGCTGAGAGCGCTCGAGAAGGCGGTCTTGAATTTTAATCCTTGGAGGTTGGACAATGCAGAAAGTGAAGCCAGAAGGGCTTGAGCTTCAAGAAAGATTAATATCAGTTAGTCGAGTGAGCAAAGTTGTAAAGGGAGGAAAGCGATTTGGTTTCAGAGCGATTGTGGCAGTAGGGAATGGTGATGGAGTCGTTGGCTTGGGGATCGGAAAGGCTAAAGAAGTTCCCGATGCAGTTCGTAAAGCGGTTGAAAGAGCCAAGAAATCGCTGTTTTCTTTCCCAAGAAGGAAGTCAACAATTACCCATGAAGTTTTGGGGAAATATGGAGCAGGCTCAGTGGTTATGAAACCAGCTTCACCCGGTACTGGTGTGATTGCCGGGGGTCCGGTACGTGCCATAATGGAAGTTGCTGGTATTCGCGATATATTGACCAAATCATTAGGGACCAATAATCCTGTTAATGTTGCCAATGCTACTTTGCAAGGATTAATGAGCCTTAAGGATCCTCGGGAAATAGCTCATTTGAGAGAAAAAAATTCCCAGGATTTTTTCGAAAGAGTATAGCGGAGTGATAGGTTTATGACTAAAAAATTACTGAAAATTACCCTAAGAAAAAGTGTGATTGGGAGATTAAAATCACACAAAAGAACTGTGCAATCATTGGGACTCAGGAAAGTGAACCATAGTGTCATTCAAGATGACAACCCCTCTATTCGAGGCATGGTCAATAAGGTTTCATATCTCTTAGAGGTTGAAAATATCGAAGGAGAGGAGACGGTTTCTGAATGAAAATTAATGACCTCAAACCACAGAATGGATCATTCCACCGCAGCAAAAGAGTTGGACGCGGAATTGGTTCAGGCCATGGGAAAAATGCTTGTCGGGGTGAAAATGGACAAAAATCTCGATCAGGAACCCATATCAGCGCTCATTTTGAAGGAGGACAAATGCCCTTCGTTCGGCGGATACCAAAACGAGGGTTTCATTCCTTTACTCAAGAGGAATACCAGATTGTCAACCTGTCTCAACTGAATCGCTTTGAGCCAGGAACTGAAATAACCAAGGACCTTCTTAAGGAAGCTGGTCTTATTGGAAGCACCTCTCTCAAATTGAAGATTCTTGCCAAGGGAGAACTGAATAAAGTTTTAACTGTTCGTTCGGATGCTTTTTCGAAAAAAGCCAAGTCCCTTATTGAAGAAAAGGGCGGAAAAGCCGAGGTGCTTTAAAAATGTGGGAATCATTGCTGAAGCTTTTTAGAATACCAGATCTTAAAAAAAGAGTTATATTTACTCTCCTGATGCTGGTTATATTTCGAGTTGGAGCTCATGTCCCGGTTCCGGGTATTGATCCCCAAGCTCTGGCAAATGTTTTTTCTCAGGGTGGCTTGTTGAGTTTTCTAGATATGTTTGCCGGAGGAGCGTTAAGCCGTTTTTCTATCTTAGCACTGGGTATCATGCCTTATATTAACGCATCAATTATTTTTCAACTTTTAACCTCGGTAGTTCCCAAGCTGGAAGAGCTTGCCAAGAGTGGTGAAGAAGGCCGCGATAAAATCGCACAGTATACCCGATGGGGGACTATTCTTCTGGCAGCAGTGCAGGGTTTTGGTATTACCGTTTGGTTAGAGAGTATGGGCGTAGTATTTGCTCCAGGCATTCCCTATCGAATTACGGTTATTTTAACCCTTACCGCAGGAAGTATGTTTCTAATGTGGTTGGGAGAATTGGTGTCAGACTATGGTATTGGTAATGGAATATCCTTAATTATATTTGCCGGTATCGTCGCTCGAATTATTCCACAAATGGTGAGCACGGTTGCCTTGATTCGAGTTGGTGAAATTAATCCGATTATGTTTATTCTCAATTTGGTATTTTGGATTCTCATTATTGCCTTTGTTGTTTTATTTCAAGAAGCGCAAAGAAGGATACCAGTTCAATATGCAAAAAGAGTAGTGGGACGAAGAATGTATGGTGGACAGAGTACCCATATCCCCATCCGAGTTATCCAGGGAGGGGTTATTCCGATTATCTTTGCATCTTCGATTCTTCTTTTCCCGGCGACTTTAGCTCAGTTTTTCCAAGGCTCGGCTTTTATGAAGTCGATTGCCGATGCTTTGACTCCTAATTCGCCATTATATTTGACGATTTATGCAGCGTTAATCATATTTTTTACTTTCTTTTATACAGCGGTTACTTTTAATCCAATGGAATTAGCTGATAATATGAAAAAGTATGGTGGTTTCATCCCTGGTATTCGGCCTGGTCGGCCAACCGTTGAATACCTCGATCGGTCTTTATCCCGGATCACTTTGTGGGGAGCTCTCTTTTTGATGATCGTTGCTGTTTTGCCCGATTTGCTGGTGAGAGTTACCAATGTGACCACCCTCTATTTTGGTGGAACAGGAATTATCATCATGGTCGGAGTAGCTATTGAAACTGTGAGACAACTGGAAGCACAGCTTCTTATGAGACATTACGAAGGATTTATTAAAAAATAATTCAAAGGGGGAATTATATAAATGTTTATGGTGCTCCTTGGACCACCAGGGGCTGGTAAGGGAACCCAAGCGAAAAGAATAGAAGAGCAATATAATATACCACAGATCTCAACTGGTGATATCATTCGGTTAGCTATTCAAAGCAAATCGGAATGGGGAAAAAAAGCCGAAGAATATGTTCGGTCTGGTGAGTTAGTGCCCGATGAAGTGGTCATTGGAATTATACGGGAAAGACTTACCCAGGACACCTACCGTAATGGTTTTATGCTCGATGGTTTCCCCCGTAATCTTGAACAGGCTGAAGCATTAAACCAGCTTTTAAAAGAAATAGGGATTCAGCTGAACCTGGTTTTATATTTTGATGTGGATCGCGATGAAGTAATCGAACGGCTCTCGGCACGAAGGATCTGCGAGAAATGTCAAACTCCTTATAATATGGTTTCTAAGCCACCCAAAAACGATGAGATCTGTGATATCTGTCAGGGACGAGTCGTACAAAGACCTGATGATCGGCCTGAAGTTATCATGAATCGATTGAATACTTATGAGCAACAAACCAAACCTTTAATTGATTACTATCGTTCCCAGAGTATTCTCAAGGTTGTCACTTCTAAGGGGTCGATAGACGATGTGTTTCAACAAGTTCAAAAGGTTTTGGAGTCAATAAAAGAATGAGCATTTTTCTTAAGGAAAGTGATCTCAATTTAATGCGGCACAGCGGTGGGATTTTAGCTGATGCTATAAAAGAAGCTAAAAAGCATATCTTACCAGGAATGAAGACCGCTTTTATTGATGAAATAGTTGAAAAATTTATCGTTCAAAGGGGCGCTAGACCAGCTTTTAAAGGATACCGTGGTTTCCCGGCTTCAGTATGTATTTCTATCAATGAGCAGGTAGTGCATGGTATCCCGGGAGAAAGAGTTATCCATGACGGTGATCTGGTAAGCTTGGACATTGGAGTTGATTACCGGGGATATTTTACCGATGCTGCTTTTAGTGTTGTAGCTGGTAATAATAACGGTATAGCTTATCAATTGGTTAAGGTTGCCAAGGAGTCACTTTTTGAAGGAATACAGAAAGCAAAAGCGGGAAATCGTATTGGTGATATTTCCAATGCGATTCAAAAATACATTGAGAAAAATAAATTCTCAGTCGTTCGGGATTTTGTTGGTCATGGATTAGGACTCTCGCTTCATGAAGAACCTCAAATACCAAACTTCGGATCAAGAAATCAGGGTCCGTTAATAAAAAAAGGAATGGTGCTGGCTATTGAACCCATGGTCAACGAAAAAGGTTTTCAAGTTCAAATATTAGACGACGGTTGGACAGTTGTCACCCGAGATCAGGGGCTTTCAGCTCATTATGAACATACGGTTCTAATAACCGAAGATGGACCGGAGATATTGACCATGGATAAGAGAGGGGATGAATAGGATACATGGCCAAAGATGAATTTATTGAAGTGATTGGCAAAGTAGTCGAACCCTTACCCAACGCTATGTTCAGGGTGGAATTGGAAAGTGGAAAAATTATACTAGCCCATATTTCTGGAAAGATGAGAATGCATTACATTCGAATCTTGCCGGGAGATAGGGTAACAGTTCAAATTTCCAAGTACGATCCGACCAAGGGGCGCATTACCTATCGCCATAAATAATATTTTATATAATTTTCTAAAGTACGCAAACAGAAATAGGAAGGGATAAGGTCTTCATGCCCCGAAAAAACAAGGGTTCAGGAAGACAAAATTGGTTTAAAACGTCATAGCCATAACTGATCCCCAAGAAAGAGATGATTTATTTTTCTGTCTTGAATTTTCGATAGGGAGGTATTAAAATGAAAGTCCGCGCATCGGTCAAACCGAGGTGTGAAAAATGTAAAGTTATTCGTCGTAATGGGAGAGTATTTATTATTTGTACTAACCCAAGACATAAACAAAGGCAAGGTTAGGAGGTTATTCCATGGCTCGAATTGCTGGAGTCGATTTACCGAACAGCAAAAGGATAGACATTGCGTTAACTTATATTTATGGTATTGGGCCAGTGCTTTCGAAAAATATTATTGAAGAAACCCAGATTGATCCGAGTATTCGGGTGAAAGACTTAACCGATGAACAGCTGAATAAACTGCAAAAAGCAGTTGAGAAATATCCAGTTGAGGGAGAGTTGCGTTCTCAGGTATCTCAAAATATAAAACGGTTGATTTCGATTGGTGCTTATCGAGGGATAAGACATCGGCGAGGTATGCCAGTTCGTGGTCAAAGAACAAGAACCAACGCCCGTTCTCGTAAGGGATCAAAACGAACAGTTGGGATAAGCCGCAAGAAGTAGCTTATTATAAATAAGGAGGCATCGCGCTTTGGTTAAAAGAACAAAAGGGAAACGTAAAGAAAAAAAGGTAGTTCGCGAAGGAATTGCCCATATTAAATCGACATTTAATAATACGATAGTTGCAATTAGCGATAGACAGGGAAATGTCATCTCTTGGGCAACATCGGGAGGAAGTGGTTTTAAGGGGACTAAGAAGGGAACTCCCTTTGCAGCTCAGTTAGCTGCTGAGACGGCTGCAAAAAAAGCCATGGACCAAGGCTTAAGAGAAATAGAGGTTTTGGTGAAAGGACCTGGATCAGGGCGTGAAACAGCTATTCGTTCTTTGCAAGCGACTGGTTTGGTCATAAAATCGATTAAAGATGTGACTCCAATTCCTCACAATGGTTGCCGACCACCCAAGCAAAGAAGGGTTTAAGAGGAGGATTAATTCATATGTCAAGATATACCGATGCCAAATGCAGATTATGCCGGCGACAGGGAGTAAAGTTATTTTTAAAGGGGCCCCGTTGCATGACTCCTAAATGTGCTTTTGAAAAGAGGCCTTTTGCACCGGGAATGAGCCGAGGTTCACGAAGACGCCTTTCCGATTATGGTGTGCAATTGAGAGAGAAACAAAAAGTTCGCTATATTTATGGAATTTCAGAACGGCAATTTAATAATTATTTTGTAAAAGCAAATCGTATTCCGGGAGTTACTGGTGAAAATTTCTTACGTTTGTTAGAAAAGCGCTTGGATAACGTCGTTTTCCGAGGGGGAGTTGCTGATTCAAGAAGTGATGCTCGGCAAATGGTGCTCCATCGCCATTTCAAGGTGAACGGAAAAATAGTTAATATCCCTTCTTTCATGGTTTCAGTGGGAGATAAGATTGAATTAACTGATGTTGGGAAAAAGCATAAAAAGATCAAAGAGATTATTGACGAAAAAGAGCAACTCAATCCACCGAGCTGGTTAGAATTTCAGCCAGAACAATTCACTTTTACGGTGTTACGAGAACCGAATCGGGATGATATTGATTATCAGGTAGAAGAATCTTTGATCGTTGAGTTTTATTCCAAGTAAATTTGAGGTGTAAGTATGCCCGATATTAAGGAAATGATGAAATTTGAAACAATTGAGCTTCGTGAGGATCCGATTACCCGAGCTCATTATGGGAAATTTTCCATAGAACCACTAGAATCAGGATGGGGCGTGACTCTGGGGAACGCCATTCGGCGTGTCCTTCTCTCTTCTATGGAAGGAACAGCGGTGACTTCGGTTGAGATCGATAATATCATTCATGAGTTTTCTTCTCTTCCGGGAATGAGAGAAGATATTACCGATCTTCTCCTTAACGTTAAAGGTTTGGTTCTTTCTTCATCGTCAACAGAAGAAGAGGAAGTACTAAGGATTGATGTAAGAGGAAATGAAGATTCCGACCTTCCCCGGCGAGTGACAGCTCGTGATATTCAGCCCAATCCGAATGTTGAGATTATTAATCCGGATCATTATTTAGCCGAGTTGAACCACGAAGGACAACTGGCGATGACTCTTTATGTCAATCATGGCAAAGGGTATCAGGAGACTTCCGAAAAGGTTGCGCGTGATTATCGGAATATTCAAATTGATGCGATATTTACCCCAGTTAGAAAAGTAAATTATAGTGTAGTTGATACTCGGGTTGGTCAGTTTACCAACTTTGATAAACTTATTCTTGAAATTTGGACCAACGGCTCTATCCTTCCTCAAGAAGCTTTAAAAAAATCTCTTGAGTCGCTGGTTGGTGAAATTAGCTATATTTACAGCTTGGTTAAGGAAAGTCTGTCAGACGATTTAACGGCTCCAGTGGATGTTGCCTTAGAAGAGCATGAAACGGGAGAAGACAAGCTTATCGAAGAGTTAGAATTATCAGTTCGTGCCTATAATTGTTTAAAACGTGCTCGAATTAATAATCTTCATGAACTTTTAGAGATCATTAACCAACACCCGGAAGACTTAAAAAAAATCAAAAACTTGGGTCAAAAAACCTATGAAGAGATTGTTGAGAAAGTTGAGAAACTTGGTTACGAACTCAATAAAGTAGATATAAATGAGGTGAACAACCAATGAGGCATAGAATGAAAAGAGGGAAGTTAGGTCGCACGACTTCCCATAAAGAAGCCATGTTATCGAATCTTTTAGTTTCCTTGATTAAGTCAGGGGCAGTGGAAACAACTGAGTGTAAAGCAAAAAACCTCAAACCGCTTTTTGAAAGAATTATATCTCAAGCAATCGAAGGAACTAATGCAACAACTATTCAAGTAATGCGTTGGGTTGACGATAAAGAAGCCTTTAAAACCCTTCAAAGGAGTTTAGTTCCACGCTTGAAAGAAAGAAAAGGGGGATACTGTCGGATTTATAAAACGAGATTTCGCCAAGGAGACGGGGCTCCAATGGCACGGGTTGAAATACTTTCTGAATAAATCAATGAGTTGGATTGTAGTAAACCCTGCCAGCCAAAGGGCTGGCTTTTTTTATGGAAAGGACCTGTGAAGGTGATTGAATTTGACGGAGTGTCCTTCTGGTTTTCTGAAGATGAAACCTTAATAGAAAAAAAGGATGAAGTTCTTCATAATGTTGAGCTTGTCATTCCTAAAGGCGAGTTTGTTGTTTTATTGGGAAGGAATGGTTCGGGAAAATCAACCTTAGCCAAGCACTGTAACGGATTGTTACTTCCCAAAAAAGGAACGGTTAATGTAGATGGAAAAAAAACCAATCAATCAGAATTTTTGTGGGATATTCGCCAAAAGGTTGGATTGGTTTTCCAAAATCCTGATAATCAGATTATTGCCACAACCGTTGAAGAAGATGTTGCCTTTGGACCAGAGAATCTTGGAGTACCTCAAGATGAAATACGAAAACGGATTGATCAAGCATTAAATATTGTTGGAATGAACGATTTTCGAAAAAAAGAACCCCACCTTCTTTCTGGTGGTCAAAAGCAGCGAGTCGCAATCGCCGGTGTTTTGGCTATGCAACCAGAGTATTTAGTGCTTGACGAGGCAACATCAATGCTTGATCCGGAGGGCAGAAACGAAATCATGTCGCTTATTTCTCAACTTCGTGGATCAATCACTATTTTCCACATTACCCATTATATTGAAGAAGCAGTTGATGCTGATCGGGTTATTATCATGGATCAAGGCCAAATTGTTGCTCAGGGAAGACCAACTGATATATTTAATCAGAGAGATCAAATATATGAATGGGGTTTAGAGCTCCCATTGGTATCGGAAACTGCCTGGATCCTTCGGAGTCGGTTTCCCGAACTATTTCCTTCCCTTCCGCTTCAAGCAGAAGAATTGGTGGCTGCCTTGTGTTCATTCGTCTAGAAAATGTCTATTACAGTTATTTCCAAAATACTCCTTTTGAAGTTCAAGCTCTTAAGAATGTCACTCTCACTATTGACAGGGGAGAGTCAGTAGGTATTATTGGAAGAACTGGCTGTGGAAAATCCACCCTCATTCAGCACTTTAATGCTCTCCTTTTCCCCGCTCAAGGATCAGTTTTCATTGATGATGAAAAAGTCCAAAAAAAAGGCTCCCGGCTGAAAGGAATACGAAGTAAAATTGGTTTGGTGTTTCAATATCCTGAACATCAAATATTTGAAGAAACGGTTTTTGACGAGGTTGCCTTCGGACCTCGAAATAACGGTGTGAGTGGTGAAAGCTTAGAAGTAACTGTTAAATGGGCTTTGGAAAGTGTTGGTTTGGATTACCAGGAATTGAATAAAAAGAATCCCTTCGAATTAAGCGGAGGCCAAATGAGACGAGTTGCCATTGCCAGTATTCTGTCAATGCGGCCCGAAGCCTTAATTTTAGATGAGCCAACGGCTGGACTTGATCCGGAGGGGAAAAGACTCATTCTGGGGAAACTGAAAAGCCTACGAGAAGAAAATGGGACAACCCTGATCCTAGTATCCCATAGCATGGATGACTTGGCCATGATTGCGGAAAGAATAATTGTGATGGATAAAGGGACTATTGGATTAGATGGTCCAGTACGTCAAATTTTTTCTCAGGGAGAAGTTATAGAACGCTATGGAATAAAGCCGCCTACTACTGCTCAAATAGCTGAATTACTTCGAAAAAAAGGATTTGACATTGGAGAAGGAATTTTAACCGCTCAGGAATTATCTGAACAAATAGAAGAAAAGATATTAAATGGAGGATGCCAATAATATGCTGGGAAAGAGCATAGCGATTGGACAATTTATCCCAATTGAATCGCCCATCCACCGGCTGGATCCTCGAGTAAAAATCCTAATTTCGGCTATTCTTATTGTTGTTTTATTTATTGTTAAGGAATGGCTATCCTTTCTTTTTATTGGAAGTTTTATCATTTTGTTAACCATAACAGCCCGAATACCAATTTCTTATATCGGAAAAAGTTTGAAACCGATTCTTTTCCTACTGGCTTTTACTCTGGTTTTACAGGTTTTTTTTACCCCTGGAGATTATATTTGGGAGTATGGTGTTCTGCATGTTTCCAGAGAGGGGCTTATCCGCGGGTTATTTATCATTGTTCGACTTTGTCTTTTAATTTTATGTACCGCTCTTTTAACCCTTACTACTTCACCAGTTGAATTGACCGATGGATTGGAATCACTCATGAGTCCTTTCAAGAAATGGGGTTTTCCTGCTCATGAATTAGCGATGATGATGACAATCGCCATCCGTTTTATACCGACCTTAATGGAAGAAGCTGACCGAATCATTAAAGCCCAACAAGCTAGAGGAGCCGATTTTGAATCGGGAAGTTTGATTCAACGAGCTAAAAATCTTATTCCGTTATTGGTTCCCTTATTTATTAATTCATTTAAACGAGCTGATGACTTAGCGATTGCCATGGAATCTCGTTGTTATCGTGGTGGTATCGGTCGGAGTCGCCTACGAATCCTAAAGTTGCGGAAAGCTGATATTCTTTTTCTTAGTATTACTATAATTTTTATAACTATGGTTATTTTTTTGTCCCGGTTTATTTGGTAAAGGAAACTTAAGATATTCATGCATAAATTGAAAGATAGTACATCGAGAAGCACTAAAAGAAACAATTTGGTAATGATAATCGAATATGATGGAACCAATTATTTTGGCTGGCAAAGTCAACCAAATCACCGGAGCGTCCAATCGGTTCTCACTCAAGGACTCTCATCAGTTCTAAATCAACCGGTCGTTCTCCATGCATCAGGTCGAACTGATGCCGGAGTTCATGCTTTAGGACAGGTGGCGAACTGCCATGTCGAATTAAACTTGGATATACCTCCTCTATTTCGGGCGTTAAATTCCTACCTTCCTCCAGATATCAGAGTGATACACCTTCAAGAAGCCCCTTTCTCCTTTAATGCTCGCAAAGACGCTACCGGCAAAGAGTATCATTATTGGATGTATTGTGGAAGCCAATTTCCAGTGTTTATGCGTCATTATATGTTTTACCCGGGAAATTACCGGATTGATTGGCCACTTTTAAAAGAATGTATCAATCTCTTTTTAGGGGAACATGATTTCACTGCCTATAGTGCTTCTGGAAGCTCCGCAGTGAACATGGTTCGTGAAATTCATCAATTTGAAGTTTGTGATTATAAAGATGGTTTTTTGTCTTTTCGGATCGTAGGAAATGGTTTTTTGTATAAAATGGTTCGAATCCTTTTAGGGGAAATCTGGATGGTTCAGTTGGGGAAGAAAAAGATTGATGACCTTCACTTTGCTTTGTCCCAACCCAACCGAGGGAAGCATCGGTTATGCCTACCTCCTCACGGGTTGTATCTTACCCGGGTTTTTTATCCAGACTATGATTTTGGGGAAAGTGATCACTTTTCACTTTCCTTTCCGTTTTTCTTTCAAAATAAGGGCTCAATATTTAAATAATGAAACAATAATCTCTGCTATTTTTCTATCTTGAAAATACCGGAACGATTTTAATAGGTAACTCATATTAAACAACCAACCAGGATCTCATCCTGGGCTTTCACCCTCATCCTCACCTTCTCCCATCAAGGGAGAAGGAACTCTGATTCGTCATTGCGAACGGAGTGGCGTGGCAATCTCTTGAGCTTAATCTTTTTTATTCTTCTCTCTTTGGATAAAGGGAGAGGGTTTGGGATTCGATTGGTTTCCAAAAATTCAAATCCCCCTAACCCCCTTTTCTAAAGGGGGAGATTCATTTCTGAATGAGTAATTTTCATCATCATCTGGCGCCACCAAAGTGGCATGAAGGTCTATTCTGAAAATACATGAACGATTTTTTTATATGTAATTCATTTATAGCAACTAAACAGGGGTCTCGTTCTGGATTTTCACCCTCATTTGATGCTGCTATGCAGCATGAAAGTCTTCTAACAAATCACTTTTCAATTAATTCTTTTAAGGTAGTTTAAAGGTCTTTTTAGCCAATATTCCTCTCAAAGCATAGCCTCTTTGATTAAGTTCATTTTGAGCATCAACAGTAAGATTTTCCCCGTCAGTTATTTTTTCTTCATAGAGATAAACTATAATAGTTTGTCCAGGCTGAAAAATGGAGAGGATTTCAACTTGATTTTTTTGGTGATCAATGTAGCGAAAATCATCCAAACGGAATGAATATCGATAGTTTTGTTCTGGAATTCTCGATTCAATTTCGACAGCTTGAGTTTTATAATCCTTGCCTTCAAAGGTGATAAAAGCTTCTAAGTATCCAATACCGGTCTGGTCTGAGTTGATTAGTCCCTCGATAGTAATAGAGGCATTTTCTCCAACTCCTTCGTATTTAACAGTTGTAATTTCTGCTTTTTGAATATCTGCCCAGACTGGCATGGCTAAAGAAAAAATAAGTAGAAGAATAAATGCCCAGCTTATACCATACTTCATCTTTTTCACTCCTTATTAAAGTTTTATTTATCATATTTTCATTTTGGGTCTATTTGTTCCTATTATAATAATTTTTTCTATCCTGAAAATACCATCTTATAAATTCCCCCATTGAGGGGGGATAAAGGGGGGTGTGCCTTTAATCGGTCATCCTGAGCCCTCGCTTTTTGAGGGCGTGAGGATCTCATCTGACACTGAGGC
>Ga0334885_1002352_pt1 | contig 19800 bp, 20 predicted proteins | sample GraSluR1_MG_8_FD_207233 | JGI IMG/M metagenome (GOLD analysis project Ga0334885, IMG submission 207233) | Sludge microbial communities from methane-producing bioreactor in Wageningen University, Netherlands - Granular Sludge_31_05-R1 | ecosystem: Engineered > Bioreactor > Anaerobic >...
CAATCATAACCGATCGGAATGAAAGCCTTCCAGGGTTTCGATCAAGTCCGCGCTTCTGCGAACATCCTTGACAGCCCGATGAAACCGGACCACACATAGATCGGGTTCGGCTGAATAAAAGGGATCTCCGCTTTCCATATGGACGGGTTTGCGTTTTTGATGATACGGCAGGATCACCATCGAGGCCCGATACCCTTTTGACGCAAAGAACTTCGGAAACCGCTCTAAGAAGCGGATATTCGATCCTCCGATCCCATGCAAAAAGAGAATATCTCCCCGCAAAGGACGGTTAGAGGGAGAATACACACGAAGATAGACCTGCTCATTTTCATGCACAGGGTCATTATAGTTGGTGGGAAAGATGTATTCCACGCAATCGGGTTCCTGAGTCACTGAGTATTCGATCGGTTTCTTCTCGTACCTATACAAGTCGGACAAAAAGGGTTCTCTCCTATTCGAAATCTGTAAGCGCTTGTTGGAATGGTCTCAGGTTTGGGCGCTGCGAAATCTCTGCCTCTTTGATTATACGGATTCGTTCCACATATCCTTGCGCCGTCGATCGCCAGGTATAGCGATCGTTCACTCGCTGGATTCCTTTTTGGACGAGCTCTTCGTACAAAGGGCCCTCACGAAGGACCTGTTCCAACCCTTGGGAGATATCAGAGATATCGGTAGGGTCTACCAAGATCCCAAACCGGGTATCCCTATCCCGTAGGATTTCTGAAGGCCCTCCATTTTGCGTGGCAACGACAGGAAGCCCGCACCCCATTGCCTCGATTACCGTCAATCCGAATGGTTCGTACAAGGGCGTCGAGCAGAAAACGGATCGATGCCTTCCCGCCAGTCGGTACAGACTGGCAAGCATTGACTGATCCGAAATATCCGCAAAAAGGACGGAATCCTCAAGGCCTTCTTCCCGAATGACTTCGATCCATTGTTCGACAAGCTCTCGATCTGGAGAAGGCATCTTTCGGTACTGTTCCATCAGATTGGAATACCCCCGGACCACAATCAATAATCGGGCATTTCTCTTCAACCATGACGAAGCGGCATAAGCCTTGATTACCGAGAGATGATTCTTTTTGGGGTCAATTCGGCTTGAAAGAATGATCAATGGTCGGTCCAAAGGGATCGGGGTCTTTACAGCCTCTTCATCCTTTTTTGAAAGGGTTGGATGAAAGATCGACAAGTTGACTCCGGGGGGAATGACTGCAAATTTGGAATCATCGTAAGAATCAACCCACCCATGATACAACGGGTGCGCGTATTGTTCGTTCTGTTCCATCGTGGTACTCACCATGATCGAAGAGGCATATCGCATGGCGGTTCGCTCGGCAGCCAGGCGGAGAGAAAAACGAAACTGTCGATAGACTTTATCGTCGGGATGATCGGAAAGCCCCAGCTTGTCGATCTTCTGAGCGCCTAAAGAATGGCCAGTAAACGAAAAGGGAATCGAGGTATGAGAACAAAGAAAGGCAGCCGAGATTCCGCCATCGCCATAATGGCCGGTCCAAAAATCGGGGTAGGATCCTTCCTGTTCGTAGAACTGGGCAATCCGTTTGCTCCACGCTTCTAGGTGCGGCCAAAGCAGTTCTTTGGGAAGAAAGTGGGGCGGCCCACATGGAATCCGAATGATCCTCACTCCCTCGAACCCTTCGTAGCGGTCCAATGGGTCACCAAAGACAGGCCAATCCGGATCGGTCATTCTCCGAGTGATGATATCAGCCCGAATCCCCATTTGGCTCATTGCGCACGCCAATTCCTTTACATAGACCAGTTGGCCCCCAAAATCGGGATGCTGTGTCCAATAATGATCATGGGCGTCAAAATTCCCCTGGGGGTTGAGGAACGCGATTCTCCATTCTTTCGGTCTCATTGACCCGCTCCTTTCGAATAGGCTGCCCGGTTTGTGGAAAAAAAGGCAACCGGAATCAGGTTGCCTTTTTGGCTCCGGCAGAGGGTTTCGAACCCCCAACCCTGCGGTTAACAGCCGCATGCTCTACCGTTGAGCTATGCCGGAGTGGTTACCGAACGTATTGTACCAAATATTTATGGAAAAATCAAGATATCCGGTTTTCCCATTCCGCTGAGGGGGATTTTTCTCAAGCAGACGGTTCTCCGTTTTCTTCCTCTTTCTGGTTTTCCGGCCTGTCATTCGGGCTTGACGGTTCTTCGGTTCCAGGGCCTTCCACATCTTTCAGAAAATGGTTGATCTCGTTTTCGTTGTATTCCAGGATGGTCAAAAGCTCAACAGCTTCTTGCCGGGTTATGATCCCTTGGGTATAGGTTTGAATGATCTTTCGCACCTCTTCATTGGGTTCGACCAACCGTTCGAAAAACCCATCGTCCGTATTGGGAGTCTTTATGGGTTCTTGGACGCGCGCTTCTTCCAAGGTGTGCACTCTCAGATCGCCTGAAACTGTGTTAATTTTCAGAATCCCTTCTTTCCCAGTTCCAAAGACATATTCCGATCTTCCTCCGGCGATCGGGCGTTGGCCTTTGAAGGAAGCGTCTCCTGAAACGCTGGTGAACCGAATGGTTCCATTCAACATATGTGCTTGGATGGTAACATCCCCGCTGACGGTTTTGATCGTCCAGCTCGGTTCCAACAGGTCTTCCGTCTTCAGATTGAAATCACCGCTCACTGACTGAATCGTTCCACGGTTGCACCTCGTTTTTGCGGAAATATCTCCGCTAACCGCATACAATCGGATTTCTCGGGGGTTTTCCGAGCGATCGTCCAAAGAAATATCACCGGATTTCGAGGTGCACTTCAGATCCTGAAAAGACACCCGATGCAACCGGATTTCCCCGGAAAAACTTTCCACTTCAAGAGTTCCCGTGCATGACGCATCTTCCACAACGCAATCCCCGGATTTTGTGGAAAGGTGAAGCGACGGAGATTGTGAATCGTTGACTGTGATATCGCCCGAAGTGGTTGACAGTCTGAAATGTCGGGACACTCGATAATCAGATGACCGAAGATTCCCTGAGATCGAATTGATCTGAACCGTCTCTATGCCTTTGGGAACCCGGATCAAGGCGCGATCGAGATTTCCACTGCTGGTGCCGATCCGAATCCGCCCAACCATGATGCCCACAAAAGATTCTTTGCTGTCAAACCGGATAACCATTCGTTTGCCTTCGCGAACGACTTCCACACTGCCCCTATCTTCGGATTTCCAATAGGCATCCCAGGTGAGATGATTCTCCTCCTCGGGCAAAGGCAGCAGCTCTATGTTTCCATCGATCGAATTGATAACGACTTCTGTTATTCCTTCCAAACTTTCTTTTCCTTGTTCGATAAACATCTCTTCACATCCCTCCCAAAAGACTCATGCCCAAAATGGCAAGAATCCAATTTATGATTGCGTACCCGATGGTCAAAGGGAAAAAGTCAATCACGAGAACCACCGCAAATCCTACTGCCAAGATGAGATACAACAAATTCAGATACGGAACTCGGATGGCCAAGAACCGTTTGCCCAAAACCAGCAGGGGGAGGGTTCCGATAATGGCCAGCGCAATCCGGATCCAAAAAGACATTTCTATCGAACCACCAATTTTTTCACAAGGACCAGCATCAGCAAAAGTGCGAGCAGTGGCAATAGAAAGGGGATCAGCACAATAAAGACGATGATCAATACCACCACAACCCCAATTCCCACAATGGCCGCAATGGACGCCCCAAGGATGATGGGCAAAAACCGTATGGCAAGGATAAAGAGAAAAATCCCCCCCAGAACAGCCAGGAAATGCATCATGATTTTTGTCCTCCTTTCAAAGATCGAAGCATATCCATCGCTTCTTTGGCCGATATTTCGTTTCGCTCCAACATGTCCAATATCTTCTGCGATTCGGTTTTTTCGTACGGTTCTCCTGGTTCGAAACCCATCCCGCGCACCGCTTCTTCCAACCGATTCCGCGCGGTCGGATAGGAAATTTCCAGTTCTTTCTGAACCTCCGAAAGGTTCCCCCGGTTTTTGATGAAGACCTTCAAAAACAACAGTTGATCCTCAGAAAGACGAAAAAACTCATCCAGTTCAAACTTCCCCTGGATCTTCGTGCCGCACCGGGTGCACGTGTATTCGGTAATCATCATTGCGCCCGAGCATGCAGGACAATTGGTAAAGGTCTTTCTCATCAGTTCACCTCGCTTTCTGCCCCATAAGGCAAGATTGATTATCTGTTCATATTATACCACATGAATATCAGAATGTCAATAGGAACATAAGATATATTTATCTTCGTATTCAGATTATAAATTCCATAATCATAATATTCAACTCCCAGACTATAATTTCATAGCCTTCTCTTCCCAAGAGGCATAAGGGGGGGCAGGCTCGGAGCGTCGGTGGGGGTTGGGGTAAAATTGATCGGATTTATGCGGAATCGTGGTATAATAGCGAAGAAACCCAAGGGGTTCCTTGTTGGTTTCGCATTTCTTGCGTCGAGGTGGCTCATGGACAAACCCAGTTTCTATATTACCACACCCATATACTACGCGAACTCCGATCCGCATATCGGATCGGCCTATACTACGATCATCGGTGATGTGCTTGCCCGATACAAGCGGTTTATGGGGTATGACGTATACTATCTCACCGGCACCGACGAACATGGTCAGAAGATGCTGGAAACGGCCAAATCCATGGGAATGGATGTTCGGCTCTTTTGCGATCAGCTATCCGAGAAATTCAAAACGCTGTGGAAGGCTTTGGATATTACTCATGATGGATTCATCCGGACAACCGAGCCGCGTCATGAACGGGTGGTCCAGTACTTTGTCCAGAGGATGCTGGAAAAAGGGGATGTCTACAAAGGGACCTATGAAGGATGGTATTGCGTTCCTTGCGAGACCTTTTGCCCAGAGGATGAAATCGAGATTCGAGACGGAAAGAAGAGCTGTCCAAGTTGCGGGCGAGAGGTCCGATGGTTGGGCGAAGAAAACTACTTTTTTGCCCTTTCAAAGTATCAGCACCCTTTGCTCGACCATTTCCGAGCAAACCCGGGGTTTGTAGAACCGGATTTTCGGGCCAATGAGATGATCCGGGTTTTGGAATCGGGTTTGAAAGACCTGAGCATCACACGCACGACCTTTCAGTGGGGCGTTCCCATGCTTGAAGACCCCAAACACGTGATCTATGTATGGGTGGACGCCTTGATCAACTATATCTCCGAATTGGAGTATGGGCCCCAACCAGGGCCTTTGTTCCACCGATTCTGGCCAGCCGATGTTCATCTGATCGGAAAGGAGATCAACCGATTCCATTCCATCATTTGGCCTGCGATGCTGATGTCGGTTGGATTGCCTCTGCCCAAGAAGATTTTTGCCCATGGATGGCTAACAGTCAACGGGGAAAAGATCAGCAAATCCGTAGGCAATGCGGTGGATCCCCGCGAATTGATCCCGGTCTATGGCAAAGATGCTCTGAAATACTATCTACTCCGTGAGATCCAGTTTGGCCGAGATGGGGATTTTTCGGAAGAAAACCTGATCCTGAGAATCAATGCGGACTTGGCCAACGATCTGGGCAACCTTGTGCACCGGACCCTAGCGATGCTGCATCAAAACTTTGGGGGAACGATTCCTGCTTATGATGAACGTCTTCCTCTTTCGGAAGAAGACCAACAGCTGCGCGCGGCCTTTGACCGATTGGCCGAGGACTTTCCCCAAAAGATGGATCGGTATCAGTTTACCCAAGCTTTGGATGTCTTATGGGGCTGTGTGGGCTTGTCCAACAAATACATCGACCTAAGCCGCCCATGGGTTCTGGCTAAAGACCCAAAAGACCGCGGTTTGCTGGGGAATGTACTGATCCACTTGGCCCAGGCCATTCGAAATGTGGCTCTATACCTTAAACCCGTCATGCCCGATACTTCCCGGGAGATCTTCCGGCGGTTGGGGGTTTCGGAAGACCGATGGGCATCAGCGACATTCCATGATATCGGATGGGATGGTTCGATGGAAGGGTGGGAGGTCCGGGAAGCAGAACCCCTCTTTCCGAGGATCGATGTCAAAAAGGCAAAGCGGGTGATTCATATGCAGGGTATGGAAAAAACGGAAACTCAAGAAGAAGCGGCCCCTGACATTCCCGATGGGCTCATCGAGATCCAAGACTTCGCGAAAGCCCAGCTTCATGTAGGGTCCATTGTTGAGGCCCAAGCGGTTCCGAAGTCCAGAAAGCTGGTCCGCCTCCAGGTCGATTTGGGCTCCGAATTAGGAAAACGGCAGATTGTGGCTGGGATCATGCAGCATTATACCCCCGACCAATTGCTTGGAAAACAAGTCATTGTCGTAACCAATCTCAAACCCGCATCGCTCATGGGCGTTGAATCCCATGGTATGCTTCTGGCAGCCAAGTCTAAGGATCAATTGCGATTGCTGACTGTGGAACAAGCCATCGCGCCGGGCGCCACAATATCCTGAATGGTGAAATTGAACAGAATCGGAGGCAATCGGAACGATGGCAAAAGAAAAAGATAAGGACCAATTGGCGTTTGGGGCGCAAACGACGGGGACTGTGATAAACCGCCATTTTGAAGAGGAAATGAGCGAGTCCTATGTCAACTATTCCATGTCGGTGATCATCGGACGCGCCATACCCGAAGTCCGAGACGGAATGAAACCAGTTCAACGGCGGATCCTCTTTGGAATGATGGATCTCAAGAACTGGCACAACGCACCGCACAAAAAGTGCGCGAGAATTGTGGGCGAAGTGATTGGTAAGTACCATCCCCATGGAGATGTGGCCCTATACGAAGCGCTGGTGCGCATGGCTCAGGAGTTCAATATGCGGTATCCGTTGGTGGACGGCCAGGGCAATTTTGGATCGATCGACCGGGATCCGGCAGCTGCAATGCGCTATACCGAAGCGCGGCTGGCAAAGATTGCCGAAGAGATGTTGGCCGACATCGATCAGGATACTGTCGACTTTGTGCCCAATTACGATGAAACCTTGCAAGAACCGGTCGTATTGCCGAGCGCGTTGCCCAATCTGCTCATGAACGGAGCATCCGGTATTGCAGTAGGGATGGCGACCAACATTCCGCCTCACAATCTGGGAGAATTGGTGGATGGCTTGGTGTATCTGATCGATTCCCCAGAAGCTACCATCAAAGATCTGATGCAGTGGATCAAAGGCCCCGATTTTCCCACAGGCGGGAAGATCCTCAGCGGAGAGAACCTGCAATCCATGTATGAAACAGGTCAAGGCAGTATTGCGGTGGAAGGCGAATATGAGCTGGAAGAGGATCGGATCATCATCACCGAGATTCCCTATGCCCTCTCAAAAGCGGGATTGATCGAACAGATTGCCGATTACTTCAAGCGGCAAGAAAAACCTATGATTCGGGATATCCGGGATGAATCGGATCGACGAGGGATGCGCGTGGTAATTGAAATCGCGCGCAACGCCAACCCCCATGTGGCTCTTAACCAGATTCTCAAGCACTCGTCGTTGAGAACCAGCTTTTCAACCAAGATGTTGGTGATCGATCGGAATCGGAAACCTAGGGTCATGCCTTTGAAAGATCTTTTGGAAGCCTTTTTGGAACACAGGTATGAAGTGGTCCGAAGGCGTTCGGAGTATCAACTGTCTTTAGCGACCAAACGGGCGCATATTGTGGAAGGGCTTATGAAGGCAGCCCGATCGATCGATACGACCGTTGACATCATCCGGCATTCCAAAGATACTGAGGATGCCGTACGCAATCTCATGGAGACTTTGGAAGTCAGCGAAGAGCAAGCGAAGGCCATATTGGATCTCCGCCTCGGAAGGCTCACCTCTATGGAGGTGGATAAGCTTCTTACCGAAATGCGCGAGCTGAACCAGAAGATCCAATCCCTCAAAACCCTGTTGGGAGATGAAGAACAGATCCGGGCCGATGTGAAACGATCGCTGATCGAACTGAAGGAACAGTATGCAAATCCCCGCCGAACCCGGATCGAGACGCAAGGAATTACCGATATGGAGGCAGAAGACCTCATTGAAGATCAAGAAGTCATCATTACCGTTACCCGTAGGGGATACATCCTTCAGACCGAACTGGCCGACTATCGTAGGCAGTATCGAGGGGGACGGGGGGCCAAAGGCATCAAGACACGCGAAGAAGACTGGGTCCGGCATATTATGTCGACCAGCAAACTGGATCATACCATGTTCATCTCGTCCAAAGGGAAGGCGTACACCCTGAGGAACTACGAGATTGAAAGCACATCGAAAGGCTCAAAAGGCAAGCATCTCATGTCCTATCTGAAGCTGGATGAAGGAGAAGTGATCCGAACTGTCCTCGAGGTCGGGAAAGACTTCCATAATGGGCAAGATATCATCATTGTCACCGAGAAAGGGAAAGTCAAACGATCCTCGTTGAAAGACTTCGGGCGTGCGGGAACCAATGGTGTAATCGCAATTCGTTTGGAAGAGGGAGACCAGGTGGTTGACGCCATTCTTATCCCTGCTGCGGATGAAACGTCCCGTTTGTTCATCGCGACTAAGAATGGGATGAGCATTCAGTTCCCAACGTCTGACACGAGACGATTGGGCCGAAATACCATCGGTGTCAAGGCGATCGATCTGAAGAAGGAGGATCGGATCGTTTCTCTCACTCATTTTACCCCGCACCCGAGCGGGCAAATGACCCTGAGTCCGGGGAAGACAGTGGCGACTGTATTAACCGTGACCGAGAAGGGTTTCGGAAAACGAACACCGATCGAGGAATATCGTCTTCAATCACGGGGGGGGAAAGGGATCAAAAACTTGGCGCTCACGCCTTCCGCAGGGAAAGTGGTCAGCGTTCATTTGGTTGACAACCATGACGAGATCCTGGTGGTCACCAAATCCGGATTCACCATCCGATTTCGAAGCAGCGATATCCGCTCCATGGGTCGAGTGACCCGAGGGGTTCGAGCGATCGATCTTTCGGAAGAGGATGAAGTAGCCTCGGTCGAACTGGTCACTGGAGAGACGAACGATCCGACGCAATCAATTACAAGTATGATGGATCCGGACGGACCATCGTAGCATATCAAGGAGGGAAAAACCTATGTTGGCATCCAAAAACCAAGGGAAATGGACATTGGTGGATTTAAGCGGCACTCTGGACATTTCCAATTCCGTAGAGACAAAGAAACAGCTGGTCGAAGGGTACATCGACAAGGGAAAAACAAATTTGGCTTTGGACCTATCCAATGTGCCGATGGTAGATAGTTCCGGGTTGGGGGTATTTATCAGCCTGGTTCGTCGGTGTAAGACTTTGGGTGGGGATTTTGCCTTGGTTTGTCCAAACGAAAAAGTGGAAAAGCTTCTCAAGATCACCGGAATCGACAGATCCACCACTGTGTTGAAAAGCCCCAGCGAGCTCCGGTAAAGGGTGGGAATGATTTGTTGCGGATAACTCAATCAGGAAAATGGAAGATTGTCAGCATGAGCGGAGAGCTGGATGTCAATACCTCCAGTTCCTTCAAGGACGAGGTCGTGGAGCAACTGATCCAACAGGGCGTACGGTGGGTTGCGATGGACTGCCGGGATCTGGAGTATATTGACAGCTCCGGTCTTGCGGCGATCGTCAGCCTACACAAAAAACTCAAAACAATTGGGGGCGGATTTGCTTTGGTCGCGCTCAACGATACCCTTACCCGTCTCTTTCGGCTTACCTCTTTGGATAAAGCCCTCGCGATCTATACCGATCAAGAGGATCTGGTGGATTCGCGTTGATCAGGGTCGCGCTTGGTTCAGATCACGCAGCTTGGGTTACAAAAGAGCAATTGAAGACCTTCCTCGAAACCCAGGGGTATGTAGTTTTGGATGAAGGGACTCATTCGGCCGATTCTGTAGATTATCCGGATATCGCGCAGCGGGTATGCAGCCGGTACAGGCGGAGAGAAGCGGATTTTGGCATACTTCTGTGCGGCACGGGGATCGGAATGTCCATAACCGCCAACAAGATTCCTTCCATTCGGGCTGCCTTGTGTTTGTTTCCGGAAATGGCGGAGCTGGCCCGCAGGCACAACGATGCCAATGTGCTTGTGCTGGGCGGCAGATTGATGGGCCCCACGCTGATCCAATGGACTGTCCAGCGGTTTTTGGAGACACAGTTCGAGGCGGGACGCCATCAAACTCGTGTGGATAAAATCACGAATATCGAGCAGAAGGCGGAGTTTGAACGTGAAAGCCGTATTTGACCCGCGGGGGTTTCGCTACCATCCAAAGTGGGAAGGGATCCATCATTACCCCCTGTTTCCCCATTTTTTCGCCTCTGCTGGCGTGGAACGAATCCACCAATCTATGCAACTACAGCCATTTATCGAGTTTGCCAAGGTCCGGGAGTTTCCCCGAACCATGCTCTATACCATTCACAGCCCCGAATACGTCAAATGGTTGCTGAGCCTTTCCAAGACCATACCGGACGGCACGTCCCGGTTTCCATTGGTGATGGGCCATGACCTGTGCTACGATACTCTGACGCCTCTTACCAGAGAAAGCTTTGAGGCAGCATGGAGCGCAACCAGGATTGCTTGGACCGGAGCGCGTTTGCTGATTCAGGAAGAAGAAAGCCTGGTCTACGGGTTAACTTTTCCGTCAGGCAACCATTGTCTCCAAGGGTTTTGTGGAGGGAGCAGTTTTCTAAATCATGCAGCGCTTGCGGCTGAGTACTTTCTGAAAGAAGGGGCGCTGAATGTTGCTGTTTTGGATTTGGATCTCCATCACGGCAATGGAACCCAAGAAATCTTTTACGAAATGCCGGAAGTGCTGACAATATCAATTCACGGAGATCCCCAGACGGTTTTTCCTTGGGTCAGCGGGTTCGAGTGGGAAAAGGGAGAAGAGGAAGGAAAGGGATACAACATCAACCTTCCGCTCGAACAGGGAGCTACATTCAAGGACTACTCATGGGCATTGGATATGGCCATTCAGCAGTTGGAAGACTTTGACCCGGAGTTTCTGATCATATCGATGGCCTTCAACACCCATGCGGACAGTCCCTATCAATGGTTTCAGCTTCGGAACGATGATTTTCGCCTAATGGGCCGGTCAATTCGGTCTCTGGAAGTGCCTACGCTCATTGTACAGGAAGACGGAAGCGATTTCGAACAACTAGGAATCGCTTCATCGATGTTTGTAAGGGGGTTGGAAGGGTATTGAAGCGTGTATGGGTCGGAACAATTTGCGTCTCTCTCGTTGTTTTTGTCTTGAGTGGTTGTTTTGTTATCGAGTTTTTTTTCCCGCCGGAAAAAAAACTGTACAAAGCAAACTTTTACGCCTATTTCTATAATGTTCACCCCAAAAACCACAGCCTTCAGGGGGTGGATATTCCCATACAGTCGTTGAATTTTGGAGGACAGGAAATTGCCGAGCAGCGGATCATCGAACTTTCGTTGACTCCTTCCGGAGAAGTAGACGAGTTTGCAGATCTTTTTGCCTTTTTGGTCGTTCCCCTCTATGGAAGCCTTGATTTTGCCGAAGAGCAAATTCCCATCCGTCAGCCAGCTATTACGATCACTTTGGGGAGTACCCTAACCGCGCACTATATCAACCCAGAAACGCAAGAACCCTTCGAAGTCGATCTGCCCATCCAGCAGTCATCACGAACCTTGGTATTGAACCTAAAAGATCTCACCACAAGCGGATTCTCCACCAAAGACCGTCTGTTCCTCAATCCTGTGGAAACGCAAATATTCATGGTTTTCAACCTGGTCAATCTACCACAATGGGACAATTACGATGAGACGGTTCCGGTGAGCCTGGGCCAATCGATCTATATGATCACCGATGACCTCGTTCTTTTGTATGGGCGGATTCTTTCGCAGGATGAAGACCTCCTCCTACCCGGCCAACGCTGGTCTCTGTCCTTCCAGGACGACCCGCTTCTATATTTGGGTGGATTTCCCTTTCGAGCTTTGAGCTATCCGGTGGCTCCCTTGGATCAGCACCATTACTTTCTTCTGATCCCCAAGATGAAACAAATGCCTTCCTATATCGGAAAACTGGAGCTCTTTGGCCCGGAGAATCCTTCGGATCAGCCCGCTAAAACAATCAATATAACCGTTTCCACCGCTGTGACTCGGATCCTTCAGCATATCCAGGCAGGAGAAGAAGAGGAATGATTTACCCCAAAGGGCAGGCGGGAGAATCCGGATTGAACCTGGCCGGGAAAAGCCAACCTCGACGCCGCGCGAAAAAAAAGAAGAATTCCAGCCAGATTCTGTATTGGGTGGTTGTGGGTCTGTTGTCAACCTGGATGCTGTATCTCAACATCAGCGTCCTCTTCGATTATCAGGAAATCCGGGAAGAATACCAGCAAACCTTGGAGCAATACCAAGAAAAAAAGAGAATCTTGGATGAACGGGTTCTTGAGTTTCAGAGGCTTCAGGAATTGATCGATCATGCAAATACCCCCTAATGTCCAACGGTTTCGAGAAGAATCATTCTTCGTCACAACCTCCAACCGCCCCAAGAAAGAACTGGTGATCCGCGCCAAAGAGCTTGCGCGGCTTTTGAAGGCGCCTTACATCTCCCGAAGAACCCTGGTCCAGCATCAAAACCCGCCCCAACCCGACTTTTACTATGTAATGGAAACTGATCGGCTGGTGATCCGAGGAGCAGACGGGAGTCAGCTGTTTTTCCATCCCGCTAGCGCCAAAATGCGTCATCGGAACTTGAAAAACGGGCAAGAAGACCATCTGATTAACGTATTGGAACTGCGGGGAAATGAACAGGTCTTGGACCTAACCCTGGGATTGGGCAGCGAAGCGATACTGATGGCAGGCTACCTGGAACAGGGCGGCTTCGTTGTAGGGTTGGAAGCATCGAGACATCTTGCGGTGATTGTCGGACACGGTCTCAAAACATATCGAGACGATTCTCCTTGGATTCAACAGGCCATGAGCCGGGTAGTGGTGGAACACGCCGATTATAAGCGAAAAATCCGCGAACTGCCCGATGACGCTTATGATATTGTATACTGCGATCCAATGTTTGAAAGCCCGGTATGGGAATCGTCCGCCCTCAATGCCATCCGCCCGTTTGCTATCTACGATTCGATCGATTTGGAGGACGTTGACCACATGAAACGGGTTGCTCGAAAGAAGGTTGTGCTAAAGGCCTTGTATCGGGATTCTCTTTTTGATCAAATTGCGGTGGATCATCTAACCGGTAGCCGCCACAGTGGGGTGCTTTACGGTGTGATTCACCCTTGATTCCCGTCATCTTTGGCCCAACAGCCATTGGAAAGACCGAGCTTCTCCTCTCCCTTTCGGATCACTTCCCGATTGAAGCGATCTCCATGGACTCCATGCAGATATATACGGAAATGGATATCGGAACGGCCAAACCCACTCATGATGAACGACAGCGATTGCGACACTGGATGATCGACATCGTACGGCCCGATGAACCCTTCGACGCCTTTTCGTATGCCCGTCTCTGCAAAGCGTGCATTGCCGACGTGCAAAGCAGGGGAAAGATTCCGATCGTTGCCGGAGGAACCGGCCTGTATCTGGACGCTCTTTTGTATGGGATTGCGCAAGGCGTGCAACGAGATGAATTGGTTCGGGCCCATCTGGAAAGCCAAGAGCGAGAGCGGTCGGGGTTTTTGTACCAAAGACTGCAAAAGATCGATCCTCCCTCTGCCCAACGGATCCACCCCAACGACCTTCGAAGGATCATTCGCGCCCTGGAGATTCACCAAATCACCGGAAAGCCATGGTCAGATCTGAGAATCCATCATCAGCCCGACCCTCAGTATCGATTGGTCATCCTTTCACGCGACCGCTCGGAGTTATACCGCCGGATTGAAGCACGGGCGCCGATCATGGTCGACTCGGGACTGATCGATGAAACTCGAATGCTTGTACAGCGGTATGGAACAGAGCACGCATCGATGAAAGCCATCGGATACCGCCAGACCATCCAATACCTCCAAGAGGAGATCAGTAGCATCGATGACTTGAAATCCGTGATCGCGCGTGATACCCGGCATTATGCCCGGCGTCAAATCATATGGGGCAGAAAGTATTCTCATGCCTTACATTGGCAATTGGGCAGCGATCCATTGGGCAGTACCCCCCATGATTGGATGCGGACGATCCTGGGTGATACATGAATCCCCCTTTCCTTTACTTGGGTACCCCGCTTTATGGTATAGTAGAGTAGGTATTCCAGTACCCGTTGTTTTTGGTTGGGAAAGAAAGAGAGAGAGAATGGATTCAAGGGGGAGAGTGTATATGGCGGATAAGTTCAATCTGCAGGACCGGTTTCTGAACCATCTACGCACGCATAAGATCGACACAAAGGTCTATCTGATCAATGGGTTTCAAACCAAAGGGATCATCAAATCCTTTGACAGTTTCACCGTCCTGCTCGAAGACGGGAAAACCCAGAACCTGATTTACAAGCACGCAATCAGCACCATCACGCCCGATACCTATGTTCGCTTGATGAAGCCAGGTGATGAGGACGAAAACAATCAGAACTGATCCAAGCAAGGGGAACCATTTGGAACGAGCGATTTTGGTTGGTGTTGGGACCAAGGATCTCCCCGTTGATGAGATCCATCAATCGCTGGACGAGCTCTCAGACCTTCTGCGAACCGCCGGAGGCGTTGTTGCTTCTCGGCTGATCCAAAGGGTGGATAAAGTGCGAAGCGCCATGCTGTTGGGTTCGGGGAAGGTAGAAGAACTGAAACAGATGATCGAAGAGACGGAAGCGGACTTGGTAGTCTTTGACCACGAGCTTTCGCCCACGCAGCTGAGAAATTTAGAGGCAGGGTTGGATTGCAAAGTACTGGACCGGACGCAGCTGATTCTTGACATCTTTGCCCTCCACGCTGTAAGCCGCGAAGGAAAACTCCAGGTGGAAATGGCCCAGATGCAGTATATGCTTCCCCGGCTGATTGGTATGGGGAAGGCTTTATCCCGTCTGGGAGGCGGAATTGGCACACGAGGCCCCGGGGAAACCCAGCTGGAAGCCCAACGAAGGGCAGCGCGGCAACGAATGGCTCAGCTGCGTCTTGTTTTACAGAAGCTGGAGACTCAACGAACCCTTCAGAGAAAGAAGAGGCTAGAAGGCCCAATTCCGATTGTTTCGATCGTAGGATACACCAACTGTGGCAAATCCACGTTGATCCGCGCCTTGTCCCGAGATGAAGAAATCTATGTTCAAGACGCCTTGTTTGCCACTCTGAGCCCGGTATCCCGCAGAGTCTTCTTGGATCCCAAAACCCAGATCATCCTGAACGACACCGTAGGATTCATCCGAAAACTCCCACACACCATCATCCAAGCCTTCCACGCAACCCTGGAGGAGATCCGGGTCAGCAAGCTCTTGATCCATCTGGTGGACAGCAGCGATCCGAATCTGGACAAAAAGATCTCCGAAAGCCAAAAGGTACTCACCGAAATCGGCGCCCACGAGATTCCAAGGATCTTGGCCTTCAACAAGATCGACCTCATCGATCATGAACGGCGCGAGCATCTTCAGATGGCCTTTCCACAGTCCATCCAGATATCCGCTCTTCACAAAGAGACCCTCTTTCCCCTAACCGCTCAAATCATGGCACATCTCAAAACCTGATCGATCATTCCTTTCGGATGGCCTGCCAGATCCCATTGTGAAGCAAACCCAAAGCATAGGCCCTCATTGTGCCGGAGATTTCCGTCATTCCTTCGTTCAGCTGCCCCAAAAACTCCGCGGTTCCAAACCCGCCTTTCTCCTGCCCGTACAGGTAGACCTGCCCGGTTTCGGTAAAGATCCCTCGGACATCCATGGTCATTCCTTCCAGGGTAAGCGATCCACGCAAGGCATAATCATCCTGCTCGATATTCAGGTCAAACGAGAAGGATAAAGGAAGGGGCGATAGGATCTGAACCGATACAGACCAAAGGCCTGCAACGGGGGGAGCATCGCCAGTGCCGGGATCAAATGGAGGGAGAAAGTCCATTGCGCAGCCTCCAAGAATAAAGAGGAGAATCAGGCACAAAGCGCCCAACCCAATCCGACCAACCAGTTTATCGTACCGCATACCATGTACCGGTGACAGCATTTCCCAAGATCTCACCCGATACCGTCCCTTCCATTTGGTCTGATTGAACCAAAGCGCCTGAAAACGTGATCGTGCCTAAAGCGTCATCAGATCCGGTCATCGTTAGGGTTCCCTGCGTATCGATGGATCCGAACAGCGTGATGGCGATCCCTTCCACGGTCAGGGTTGTCTGGAGCTGATTGCCCTCTTGCTCGACGAATAAACCGAATACCAGACCTCCGATCAGGTTCGTGTCAATATAAACGGTCCAATCCCCCGATATATCGGGAAAAAGATCAACTTCCTCAGCGCGGGTGCGGAAAGACCAGATCGCCCCATCAGACCCTTCGACAGCCCCCCAGTCGTTTACCGCGCGGACCCGCCACTCATAGTCTGTTTCCGGGGTTAAATCATACAATCGCAAGTACGTAAGCGGGGTCGGTATTTCTGTCCATTGGGGGTGGGAAACAGAACGGAAGAACAGTGTATATTGAACCGCATACCGGCTCTTTGTCCAGTAGAAGATGGGATCCAACGGGTGATCGACCAATCCGTCCGCTGGCGATAGCAGGAAAAAGGGTTGAGGGGGCGTTTCATCGTTCCAATCGAGGGTTGTAAAGGACCATATGGCGCCATTTCCGGCCTCGGTTGTCCCAAAGGCGTTTTTGGCGCAGACGGTCCAATAATAGGTCGTGTTAGGGAGTAGAGGACCGGTGGAAAACTGGGTATTGCTGGTCTGTGTGGGAACGATGGTTGAGAAGTCCGGTTGCGTGTGAAGATATAGGTCATAGCTGGTTGCGCCGGCGCTTTCTTCCCATAAGAGAATCCCTTCCAGGTCAACATCCAGGGCGCCGTTTGCTGGGAGGAGCATGGAAAAGGGATCCGGCGGGCCGGGTGGCAGGGGAGCAGTTTCTGTCGTAAAGGACCAGTACGGATCCCCTTGCGCAGGAGTATCCCCATAGGCGTTGTGAGCGGTTACTGTCCAGTAATAGGTTGTGGCTTCTTCGAGCGGGCCGGGAGCGTATGATGGTTCATATACGATCTGGGTTTGGGATATGGGAAGTTGGGAACCGAACCACACGGAATAGAATTCCGCGCCTTCGCTGCTGCTCCACAGAAGCGTGGGATTCACTGACACGTCTTGCGCATCGTTTAGGGGGGTCAACAGGACGAAACTCCCCGGGGCTGAAGGGGGTATGTCTGCCGGCTTGACGGAAAAGGACCAGAGGATCCCGCTATTGGAGGTTTTCTGACCCAAGGAATTCTTCGCAACCACTTTCCAATAATACGTTTGCCCTTGAGCAAGGCTGGAAACCCACAACACTGGCGCGGTCGTTTCGGTGGGTTGCAAATGAAAATCTTGCGCGGGGCTAAGATAGACCTCATATTTGTCTGCGTTGATGCTGGGATTCCACATCAGGTACAGCGCGTTCGCATCAATTTGGACGCCATTGGCTGGGCTATAGAGAAAAAAAGCTTCGGGCCCTGTGATATTTGCATTCTCATTTGAAACCACGCAACCGGTAAGACATACCATAATCCATACCGTAAGCCAAAATACTGCTAAAGGAAGAAATCCCCTTTTTTTTCGCATATATCCGCCTCTTTCTTGATGAACCAATTATACCATACATAATGGCGACCAAAAAAAAAGAAGGCGCTCATTAGAGCGCCTTCTGTCGAGGTTTCTTTTGAACTCTAGTACACGAGCAAGAAAATATCGACTTCTGGGATCCCTACGGTCAGAGTGCTGACCGGAGGTACGGGACCCGTGAGCAAACCTAAGCCTGCGTAATTATTCGCTGTAATAGTTCCATATTTGATTGGATATACATACGGCAATATTGCTTCGTGATTGAAGGAAGCAATGATATCCTGGAGCAGAATTCCATCTTCTAGGGATATATCGGCTTGCATGCTGCCAAAATCGAACATGGCGCCGGTGAATACCCCATAGCCGATTTGGGTGAGCACGTCTGTGGCCAAGAAGTGCAGGGATCCGAGAAGATCGTCTTCATCCGTTGGGTTGGTTGTTGGGATGAATCCTCCCGATTTTGTCCAGACGTCGAACAAGACCACATTTTCAATCGGATTTGCAAGGATCTGGTTGAATCCAAATCGAATGTAGTTGATTGTTCGTACATCGCTGCCATTTAATTGCACCCAATCACTTCCATTGTCACTGACTCTGACGGTATTGGCTTGGAAGGGTTGACCCAACATCCAGACCTCATAGTCCAAGGTTTGAGCCACGATTGTTTCACTTAAGTCAACCACCACCACAGTCCATTGAGGCATTATTGAGGTATCGGTAGAAATAGCAGAAATGATTTTGGGATGGATGTAAACCACAGTGGCAGATTTCGTTTCTTCCGTCCAGTGCCATCCGTCAAACGCCCAGGCATTTGCATTAAAGGTATATTCTGTGTCAGTAGCAGGGGCTGTTACCGAGACGGTTGTGGCCAATCGGGTAGGATGAAGGGCATTTCCCGTAAAGTCAGATTGCCATTCGTCTTTACCCCCAAATTCGAACCAGAGATCGAATCGGTCACAGTTGTCGTCTTCTGCAGTTGCGTATCCGCGGATATAGACAGGCGACGCGGTGGTTGTGTATTGAGCGAGAGGATTCAATGCCATAGATGGAAGGAAGAGAGTTGGAATGTCTTCTGGAATCCGTTTCATATTCATCCCAAAGAAGTCGATATCGATGACCGGCGCGTTTCCGCTGTATATCCCACCAATTTCAAAGGTTTCTTCAACCGGTTGCCCAGCGGGTTCCTGGTCTCGCGCCATGGACATGAGCCAGTCAAGGTCGGGATAGGCCTTCACGTGGACAGTTCGCGTTGGTTCATAGGAAGGAGGTACCGGCACAACCACCGATACGACTTCCAAGCTAGGATCGAATTCGAAGGTCTCTGTGGCGTCTCCACAAGGGCAAATAGAGACTTCGATCTTGCTGATCCGGCCATTTGTGGCTGTTGCATGAACCGTCATGGTAGCTTCTTTGAGGGGAGCAGTTGGTTCTTCAGGCTGGTCGGGCAGTCCGTCAGGACCCTCTGGTGGTGACGCTTCAGGAATATCGGTCCATATCACATCGATTAGTACTTCAAAATCACCAAAGATCTTCAGCTTCAACCAACTATCCCAATGTCCGGGATTGTTTAACTCATCCACCAAGGAAAACTGGATATACTTGGCGCTGTTGGGGCTTGTGGTCTCCCATATGACGGTATAGAAGTCGATGTTGTTGAAGAGCACATGCTCCGGAATGCTCCGTGGGTCACGAGTCAGGGTTCCGTAAGCGCCCCAACCAGTTCCATCGATAAAATACTGATGCCAAGGAGTCGTGATTGCCAGATCTTCGGGTGGAATCGGAGCGCGGGTTAAGTAGCGCAACGAAGCTACCGCGATGGAATCCGAAGGGAACCCGAGGAGATAGGAATTCAGGACATTGGTAATGTGCATGGGATCGGGTGTATGGTTAAAGTTGACGTACGTTGCGCTGGGCCACCAGAGCCGGACCTGATGTTTCACAAGATCGCGCGCGCGGTCCATACGCAACCTTGGAGCGACATCAAAGGGGTAGTCGTATACAGGGGGGTAGTCCGCGTATACAGGGGGAACATGATCGCGAACAAAAGCGGAAATCCCTTTGGCGTACTCGAACATCAACCCGCCGCGGTCATATACGTGGAAAGCTCCCCACCGTCGCGCCACAGACGGTTCCAGATCGCTGAGGCTTCGAGGAACGCGTTCCAGGATATTCAAGTGGGAGTAGGT
>Ga0334885_1002363_pt1 | contig 19756 bp, 29 predicted proteins | sample GraSluR1_MG_8_FD_207233 | JGI IMG/M metagenome (GOLD analysis project Ga0334885, IMG submission 207233) | Sludge microbial communities from methane-producing bioreactor in Wageningen University, Netherlands - Granular Sludge_31_05-R1 | ecosystem: Engineered > Bioreactor > Anaerobic >...
GCTCTGCTCATGCCGCTTATAGTATACCTTATAGTAGCCCAGGTTGACAACCGTGTCTCCAAAAGTTCTTCCCGGACCCCCTCCGTCCCAGATCATGTACGCCTCGTTGAACCACCGGGCCAGGGCTACGGCCCATCGGGCATACGTCTCCGGCTTGATCCAGGGGTCTGCGAATTCGGCGAGCTGTTCACCCGTCTCGATGTTCCCCGCGGCCGCCGCGGAGTTGCTTGCCCCGGTCCCCGCCGAGATGTCGAATGCCACCGCCGCCTTGATGTGCGAGGGCACCATCCCGTCGTCGTCCGGGTAGAACCACAGGTGAAGATTCCCGTGTGGGTCCTCACGGAACCCCGTCGGCCGGCACGTCTCCTCCTCGTACTCCAGGAATCCCGTCAAGACCGGCTCCGTCGCGTACTTCGACCGCAAGTCCTCCATCTTCTCGGGGTCGAAGAACGGCGAGTCCGCCGCGAACGGGTCGATGTCCAGCTCTTGGGCGATTTCCTGCTCGTGCACCGCCCGGTCACACTCGAAGTCGTACCAGGGGCTTCGCAGCTTCCCATCGAGCCGGAACGGGTAGTCGTCCGGGAACTGGTATTCCCGCTCGGTCCGCGTCTCCGGGTCCTGAAGACGGACCTTGCCGCGGAACTCCGTGTCGAGAAGCACTAATCGCCCGCCACTGGTCGTATACAGCCCACGACGCTTCTCCGGGTGCAGCGACCAGTGAAGCCGCAGCTTGCGGATCGCCCCCAGCGAGAGCTGATAGAACGCCGTCGCCGTCCCCTTGTGCGTGCTGTTGAAAAGCCGCACCTTCGTGACGTCACGCGTGCTTGACAGGACCGCATGACCCTCCGGCACCGCCGCGAACTCGTCGAGCAGCATCGCCGTACACCGGCCACCTCGCGTCACGTCCCCCGTCGTCGCGCATCCTTCAATCGTCGAACGCGTCAACGGGTTCGACAGGTGCAGCTCCGTCCGCTCCTTGCCCCGCGTGATCGGCGGCCGGAGAAACCCCGGAAGGTGCTCGATCAGAAAATCCACCTTCCAGAACAGCGAGTCCGTGTTGTCCGTCTTGTCCACCAGGTCCTGATTCCGGCTCACCAGCCGAAACGTCAAAAACTCGCGGAATAACCACTTATAGGTGAGCGCCACGACGTACATCCACGACGCCCCCATGTCGCGGCTCTTCTCAGACAACTGGTCAAACCCCCCGTCAATCGCAGCCTGGATCTCGTCCAACGCCACGTCCTGGCAGTCCCACGTGATGAACGGCAGGATCGTCCGCCCCCCATCCGCCCGCGGCTCATGCACGAAACAAAACGTGTTCACGAAGAACAGCATGTCCCGAGAGCACATGATCCACAGCTCGCGGGCATACTTCGCGTCCTCCAACGCCAGCCTCAGCAGCCGCCGGCGAAACCGAACGTTCCCCTCAACCGTCTTGTACCCCCGGATCGTCCGGCAACACCAGTCATAGTGCGGGTACCGACTCCGCACCGCACCGTGCGAGTCCATCACCTCCACCAGCCGCTCCAGGTGAGAACGCGTCCCCTTGGCGTCAAACACCCCCGCCCGAAGAAGGTCCGCTATCCTCGCCCGCAAGCCGGTCGAGCAACTCAAACTGCTCCCGTCCGTCATCCCGGAACTTCTCCATGCTCTCGATCTGGCTGCGACTCGGCACGATCTTCGCAAACAGCCCCTTGTAGAACTCCCCAATCCGGTCCGAGTCGTGCTGCACGTGCTGCAACAACGCCCACGCCCCAGGGTTCGGGGCGTCCTCCGGCTTCACATCCGCCACCCCCAAGTGGTAGTACACCCAGAGAATGTCCGACGGAACGTCCACCTTCCCCACATCCGCCGATGAAAAACACGCCCGCTCCGCCACCCCCGGATTGCTGTCCCCCGCCTCCTCCTTCCCATCCCCCTCCAACACCACTACCGCCTCACCACGCTCCTTCCGCTTCCATAACCCATCCGCCTCCGCCTGGGCCGCCTTGTGAGCCAACTCCGTATTCGATATCCCCGTCACCGGGTCACGAAACACCTCCCGATAGTGAGCCCTCCGAGACGTGAAGTACTCCCATAGCCCCGACGCCTTGTATAAGCCCTTCTTCGACTCCCACTCCGGCGTCCGAGTCGAACAAAACTCCCCAATGTACCGCTCACCGGCCATCCATGACCTCCAACCAAATCCGCCACCACCATAAGATACCCTTATACTGCCATAAGGGCAACACCATCCGCCGAAATCACCGCCCCACGCGGCCACCAGGCCGCTCCGGGAGGGGCCACCAGACCAATTCCAGATACCGCACGTCGGTACCGATAAATCGCTTATCAGTCTGGATGCCGGGGGTCCAGTACTTGGAAATTGTGTGACGCGGGGGAAGGGGTACGTATGAGTCCCGGCACCGCCGGGGGGCGGGGGCGTGGCAAACATTCCCGGCGGCCGTCGTTTTTCGTTCGGCCTTGGCCCGGCTCGGCCTTGGCCTTGGGCTGGTGATCGCAAGATGTTGGGGGTGCTGGCTGGTCGGAAGCGTTCGCTCCCGTCCAACGCCGCCCAAACGGGGGGCAAACAGGGGTCAAGCGGCATCGGCGCCCGGTCCCATCGGAACACACGGCCGACCGTCGACCTCCACTGGCTCTGGCTCGGATGTACGCCCCGTCCCTGCCCGGTCCTGCCCGGCTCTGGCGATAAGCCGTTATCGTGCAGCCGTTGTTTGGCGGGTCTTTGGCGGGGTCTTGCCCCTGCGTCGTCCCTGGGGGGCTCGTGGTGAGTGTGTGTGTCTATGGGTGGTTTGGCTGTCCCGGCGGCGGTGGGGCTTGGGCCGTGGGCAATCCGTGGGTAGATCGTGGGTAAGCTGGCTGTTGCGCCGGTCTGGAAGGGGCGTTGTTGGGGGCAGGCCGATATAAGATTTATCACCCGTCAAATCGGCGATTTTGATAGCGCCAAGGCCGATAAGCCGGTGCCCTCACATTTTTTTTGGAAACATGCCAGATTTTTGATTGACGCCGGCGTCCGTTGGCCGTATACCTACCTTGTAGGCCTGGACCGGACGTTCCGGCCGGACAAAAAGACAAGGGAAAGGGTAGAACGATGAAGACGTACCGAATCGAGACCTGGCACCGAGGCAGCGCGCGCGACGGCGAGTGGACGTCAGACGCGGACATGCTGCACCGCATCTCTCAGATCGTCCACGACGACGTACCCGATGGCATCCCGGACCTGTACTGGCCCGACGACCCGATCACCATCTCCGGCGAGACGCCGGAGGACCTGCTATGCGCCCTATACGCCCAGATGGTGGAGGGGCTGAGCGAGTGCCATCTGCTCATCTACGGGCTGCGGCGATATGCCCAGGTCCGCGATGCGATGGGGCTGGGCGGACCCGACAATGACTGGACGCCGTTTGGCGCCGATGACCTGGACTCGGCGGACGCCGAGGATTACGAAGAGCTCTGCACGACCGTCGGCGAGGTGTTCGGCGACGAGGCCGAGCGCAGACAGCGGGCGGCACTCCGCGAGGTACTCGCTGAGGACGACGCCTGACCCGCGCCCGAGGGCCCTACGGGGCCCAAGGGCCTGGGCCGGACGGTCCGGCTTGGGGATTACGGCTTATCAAGGGAGTAGAGCAATGGCGAAGGCAGAGAAGATCACGGAACCGACGCGGGGCACGTACAAGGGCTCACCGACCTTGTCGGTGCCGAAGGGTAACGGCTACGGCTTCACCTTTGGCGTGGCCAAGGCCAAGGCAACCATCGAGCACATCGACGCGATCAAGGCGTTCGTGGCCGAGTGCGGGGCTGATGCGAAGGGAGGTGAGTAATGTACAAGATCGTGCCGAGTGACAAGCTTACCGCGCTGCTGGACTTGGTTGAAGAGCTTCTCGCGGCCGGTGAACGATTGCACGCGGATGACGTGCATTTTCTGGACGAGTGCAGCAACTGTAAGCTCATGGCCGACGCCCGGACCTCCCTGGAGTGGTGGGACGCCATCGAAGAGCGGTCTAACCAAGCGGAGGACGACATTCTTTACCTTGCCGAGACGGCCAAGGAGGTGTTGGACGTGGTTGACCGTCTTGAAGACGCCTTGGACATCTTCTTGCCACCGGCATCACGGCTACGCGAGGCGATTGCCCTGGTGAATGAGGCGTTCCCGGCGGAGCGTGAAGGGCAGTATGAGGAAAGGGGCTGACAATGGAAACGGTTATCGAAACGAGATCACAACGGGCACGCGAAAACGACCGGCGGCGGCGTCATAAGCTGATGACGGCCGAGTTGAGGCGGCGCATCCCGCCCCTGCGTGGGCAGGAAAGCCAAGGCAACGAGGCGATGGTTTATGCCAAGTTCTTCACGCCGATGGGCCCGTTTACGTGGTACGTGACGGAGTTCGACGGTGACGACACGTTCTTTGGGCTGGTGGATTGCGTTGAGCGAGAGTGGGGTTACTTCTCGCTTCAAGAGTTGTCCGAATTGCGACACACGTTGGGGCAGGCGTGGATACCGGCGGTGGAGCGGGACAAGTTCTGGCGTCCGAAGCGGGCCTGTGACTTGGGGCAATATGACTGACAGAGCGTCCGGGCCCGGGCTGGCGCGGGGCCAGACCCGGGCCGGACACCCATACGCGAAAGGAGTCTAGCATGAGCATGATCGGAAAGCAACAGTACATTTGGCGGCGGCAGGGCTCGGACCGGGCCCACACCATCACGGCCAGGGACCCGCAACACGCGATGAGCATGTTGGTGACGGCGGCTCGAATCCTGCGGTGGTCTGGGCGGTTTGAGTTCTTCTCGCATGACGGTTCGGCGGTCGGCATCCTGGACGTGTCGGGCAAGGGCCGCGTGCGGATTGACGTGGCGCGGAAGGAGGTGGCGGTATGAGTGACGCCAAGCACATCACGTATCGAGGTACGAAGAGTCTTGGGGCGCGAGTCTACGCCCTTTTGTACGCTGGCGCTAAAGGCGGGGCTGAAATCAGGCACGTCGTCCGGCATTCACCGGATGGGCTGTCGTGGGGCTATGGCGGGAGCGGTCCGGCGGACTGTGCCCTGTCCATCCTGCACGACTTCTGCGAGCGGACGGGCCGTCCGGTCGAGGTGGCCGAGCGGTGGTACATGGCGTTCAAATGGGACTTCGTGGCGGTCCAGGGGGTGGAATTGACCATTGCCGGGGCCGACATCGCCGAGTGGCTGGACGCAAAGGAGGTGACCCATGAGCACGCTATTTGAGCGATACCGCCCGAAGCGGTGGAATGAGGTCGTCGGACAAGAGAAGGTGATGGAGGTCATTGTAAGGCTCGCACAACGCGGCCTGGGTGGCCGGGCCTACTGGATCGCCGGGCAGAGCGGCACGGGCAAGACCACCATCGCGAGACTGCTGGCCCGTGAGATCGCCGACGATTTCTTCATCGAGGAGATCGACGCGACGACGTTGACGCCGGCAAAGCTGGCCGAGATCGAAACCCAGATGCAGACGATGGGCTGGGGCCGGGGCGGGAAGGCCTACATCGTGAACGAGGCGCATGGCTTGCGGAGGGACACCGTGCGACAACTGCTGGTGCTGATCGAGCGGCTCCCGCGGCACGTGGCGTTGATCTTCACGACGACCATCGAGGGGCAAACGTGCTTCGAGGGCATGGACGACAGTTCTCCCCTGCTGTCTCGTTGCGTCGATTTGCGGTTATCGCGCCGCGGGCTGGCCGAGGCGTTTGCCGAGCGGGTCAAGGAGATCGCCGAGGCGGAGAACCTGGACGGAAAGCCCATCGGGGCGTACATTAACCTGGCCAAGGAGACCCGCAACAACATGCGGGCCATGCTCCAGGCCGTCGAATCGGGAAGGATGCTGCTATGACACAGACGTATGACATGCTGCTGTCGAGGGAGGAGATTGAGGCGCTGGACGAGATGCTACAGATCGCACAGAACGACCTGGCAATCACCGCCGTCGCAACCGCAGAGGCACGCAAACAATCCCCCGAAATGCAGGCTCGCCACAAACAGTGGTCGGCCAAGCTGGAATTAGCCCGCGGCGCGGTCGCGACGCTGCGAAACCTGTACACGTAACGAGGTCAGAAACAACGACCGCTGTTTCTTACAACCGGGGCCCGGTCCGCCGGGCCCATAACCTCTTATCACGGAGACGAGCAATGACACGCCAAATATGCGAAACGTGCCGCTTCTTTGTCCCGGCGGAGGCACACCGAAACATCGGTGGCGGCAATTGCCACCGCTATCCGCCAGCGGTCTTCTGGGACCATGACGTGCAAGAACCTTGGTGGGAGTTCCCGGCGATGATTCGCGATGAATGGTGCGGAGAATGGCGGCCGCGCACATCCGAAGGAGACGACGCATGTACGTAACGCGATGGGCGGTACGGGGCCGGCTGGGCGACCACCGGCCCACCCTGGAACAGATCGGCAAGGCCTTGCCAACGGGCTGGATTGCCGGCCAACGGGACGAGGTGGAGGCCACGGGCCGTCGCATGGCCGAGGTGGCGGCCAAGGCCCAAGGGCTGGACCCGGAGACCTGGCCGGAGTCCCTGCGCTTCGAACCGATCGGCATGGACCCCGTGGACTTCCGGCAGATCGTCCGGGACCGGGCGGCCGAGGTGGGCGTCAACACGTACCAGCTCGGGGTGATGGCCGGGATTTCGCCGCGGACCCTGGCGTATTGGGTCAAGGGCTCGAGCGACGAGATCGGCGACAAGAAGCTTGCCGCGGTCCTTGCGGCCTTGGGCATAAAGGTGAAGTGATGACCCGCAAGAAGAAACCCGTCCGAGGCGTGGTGATCTATGCGAGGTTTAGCCCGCGGCGCAACGCCGATGAGTGTGCCTCCTGCCAGACCCAGATCGAGCGGTGCATGGCCTGGGCGACGTGGAAGGGCTATCCGGTCAAGGCCACGTACCGCGATGAGGGCTTATCGGGCAAGGACGACAAGCGTCCGGGCCTGCAACAGGCGCTCGAGCACGTGTGTCGGGCGAAGCTGGCCCTGGTGGTGTACTCGTTGAGTCGGCTGGCGAGGAACACCCGACACGCCATTGAGATTAGCGAGCGATTGGACAAGGCCGGGGCGGACCTGGTGAGTCTGCACGAGGAGATCAACACGACGACCAGCAGCGGGCGGCTGTTCTTCCGGATCATCGCCGCGATTGACGAGTTCGAGCGGGAGATCATCGCCGAGCGGACCAGCGAGGCCATGATAAGCCACCAGGCCCGGGGCCGGCGGATGAGCAGCCAATGCCCGTATGGATGGAAGCCGGACCCGGAGAACCCCGCCCGGATGATCCCCGACAAGGACGAGCGGCGGGCGATCACGTGGATGCGACGGCTCGCAAAGAAGGGCCTGTCGTACCGCGCGATCGGCCGCACACTCGTCCAGGGGGGAATGCTTCCCCGCACCGGGGGCACCTGGAGTCACTCGGTCATCCGGGAGATTCTGACGAATCGCCAAGACTATCCTTGAGACGAGAGACCGCCTCGTATTCCAGATCATCCAGCCAGTCACGCACGAAGATTGAGAATGCGTCCGGGCTCGTGTTAAACTCCCTCATCACGCGGTCGATGGTGTAGCTGGACTGCACCACGCCCACGCCCGGGATGTCGGCGGCCATTGTTGCGATCTTGGGTGAATCGGCGTCGAAGGTCGGGATCTTGACGGCCATGTTGAGCTGCGGCCCGATGAACGACAGCACGACCCGGATTGCGTTGCCGATGACCTCCCTCGGTTGCGGTTTCGATGCCACCATCACTTTACCCTCATTTCATCGACCAGGGCCCGTGTCTGGGGCTTCTGGACGCCTTTGAGCACACTCTTGATTGCCGCGGCGTCCTCATCCTCCAGGGTGCCGAGCGCCTCATCGACGCCCCGCACCACCTGATGCAGGGCCTCGGTGACGGGCTGATCCTTCTTGGCCTGTCGCTTCTGGCCGGCGACCACACCACCGACGCCGGCGGCTAGGGCCCCGGCCAGGGTCACCCACCAGCCCGCGGCGCCGGGGATCTGCATCCCGATCTGACGGGCCGTCTCGCCGATGATGACCAGCTCGTCACCCCAATCGGGGCTCGGATTCGCCAGGACCTCGGTGATCTTTTCCTGAATCGCCGCGGCGGCCTCGTCGGCCTGGGCCTTATAAGCGGCGATCGTTGCGAGCCGGGCCTCAAGCTCGGTGATACGCTCTTCAAGCTTGGCCCGCTCCTCGGCCGACATGTCGAACTCGGCCAGGCTGGCCTTGGCCTGTTCCAGCACCGGCCGCAGCTCGTTGATCGCCGCGGTCGCCTGCCGGCTGACGCCCTGGGCCTGGGCCAGGAGCTGCTGATAGGCCTCGATCCGTGCCTGTGTCCCTTCGCACCCCGCCATCGTGAACATCACGACGGCCACCACCATGACTGATAGCTTCCTTGCGTGCCTCATTTTGGTACCTTCCTTCGCTTGTGTGAGGTTTTCTTCAGGCGACGCGACTGATGTGTCGGCCTCGCCACGTTCGTCGATTCTGGTGGATCCTCGTGATCCTGGTGGTAGCCCAAATCCTTCGCGACCTGGAGGTATTCGCACACACTCAGCGGCCGCCGAAGCTGCGTTCGCAAGCGGTCCACCGCGACCAGGTATCGCGCCTCTTCATCCGTGTAGCCGCTGCCACGAACTCCGCCCGTCTCGCTGCTTTTTCGTCCTCTGTACCCCATTTGTCTTCTCTCCCTGTACACCGCACCTTTTCGGCAGGAGGGGGACCGCCTGCCCCGTGGCCGTGCGTGCGGGGGTGACCCCTGCCCAAGACCCCTATGCTGTTCGTTCGCCCGGTCGCTCGCCTAGCCGAGGAGGTACGACCTGCCTTGGGTGGCGTCTGCTCAGCTCGCCGGTAGACCCGCAGTCCTGTCGTCTCGACGGTCTCGGGCCCTCGCTCGAGCACGTGCGGATGAGCAGCTCATCAGCTCTACGCCGGGCCAGGCTTCATTTGCACGCTATGTCTGATCACACATCATCATCTGGAACCCTCTATTGAGCCGACGGGTCACCGAGTTCGGCCGTCTTATGTGCCACGGGCCATCTCCTTGAGGTGGTCGATGATCCGCTGGTGTCGCTGGTCGGCCAAATCGCGGGCGCGAGCGATGACGGCCTCATCCTCCAGAAGCGTGAGGACGTGGGCCAGTGTCGGGTGCTCCCGGTCCGTGACAAACTCCCTGTTCAGCGTGCCGCACGTGAACAGCCTTCTGACCTTCCCCATCAGCGGCCCGATCTCCTTCTTCGCGTCAAGTATCGAGATATTCTCAACGTGCTCGACGACCTGCGCCATGAGGTCTTTCTTCTCCTGCGTCTCCGTGCTCATTTTCGTCTCCGTTTCCTGGTTTTTGTGGTTTTTGTGGTCTTTGTGGTCTTCTTGGGTGGCGGATTGACCGGCCAGGGCTCCAGATAGATCGCCGACGGGCAGTGGATTGGCACGCCGGTCTTGAGCCGCTCGACCCACCAGCCGCCGACGGGGTGCCGGTGCATGGCCCGGACAATCTCTTTCTTGTCACCAATCTGCATCAGGTATTTTTCGCCGGGGATTGGTCGTCCGATCATCGCCACGCTCCTGCCTGATGCACCAGGTTGACGATTTGTTCGGCGCCGGCGCCGGCGTTGGCCCAGGCCCGCACGTCCTTGTAGGCGCCCGGCGTTTTGATGATCGTGAGCCCGCGGCACAGCGGCCGGACCGCCTCGGCGAGAGCACGGGCGCCGGCGATGCCGGGCGACCGCCTCCCGCCGGGCAGGTCCTTGGGCAGGTCGTTGTCCGCAATGATGACGACATCCCTGCGCTGGCGACCGAGCCATTGAACGAGCAGGTCCACGCCGCCCGTACAGGACGGCCGGCCCAGGGCCGCAAGGCCCATGTCCAGCAACGCCGCGCAATCGGTCGGACCCTCGACGAGGTATAAGGGCTGATCGTCCGCCTGATCGACGCCGAACGGCCAGAACAGGCCCGTCTTCGAGCCCGGGATGCACAGCTTGCTCCCGTCGTCCTTGCGGAGGCGGATTCCGATGACGTTGTCGTCCGCATCGCGCATCGGGAACGTGTACGCCTGCATCGGCTCATACCAGCCGGCCTGGAGGCGCATGAGCGACGCCGCCGTCACGCCCAGCCTCGAGGCCAGGTGCCTGAGCTTGGGGATGCCGTCGTTGGCGCAGCGACAGGCCAGGGCGTGCCAGTCCCGGTCGGGCTTCGGTCGCGGCGTCGGCCGCCGGACGTGCCGCGGCGCGGGGACAGGGTCATTGAGCCGGTGGAGCCAGCCGCCGTTTCGCGTCGGCGAACTGGACTCCACCCGCATGCACACCACCACCTGCCGATCCTCGCTGATCCCGCACCAATCCGGCTTGCCGCAGACCGGGCAGGTGATCCGCAACTTCTTGACCTCAATGAATTCAGGGGACTCGCTCATGCGAAGGTCCTCACGAATCGGGCCATGCAGGCGGGGATCTGCGGCGCATCCAGAATCCAGAGCGTCGCGCAGTGCGACAACGCATCGTCCGTGGTGAAGTCCACGTCTTGGCCCGGGAGCCTATCCAGCTCCTCGATCATCGCCTTCTTCGCCTGGGCGACGACCCGCTCAAACTCTTGCTCGTTGCGTCGCTTCATGATGCCCTCGCCTTTCGCTTGCCCCACTTTTCCCGCGCGGCGATCCGGTCGATCAAACGCCGGGCCTCCTCGAAGCTCACCGCGGTCGGGTCGATGTGGCGCTGTTTCAGGATTCGCGCCTGGCGATACGAGCACAGACCCTGCTGTTGCCGCTTGATGAGCCGGTCGATGAGCTGGCTGGCGTGCACCAGCGTCAATTGCTCGATGACGGCCTCCTCGACCCTATGCCGCCGCAAGAAGTCGATCTGCTTCTCGGTCGCCGGCTTGCCGCGCTGCCATGCGTTCTCGCGCACCAGGTCCATTTCAAAGACCTCGAACGGGTTGAGCTTGACCACGTTGTACCGGGCCCGGGCCTTGATGAACTGCCGGCGGGCCTGCTCCTCCATCTTCGCCCGCTCGCTGGCGATCTCGCGTTCGGCCTCTTCGAGGGCTCCGGTCACCTCCTTGGGCTTGCCCTCCCGCCGGGCGATCTCGCGGGCCCGATCGATGACCTCGTCCGAGTACCGCCCGCCGAGGATGTCGCCGGCGTGAATGAGCTTGTGCTTGCCGGCGTTGCCCACGAAGTCGAGCACCAGCAGCGTCGGCTTGGCCGAGTTGGCGATGGCGAGCTGCCGGTCCCGCGCCTCCTCGATCCCGTCCACCACGCCGGCCAGGGGACGTGTGCCCCGGCCGCAGGCCTGGGTATACAGACACCGGCTCTTGGTGGGCCGGGCCATGACGACGACCTCGATGTCCGGCACGTCGAAGCCCTCGGTGGCGACGCCGACGTTGCAGAGGATGCGATGCCTGCCGATGCGATAGGCCTCCATGATCTGCTGCCGCTGGTCCTTCGGCGTGCCGCCATGCACCCAGCAGGCCACGTTCCGTTCGTGGCGGTTGAAGATCTCGCACAGCCGCTCGGCATGGGCGACCGAGGCGGTGAAGACCAGGGCCTTGCGCCGGCCGATGATCTCCAGCGTCGGCGAGGCGATCCCGTGGAGGTTGGCCTCGAACTCCATGATCGCCGCCAGGTCTTTGCCGTTGAGGTCGCCGGCCTGACTCTTGACGTGCGAGAGGTCCAGGTCCTGTACGTAGACCACCTGCTGCTCGATGGGCACGAGCCAGCCGTCATTGATCCCGTCGAGGATGCCGTACTCGAAGGCGACTTCTTCGAACACCTGACCCAGAGCCTCCTCATCGGTCCTATCCGGTGTGGCCGTCAGGCCCAGGACGCACATGTCGGGGTTCTGGCGGTAGTAGTCGATGACCTGCCGGTAGCTCTTGGCCGTCGCGTGGTGCGCCTCATCGACCACCAGCAGCGCGAAGTCGTTCGGGTCGAAGCGCTCCATGCGCAGCTTTCTGCCCGCGCCGGCGTTCTGGGACTGGATGGTCGAGGCCACAATCTCGCACTGCGCCCACGGGTTGCCCTCCTGAGCCCAGAACTCCGCCCGCTCGATGTCCACGTCCCGGCCCGTCACCCGCTCCAGCGTATTGCGACCCTGATCGACGAGCTCCTCGCGGTGAGCCAGAAGCATCACCCGCCCGCGGGGGAGGAAATCCTTGGCCAGGTGGGACGCGTAGACGGTCTTCCCCAGGCCCGTCGCCATGACGGCCAGGGCGCTCTTCACGCCCCGGTCGAAGACCTCGTGGGTCTGTCGAATCGCCTCAGCCTGGTAGGGTCTCAGCTTGATTGTGGACTCCCTTCATCCAAACCGATAAATCGCTTATCACATTTCGGACGCGCGGCGTCCAGACCGATAAATGCCTTATCATGCGACACGCTCTGTCGAATTGGCCCGGATTTTCCGTAAGAGTTGACAGACCCGGGGCTGGCTGACCTCCAGATGCCTCGCGAGTTCGCGCTGACTGGCGTGCCGCCATTTGGGTTCCTCGAGCATTTTTTGCAGTCTGTAGCGGGCCCAGGGTCTCATCGAAGTCACTCCTTTCCGTGCACCTCGGCCAGTTTCTTCATCGCCGCCTTGTATTCCTGGGGCGTCGCGTACCAGGTCTCCTCGTTGACCCAGCCGCTGCCGGCACAGGCCCGGCAGTCCTTGTTGACGCCGCCGTCGCCCGAGCAGTACGCGCAGACCGCGTAGGGCATGGCGAACTTGATCGCCCGCCGCAGGTTCATGCACTCGGTCCTGATCGTCTCGACGCGCACGTAGCGGAAGAACGGGTCGCCGGACTCGATGGCCTCCTTGACGCAGTCCCAGAGCGCGTCCACGTGCCCACGCCAGGCGAGGATTTCCCGTCGCCGCTCGAAGATCGGGATCAGATGTTCGGGCAGTGGCACGCCCTCCTGGTCCGTCGGCCGGCCGGGCTCGACGGCCGTCTTCGGCGGGGCCGTCGTCGGCTCGACGCGCGGTCGTGTTGATTTGGCCTTTTTCGGGGTGGCCTTCTTCTCCGCCTGGATTTCGGCCAGGAGCTGGCAGACGCGGGGCTGGGTGATGTTGAGCATCTCCGCCAGGTCGCGCTGGCTGGCCTTTGACCACTCCGGGTCCAGGAGAATCTTCTGCAGGCACAGTCGCGTCGTCGCACCGTCCCGCAGCAGGCCGTGGTCCGTGTTGACGCCGAACGACCGCTTGATCGCCTCGCGTCGCGTACCGTGTTCGACCTTGGCCTTGATCGTCGTCTTGCCGGCCCGCTCGGCCGCCGCGCATCGGTGAAAGCCATCGTACAGGATCAGCTCGTTGTCGTTGGTCTGGATGACGCTGACCGGCGGAAAATCGTCAGACCATTTCTCCGCGTACCGTGCCACGAGATCGGGGTCGGTCGGCCGATGCTGCGTGCCCGCGGTCCTCACGAGCATCCGGATGGGAATCTTCGTGGCCATTCATTCACCTCCGTGTGATGTAGCAGTAGTGAGCAATCAAAAACGCATCCGCCACCGCCAGGGGAATCCGGCGGTTCGGGAACAGATCCTCGGCGGCGGCGCGGAGCTTGTGCTTGTCGCCCCGCGCCGCCTCGCGCAGGAGAGATTTTTGCCACTTGGCCGGCGAGACCCAGTTGATCTGTGCCCCCGCGACGAGCAGGATCGTCTCGATCTGGCCCAGGGCCCGGCCAAACGTGAAGGCACTCTTGCGTGCGTCCCGCGGAAAGGCGTGCACGTCCTCGATGACGGCGATCACCTGCGTCGCCGCGCCGCCCCATTCGAGCATCGCAAGATACAGGTCTCGCAGCGTGGCGTTCTTGAACTGGATGCAGTCCAGGAATTCGCCCCGCATGTCGAGCACGACCGCGGCGCCCGTCTTTCCCGGATCGACGCCGATGTAGATGCGGTCGTAGACCTGCACGTCCTGGTTGAGGAGGTCGCTGGTCATCGCATGATCTCAGCCAGCATCCAGGCGGTGAGCCACACGCAGCCGGCCAGCAGAAGGAGCACGAACAGGGCCTGCAAGCCCTCGTCAATCCATTTGCCTCGTCTCATCCTTGTCTCCATCCTTGATCGTCTCAGGCACCAGTGGCAACGAGTCGATGGGCACCTTGGGCTTGACGAACATGTCCTCAAACCAGGCCCGGGCCTGTTCCCGCTCGTCCGCGAAGTCTCGCTGGCTGTGGTCAACCATGCTTGATCGTCCCGTCCTCTATGACGATGCCCATCTTCGTCGGGTCCTCGATTCGCTCGATCCAGAGCTGGTACCCTGCCTGGCCCGCCTGATCCGAGATCGCCCGTAGCGTAGTCTCGTCGAGATCATTGCCGCTCATCCGCAGGACGCGGAGCTTCGGATTCATCGCCATGGCGACGGCCACGCCGACGCGGATCTGCGCGGAGGTGTTGACCTGCTCCAGCGGGATGCCCTGGAAGGTGACGCCCGCGTCCGTGACGGCCAGACCCGGCACGGGCCATTTCACCTCCTTGAGCCGCTCGACCTTCTTGGCCTCCCAATCCTCCATCCGCTGGGCCGAGAGCTTGCGAATCTTCTCGGCGGCGGCGATCTTGGCCTCGATGTCCAGGCGGGCCTTCTTGGCGCGGACCTTGCGATTCGTCTCGTCCACCGCATCGAGCCGGCGAATCAGGGGTTCGGTGTCGATCTCGACGAATTCATCGTGCGCCTTCACGGCCGCCTGTTCCGCCTTGATCGCACAATCCAGCTCTGTCTCCTTGAGGGCCATGTCCTCCTTGGCTTTTCGCAGCTCCTCCTCAAGTGCCTCGATGGCCTCTTTCGCCTCGGCGACCTGCTCTTCGGCCGCGATCCGCACATTGCGAGCCGCCACGGCCTTGCCAATCAGCTCTTTGCGGCCGAGATTGTGCTCCTTGGCCTTCGTGAGCTCTTCGACGATCTCGGCGGCGGAGACTTCCTCATCGGGCGTGTCGTCCGGCACCGGCTCCAGCGACGCGAGCTGATTCTCGTAGCGCCGCTTGTCGGCGGCTGCGGCGTTCTTCGCCTCGCGGGCCTTTTCGCGCATCTCGTCCAGGTCGTCGAGCGACAGCCCCACCAGGTCCATCAGGGTCTTCCGCTGGTCGGCGGGACTCATGCGGATGAACGCCATGGGGTCGAAGGCGATCTGGCCGACGATCTTGTCCAACAACTCTTGCGGCTTGCCGGCCTTCATGTCGCCGGCCGTGATCGTCAGGTATGAGCCCTTATCGGTGAACTTCCGTTTGACCACGAACTGGCCCAGGTCGATCTCGATCTCCGCCTCGGTCTCGCCCTGTCGGATCGGCATCGGCGGGCAGGCCTTCTTGCCGCACAGGGCGGCCGTGATCGCGTCGAGCACGCTGCTCTTGCCGGCGCCGTTGGGACCCGATACGACGACGGTGTCGCCTTTCGGCTTGATCTCCACGGCCGAGAGCCGTTTGAAGTTGCTGGCCTTGAGCTCAATGATCTTCAGGGCATCCATGCGATGGTCTCCTGTCAGGAAAAGTGTGCGGCGAGCTCCGGGTCCTCGATGGGCTCGGATTTCTTGCGGAAGTCACACGTGAAGCGGTTCGACGGCGGCTTGGCGTCGAAGATGACCTCGGTCCCCTCGATGGGCCCGTGGGCCTTGACCCACTGAGTCGCCGCCTTGAATCGTCTGTCGTTGAGCTGCTTGGTGACGACCAGGTTATCCACGAATCGTCGCGGATCCTCGGCGATCTCCACCGCGGCGACATGGGCATGGGGGCACAGGCGGATGAAGTCGCACCAGCAGCACTTGTCCTCCTCGGGCCGACATTGGCGGTTATCCGTGAGAAACAGGCGAGCCGCCTCCTCGATGCGGGCCCGAAAGGCCGTCTCCTGCGTCAGGTCCGGCAGGCGAGGATGGCGATCCGTCCGCTGAAACTTGGCGTAGGCCTTGGTGCCGAACCGGGACTCCCAGTACCAGAAGTAGATCACGTCAACCCTGTCGTAGTCCGGCTGCGCCCACAGAAGGGCCGCGCTGCATTGGGCCTGAAAACTGTCCCACGTCTCGGCGTTCGTCCGCCGCTTGTACCCCGCCTTGTAGTCGATGACGTGAAGCCCCGTCCTCCCCTGGCCGTACAGGTCGAGCCGCTGGGTCGCGATGACCGCGGGGCGCGACGGCGTGGCCGGCAGGACGGGCATGTCGATCTGATGCTCCACGCCAAGGATGGGCGATAAGTGCAGATCGGCGATCATGTCGCACAGGTGCCGGGCGGCGACGATCACCTTCGGCTGGACATCGGGCCGCACGTGGGGAAGCAATTCCTCCAGGGCCTCGGCCACGCCCTCGCTGGTCCAGGCCACAACCTCGCCGGCCTCGTTCCGCTCGGCGCACTGCTCAAAGGCGGCCTGGACGACGTTGTGCGTGACGATCCCCACCTCGCGGACCTCGCTGCCGTCGCCCAGGGGCGCGAATTCCTCGATCTCGGCGAGCAGGCCGGGCTCGGCCTCGCGTAGGCGGAGGAGTTCCCACGGGAAGACCTCCCGGTCCTGCTCTTTGGCCCTGGCTGATTCCACAAGTGTGCCGAGATACCCCTGCATGGGGCAGTCCGCGTATTGCTCGAGTCGAGATCGGTCGAGGATGATCGCCTCACTCATCGCCGGCCTCCTTCAGATCGGGGACGGGGGCCCAGGCACGGATATCTTTTGTCTCAATCGGTAGACCCAGCCCAAAGAAGGGCGGAACCGACCGCCACTCCCACACCTTGCGAGCATCCCGATGCGGGACCCTCTTAAGGACCATGGGGCCCCAGCCGCCCCCGATGTCGGCGACGATCCTTTCCGGCATGTCACTGGGATTCATCGTCGGCCTCCCGCTGCACCCGCGTGATCCAGTCCGCCACGCCCCGCTGTTCGATCCGGCGTTTGAGTTCGACCAGCATGGCCGTCGTGAACCCCTCGGCGCTGCTCACCTCATCCGGGGCGACCGAGAACACCCAGCCGGCGTACTCGGCAAAGACTTCGGCCTGCTCGGCGGGCTCCATATCCGCGATGATCCCCGCGGAGGGGTCGCCGGCGGACTGGCCGTACTCCGCAACGGCCTCGACGAATTGCCGGACCACCCCGGCGTATAACGGCTTATTGATCGCCGGGCCCTCCTGGCCCGCCGGCGTGGGGTCCGTCCCTCCTTCCGTGTCGCCGGCGGACGTGCTCTCGTCCGTGGTGGGCTCAATGACCCGCGCATCCTGCGCAGGGCGTCTCCGTGATTCGCGAGGTGCGATCTCGCTCCGTGCGGGCGGAAGCTCGTCATAGGCCCGCAATTCGTCGGCCGTGTTGAGGTTCCCCATCCGGTCGGCCATCGCGAACTTGTGCGTCTGGTCGCGATTGACCTTGAGCAGCATCATGATGGGCGACTGCGCCCATGAGCCCTTATCCTTGCCCTTGCGGAACTCGTCCATCCACGTCTCGTGATAGAACGGCTCCTGATAGCCCTCGCGGTACACCTCGCCCCAGATGCCGACCACGTCGTTCGGGTTCGCCTTGGAGGCTCGACCGGGCTCGTGCCGGGTCCCGTCGCTGGTGATGTACCCCCAGCGGTAGCCCCGATACGTGGGGTCGGATTGGGCCTTGCGGACTCGGACCTGCGCGGCGACCCAGACCTCGTAGTGAAACCCCCCGGACCACGACGGCAGCAGGCCGCACTCCCCCGCATAGGGGTCCGCCCCATGCCCGAGGGCGATATCCGCGAACCGCAGAAGCTCCTCGGTGTTCGGGGCCCGTGCGCCTTGGCCGGTGGGGATGGAGACGAGATTGGCCAGGCCCTTGACGGTGATGGGGACGATGCAGTTGGTCGCGGTCCGCAGCTCGTACAGGTGTTGCGGGTCCTTCCGGATCAGGGTCAGATCGTAGGTCTGCGATGGCTCCACCATCCTGTGCGCCTCCGTGCTATGCCGTTCGTGCGTTCCTCAAGGGCCGCCCACAGGGTCGCCGGGCGATCCGAATCCACATGGGCCCGACCTGGTGACGCTGGCAACCTCCTTGGTGCTATAGAGGCAAGCCAGAGCGGACATCCTTGAGCAGGCGGTCAATGGCGACACGGACCCACGCAGACATGCTTTGCCGTGGGATCGTCCTGGAAAGCTGACGGACCTCGCGATACTGCTCGGGGTCCACGACCACGCTGATTATGTGGTACCCCCTGTCTTTTTTGGACTTGACTTTCCCGTCCGTGTGTGCCATGATGCCTTCCTTCCTTACATGCGGGCCCAAGGTCGGGCCATCGTCCCGCGAACGTCCAACGTCCAAGGTATACGCATTCCCCGGTCGCGGTCAAATGAGAACTTGGAAATTCCATGAAATTATACGTACCAATAATTCATTGCAATAAAGGAAGTCCTGGTGCAGTCTGAGGTTATGGAGTCTCCCCCATCAAAAATGCCTTATCACATTGCGGACGCCCGACGTCCAGACCGATAAATGCCTTATCACATTGCGGACGCCCGACGTCCAGACCGATAAATGCCTTATCAAAACCGACATCGGGCGTATGTAATGGGGTGGCGCTGCCAAAAACGTGGTTCTCAGACCGTCAGGGCAATCTCTGGACCCGCTGTCCGAAGCTCGTCAGCTTGCCGTTGCTCAGGGCCACCGTCTTGTGCCCACGCCGGGCGGCCTCCCGCCGCAACAGGGCGACCATCTGCTGCCGGGTCATCTCCGGCAGGATGCTTTTCGCGGCCTGTACGGCCTGCTCGTGGGCTTTCAGCCGGTCCTGGTACTCCTCAAGGGGTTCGCCCCGTTGGCGCACAGGGCGGGCGTCTGTGAGCTGATACAGCTTGCTGCCGAGGAAGTCATCGACGACCGCCTTCACGCCCTCGGGGAGCTTGGCCTTCCCCAGCGGAGATGGCCGGGTCTCGAGCTCGTCGAGTCCCATCGCCTCCCGGGCCAGGCCCACGATGTACTTGTCGCCGGCCTCCCAGCGGGCGTCGGGATCCTCGATGTCGTCGATGGCGCGTCGGATCTCCGACATGAGCCGGGCATACTGCTCCAGCCGGTGGTACTCGGCGTCCAACTCGGCGGCGACCTTGCCGTGGTACTTGGCCGACGCGTACTGCTTTGAAATGGCCTCGCGTCGGTCATAGAAGCGGCCGATTGACTCGGAGTATTGCCGCGAGACCCGGAATCCGCTCTTGAGCATTTCGCCGGCCAGCTCTTTGCCCTCGCCCTCGGCGATCTGTTCGCCGCCCTTCGTCAGACGCGTGTACATGCCGCCGGTGATCCCATGCAGGAAGTGATGAGCCTTCGTGGGACTGATCTGCCATTGCTGGCGACGCACGGGGTCGTCGGTGACCGCGTTTACCGAGTCGTTGTACAGGCCGATCAACCACCGCGTAAAGGCCGGCGTATCGTCGGTTATCTGTTCGGCGGGCATCCGCTGCTGGAGGTAGGCCGGGATGATGGGTCGCTCGCCGAAAAACATCCAGTTACGGCCGACTTCTACGGTCTCTTTGACGCCGGGCGGCAGGAGATCGGAGTAGTGCGTGGGCAGTCCCGTTTCCTTGACGATCATCGACGCCCAGGCCCGGGCGTATTCGGGCTGCTTCTCGGCCCACTGATCCAACATGGCCTGGATTCCCGCAGGCACGGCCAAGTCCCACAGGTGAGACCGTGGCAGCCGCAGGATCAGGTGGCCCTGTCCATCCGTCACGCCCCAGTACCCGTACCGCAGCCAGGCCGGCGAATCCTTGTACCAGTCGTCGTCGTGGACCAGGGCCCAGTACGCTGCGGCAATCGCGGCATAGGCACTCGTCACCGCCAGGGCCCGAATCGGCTGCGTGGCCCACGTTCGTACGTACTTGT
>Ga0334885_1002364_pt1 | contig 19751 bp, 18 predicted proteins | sample GraSluR1_MG_8_FD_207233 | JGI IMG/M metagenome (GOLD analysis project Ga0334885, IMG submission 207233) | Sludge microbial communities from methane-producing bioreactor in Wageningen University, Netherlands - Granular Sludge_31_05-R1 | ecosystem: Engineered > Bioreactor > Anaerobic >...
TTTATAATAAATTCTGTGCCCCTCTTTGTTTATGTGCAGTTCGTCTACACACAAATGATCAATGCTTTCAATATCTTCCAATGGATTGAGTAAAGTTATGCAGCTGTATTCATCGGCGATTTCAACGATAATTCTGTTATAGAGATCAATATTCTGTTTAACATGAGGACTCTTTGCAAGATAAAGCGAAGTTGGTTTAAGAATTTTTATTATTAATAATCTGCAGTTTATTTTCTCACACCTCTCTGCAAAATTTGAAATGTTTCTCCTGTATTCTTGAGGAGGGATTTCGGTTATTTCAGGATTTCTCCCTCTTCTTCTTTTCACATATTTAATATAATCAGGAATAAATCTTCCGGGTATGATTCTCTTAATTAAAAAATTTTCAAAACCATGCTTTTTGAATAAACGGGGAGCACACTCTGTTATACCAATCTGAAGAATAACAACAGCAGGCATATATGTTTCGAGCAAATCTGCACCACCTCCACCTTCTGTAACAAGCCTTTTGCTTGTTGATCCTCTACCTGATCTGTCCATAATATCATATGATGAAAATCTATTCTTCAGCAATGAAATCCATGTATCCTCATAGAGTATACCGGGCCTTGGCATGGAAACCGAATCGGTTATTATCATTATCTTTTTATTAATTATCATTAATTTATTATCCGGAGAAAAGAGTTTAATAGGTCAGATTAGTATAACTGAAATTTTTCACAATTAAAAAAATTTTTTTCAGGAGGCATCTGAAGCTGGAGAAAAACAGCCCCCTGTATTAAACTACAGGGGGCTGGTAAAGAATTATGAATACATTTTGTCTATAACATCTTTATATTTATCTATTACCGACTTTCTTTTAACTTTAAGAGTTGGTGTCATGTCCCCATCCTGCACTGTTAATCTTCTTTTCAGGATAGTATATTTTTTTATCTTTTCATACTCTTCCAGTTCGTTGTTTACAAGTTGAATGTCTTCATCTATCAGTTCCTTAAGCCTTGGAATTTCAATGAAGGCATCATCAACTTCTACAACCATAGGCATCGGTTCAGTAACCCGTAATAGCTTATCTTTATTATAGGGGATATTCTCCTTGTCAAAAACTTCGAGGAAAACATCGAAATTCGGAATAACAAGAGCTGAAACGTACTTCCGGTCACTCCCGATTGGAACTACTGTATCAACCCACTTTGTGAGAGAAAACTTGCTTTCAATTTTGTTGGAAGCAACATTTTTACCTGTATCAAGAACCATTAAACCTTTTTTACGGTCTACTATTCTGATATATCCATCCGCCACCTCTTCAACAATATCCCCTGTTTTATAAAACCCGTCAGGAGTAAAAGCCTCAGCAGTAGCCTCAGGATTATTCCAGTAGCCTGAAAAATTGTTATCACCTCTAACCTGCCACTCACCATCCTCAGCAATCCGGCCCTCCACACCTATACTTGTGGGGCCAACTGAACCTGGAAGTACCCGGTGGGACCAATTCAGGTTAATTGTATTCCAGGTTTCTGTTGCACCATATCCTTCGAAGATTCTGATCCCCATAGCCATGTAGGTTTTACAAAGGTCTGCAGAAAGGCTCCCTGCAGCAGAAAAGGCAAAGCGGTATCTTCCGCCAAGGAGATTTCTAACCTTGCTGTAAAGGAGCTTGTCAAAAAGTTTGAATTTAAATTTCAGCCATGGCCCAAGTTTTTCAGTAAAGTCAGCTTCCTCACGCATATCGAGGAAGCCGTATTTATCCTCACGTTTTTTTACAACTTCAAGGCCTGTTTTCATCGCTGCATCGAATATTTTTTTCGTAACAGGGGATTTGGAAGTCTGCTCTTTAAGAGCCATATATATTCTTTCATATATTCTTGGTACTGCCATAAAAATTGTGGGCTTATAAAGCTGAAGGTCAGCAACAATTTCTGTAGGTGATGAGTAAGCGATTGTTGATGCTGTCATCATTGCAATACCGTGGCCGCATTCACGTTCATAGGTGTGGGCAAGGGGAAGAAATGAAAGAAATACTTCATTATCAGTAGCTGTGGGTACCTGCTTTAAATCCCTGCAGCAGGCGAAATTGAAACTCATATGAGTATGAACAGCACCTTTCGGCATCCCTGTGGTACCTGAAGTATAAACAATTGTCATGAGATCAGTCATTTCAACAGATCTCCACCTCTTCTCAAAAATCGATCTGTCCCTGGTGAGAAGATCTGTACCTTTTTTGCGTAATGAGTCAATATCTGTTATAAAATCATCATTACCTGCAGCCTTACCTGTCAGCATAACTACCTTCTGAACAGAAGGTATTCCGGTCCGGATATTTTTAACCTTTTCAAGGATTGCTTCATCGTATACGTATACAATTTTCGATCCTGAATCATTTATTATGAATTCGATCTCACCTTCAGAAAGGGTAGGGTAGATGCAGACTGTTACCCCCCCTGCGCATAAAATAGAATAGTCAGCCCACATCCATTGGGGAGCGGTATGACTTATTATTGCTACCCTGTCCCCCTTTTCTATACCGGACTCCATCAGTCCGCTGGAAAGCTCTTTTACAAGCCTCCATACCTGTGAATAGGTATTTGATTCTGTTGTACCGTCACTTTTCTTCCACCACTGAAATCGCCTGTCACCGAACTGTACAGCATTACGGTTAAGGAGCTGCGGACAGGTTAGTTCCTGAATATACCATCTTTCATGAGCAGTTTTATTAGGCTTCATCTTTCCCCCCTGAAAATTAAATTTCTCGCTTCTAAAACTTGTCTATAGTAACAGGTAATAATTAAAGAGTCAAACTTAAAAGGATTATACAGGAAATTTCATTGGAAAAATATTTATATATTAAAATATGTGAACAGAGCTAACAATAGAGAATGCTGAGGTTTTTATTTTATGAAATGATGTTATTTTACTACAAAATATTTTTCAAAGTTCTCATTGAGTTTTTTGTAGAAGGCCGATTTATCGTTATTATTTGTTTCTGAATAATAATAATTTAGTATCAGGGACGCCTTCACAACAAATACATTTATTTCGCGACCCTTCATCCCTCTGTTTATTTCAAAATTTCCTGTTTTTAAAAGCTTTCTGGCCATGTCGACATGCTTCTCGAGTCTTAAAAATTCAGCTGCACCCTTATCCTCACGGGTGAGTATGACATTTTTAATTTTAGAATAATCGAGATCACCTGTCATGAGATAGTACTTTTTAATATCCATAAGTGATAAGGAAATTGTAGATTTGCAGTAAGCATTCTGAATAGTATCTTTTATAAGCTCAAAAGCCCTGAGTTTCTGTGAATCAGATTCGGGGAGTTCATCATAAACGTTTTTGTATAGATTAAAGGTTATCTTCTGCACCTCTATGCAGTCAATATCTTTAGAGAGCATGGAAGCAAGTTTTTTATAGGCTGCAGGATTTCTCTGAATTATTTTTATGTAGAGATCAATACCTCTTAAAGCTTCAGCAAATGCTGCTACATTAACCGATTTAAAATCGTGTTGGGAAATAAGCTTCATCCCCTCAAGGATCATTGATGATTGAGCAGTAAGAAGCAGAAGGTCCATGTCCGGAGAGAAGTCAGCAGAAGTTCGCCTTTTTACTTCATTTGAAACAGCTTCGAATTTATCTCCGCTCCCCTTATTATTATTATTTATCTGCGGAGATGCTGATGAATCATCATCAAATAAAGGATAATCTTTATCTGAGCTTAAATCATCATCGTTTATTGAGTCAAATTCAAAACTGTCAAAATCGGACATATGTTATAACTTCCCCGTTTATTCTTCAAACATGTCATAGACCAGATTGAAACCGATAAGGCAGGGGAGGAGAGACTTTAAAGGCATCCCTTTTGTCATCTCTACAAGATCGGAGTTATTTACGTCAACATATTCCCATTGATTGCTGTTAACAATAATTTCTCCCGCGTACTCAAGTGTATCGGCATTATATAGTTTAACGTTTTTAATGTTCATTTATTATTTATCCTTATTTTTTAATATTATGATCAGCTTTTTCATGAGATTATATTATTAATCTAATCGTCGTTATTTTTCAACACCTTTTTAATTATTTATTGTATAATAATCAGTTACAGGCTTGACATGAATATTATCATTTTATATTATAAAAAGGTCAATATTAAATTTAATATAGCGCGGTAATAAACAGTACTCAGCTGTAAATAAATGGTGGTGCTTTATGTTCTGGAGACCAGATATACAAAAATTAGTAAATTCCGGAAAAATTAAGAAAGTGTACCGGTATCTTCGTCACAGAAAGCCGGATGTAAGAATTGAAGCTTTTAACACACTTTACAATTTGTACAAAGATGATCCTGAGGCTATTGAAAAACTCAGGGTTTCACTTAAAGATAAAGACCGGATGGTTAAAAATAATGCTGTTATGTCATTTGCAAGACTGGGTGATACTTCTGTTCTTGAAGAGTTGTACAAAATTGTAGCAAAGGGGGGAATAGATGAACAGATAGATGTTTTAAGGCTCCTCCCTCACTACTACACCAGAGATGACGAAAAAATTACAGCGATTCTTGCCCTGGGGCTGAATGCAAAAAGATTTTCCATTCAGCTTGAAGCAATCAGATCTATTGGTGATATGCGGATAGATTCAATGGCATACTATCTGTTCGATTTTACAAATCATCCCAACTCCAAAGTCCGGCTAGAGTCTGTGATAGCACTCGGCAAACTTAAAAATCCGATATGTATTGACTACCTGAAAGGAGCATTGACAGACTCAAGTCCTGATGTGCGCAAAGCAGCAGAATATTCTTTAAAAAGCTTAGATACCCCTGAAGCGATAGAGGCATTGAGAGATGCACCTTTTATGCTTATGGTAAAGAATATGAATGAAAGCGTTGCAAAGAGACTTGTTACTGTAAAAAATATCGGCAAAACAAGAAAAGTCATCGGGCTTCCTCTTCTCCATAAAGCCTGCTTTGATGAATACAAAAATGTACGAATCGAAGCTATAAAATCGATTGCTCTACTCAAGGAGCAATCCTCTGTTGATATACTTCTCGGTCTTCTTGGAGATACTTTTCACGATGTAAGAATTGAAGCAGTAAAGGCTCTTTCAAGGTATGATTCCCCCAGGGTTCTTGAGGCACTCAACAAAGCGAAGAATGATTCGAACTCTAATGTTGCAACTGAAGCAAAAAAGGCATATTACTCCATGAATATAAGACTCAATCGAAAAAAAGAATAAAAAACTAAACGTGATATTTAGAATATATAAAAAAACTGCCTGCCTCACAGAAATTTGATTTATTTCTCTTGACTTTCAAGGTTTTATTATGTTATATTAATTGACAGATCAAAGAATTTATATCTGGTGAATTAATAAATAAATGATATTTTCAATAATTATACTTTGTCTGTTTATCTCTTTTATGACTCACATAGTATCATTGGTCAATTATGTAACAAAAAAATCAGAAAAATCTCTTAAAAACTTTATAAAGACAGCTATAAGCAATGTAGTTTTATCAATTATCTGTATCATTCTTATCTTCAAAAGACCTGACCTTATTGTGAAGTTTGACTTCATTTTTGTCACATGGGTCATGGCCGGGTTAATAATGATTTTTACGCTTATTGTGAAAATCAGGATTTTTGTAAATATTTACAGGAGATCGAAGCTGCCAGAAAATTATCATCTTAATTTTTTCGGGAAAAAGGTGCTTCATTCAACTGTTGTAACAAAAATGGAGATTGTTATCTTCTTTGGTACAATGCCTTTTTTTCTAATGTCCGGATCATACTTTATGGCACGTTTGATGAATTTTTTTTTATATAGACACCTTTAGTGAATATGTAAGAAAAGCGTTTTTTGTTCAGTAAAATTAAATTTCATGCGAAAAAGGGGGGACTTATGGGGTTTATCAATTTTAAAACAAAAGAGAATACCAGAAAATGTGTTGAATGTAGATTTAATATTGCTAACTTTGATTTTAATATCAAACAGGATGAAAAGGGGTATCTTAAGTTTCTTGGGATTAATTATGACCAGGATGTTAATGAAACTGCAAAAAAAGTGGCTCTTGGTGTAATGTGGTCAGCATGCAAGATTTGTCCTGTGAGACCCGATTTTATAAAAGTCTATGGTATAGAGCCTATTGAGCATTATACCGAATTAATGCCGGAGCCGCCTAAACCTAAAGTAGTTATATAAAAAAATTGTAATACTCCGGATTTATATGCCGGAGTATTACAATTAAAATAGATTACAATAATAACAGGTTCTGTTACTATGTGTAATTATGTGCACCAAAATCACTTTTCCGCTTTAATTGTAATTTTCCTATTTTAACTTTTTCATTCAAAAGAGTAAAACCGGTTAGAATACTGCTTATTTTAAAAAATTGTTCATCCCCGGTAAATATTTCTGGAATTTTATAATAAAAAAACTATTTTATAAGTAAGCTCCTGTTTTTTAAATGTGCAATTGCAGCAGGGGCATTTAAAAAGATTTACCCTGTTTTAATAAATCTTTTAGATTTATTATCAGGTTAATCATGGAAATTTAAGGACAAGAGAGGTTCAAATGCCATCAGAATTTTCTTATAATGATAAAATTACCCTTATAGGGATGTGTAAATTTATTATCAATGCAGATGGAATAACTACTGATTCTGAACTGGAGAGTATGCTTGCTGTGGCAGATGAGATTGGATTTGATGACTATGATGAAATATTCAATGATGTTGATGACAAAATTACTACAATCGATGACCTTAAAGAATATATTGACAATACAAGAGAGAGCATAAACAAAGAAAAGATTTTCCGGTATGCTGTGCTTATCTCCAGGTCTGACGGGAATATCAGGGATGAGGAAATAGATATTCTTCATTATGCTGCTGATGCATGGGATATCAGTATTAGTGAAATTATGAATAAGTAGCAAGACTAAAGGCTGGAGAAGGACATTGGATGAATTTTAACATAAAAAGTCTCGGGGAATGCAGAGTTAAATCACCCCTGCTCGATAGAATTGAGGGGAATGATCTCAATTTTGTAAATGATTCAAAGAGAATGATATACAATGTGATGATTGAGAAAGGAAAGGAGTATTCACTTGACCTGGAGAAAACGTATGAACTTGCCGGACCGAGGCAAAAAATTTATTTTGAGCCTGATAATACTGTATCTGCAATAGTAACATGCGGTGGTCTTTGCCCCGGCCTTAATGATGTTATCCGCTCAATAGTTATGGAGTCGCATTACAGGTATGGTGCTTCAAAGATCTACGGCATCAGGTACGGATATAATGGTTTAAATCCTGCAAAAAATTTCAGGCCAATTGAACTTTACCCTGAGGCTGTAAGGGATATTCATATGGAAGGGGGTACTATCCTTGGTTCTTCCCGGGGCGGTACTGAAGATATGAATATATTGATGGATACACTTGAGGAGATGAAAATCAATATTCTTTATACTATCGGTGGTGACGGTACACTGAAAGGGGCTAAAGAAATATCTGAGCTTGCAGAAAAGAGAGGGTTAAATCTGGCGGTTGTGGGTATACCGAAAACGATTGATAATGATATAAGCTATATTCAGAGATCCTTCGGATTTGAAACTGCCTTTTCACAGGCTGTAAGGGCTATTACTTCAGCTCATGTTGAAGCAAAAGGAGCGCCAAACGGTATAGGCCTTGTTAAGCTGATGGGGAGGCAATCAGGATTTATTGCTGCAAATGCTGCTCTGGCAATGAATGATGTAAATTTTGTTCTTGTCCCTGAAATACCTTTTGAACTCCATGGAGATAATGGTTTACTTGCACATCTTGAAGAGAGGCTTATTAAAAGAAAGCACGCAGTAATCTGTATTGCTGAAGGAGCCGGGCAGGATCTGATAAAGAAAGAGGACCCTGAAGTATCTTACGACCCGTCCGGGAACATAAAGCTTAAGGATATTGGGCTTTACCTTAAGGATAAAATTCTCAAACATTTTGCGGAAAAAAAATTTGAAATTAATCTGAAATATATTGATCCAAGCTATATGATACGCAGCTCACCGGCTGTACCCAATGATTCAATTTACTGCACTCAGCTTGGTCAGTATGCGGTACACGCTGGAATGGCGGGTAAAACAAATCTGATCATAGGGCAGTGGAATAACAACTATACTCATGTTCCTATTGAGCTGGCAATTTCCAAAAGAAAGGCTATTAATCCTAAAAGCAGATTCTGGAGCACAGTTATAGGTGCAACAGGGCAGTCTGAATATATGACAAATAGTTGAAATTAAGGTATTGACATGGATATAATTGGAAAAGAGCGGATCCATGTTTTAAACGACTCCCTGATCTCTAAAGGGACCTATGTTCTATACTGGATGCAGCAGTCTCAACGGGCGGATGATAACCATGCTTTAACATTTGCTATAGATCTCGCAAACTCTCTCCATCTCCCGGTCATTGTTTTTTTTGGATTAACTGATTCATATCCGGAAGCCAACCTGAGGCATTATAGTTTTATGCTGGACGGACTGGAGGAAACTGAAGAGGATCTGAAGAAGATGTCGATTAAGCTGGTGATGTGGCTTATAGATCCTGTAGAAGGGGTAATAAACCTTTCTCAAAATGCTGCTGCTGTTGTTGCTGATGCGGGATATCTTAAAATACAGCATCAATGGCGAAGTAAAGCAGCGGAAGGAGTGAAGTGCAGGTTTTATGTTGTAGAATCGGATGTAATTGTTCCTGTTGAGACTGCATCAGTTAAGGAGAATTATTCCGCTGGTACATTCAGGCCGCGGGTAAAAAAAGAGCTGCATAATTTTCTTAAAAAAGTTCCTGTTTTAAAACCGGATCTCTCTTCACTAGAAGCTAAAGTAAAAACTGTCAGTATAAAAGACCGGAATCAGATTATATCTGATCTGGATATTGACAAGGATATTTCTCTCCCGGATAATATAAAAGGGGGGAGGGGTGAAGCTTCCAAAAAACTTAACCGCTTCATTAATTCAAAACTCTCAGATTATAATGAAAAAAGAAATAATCCGGGACTCGATTTTACTTCCGGACTCAGCCCCTATCTCCACTTCGGCCAGATATCACCTGTCAAAATTGCTCTGAAATTAATTAAATATGAAACTCCCGGGGCTGATTCATTTCTTGAAGAGCTCATTGTACGGAGAGAACTGAGCATGAATTTTGTCTACTATAACAAAAATTATGATAGCATAAGATGTCTCCCTGACTGGGCTCAGAGTACTTTAAGGAGCTATGAGCTTTTCCCCAGGGATTATCTTTATACTCTATCCGATTTTGAAAATTTCCGTACTCATGATATATACTGGAACGCAGCCCAGTATGAGCTTGTTACGCTTGGGGGGATGCACGGGTATATGAGGATGTACTGGGGAAAGAAAATTATTGAATGGTCCGGTTCCCCTGAAGCTGCATTTGATTACATGATATATCTGAATAATAAATACGCTATTGACGGCCGCGATCCTAACAGTTATGCAGGTATAGCCTGGTGTTTCGGAAAGCATGACAGGCCCTGGCAGGAGAGGCCTGTTTTCGGCAAAGTCCGCTATATGAATGCTGCAGGCTTAAAGAGAAAATTCAACATGAAAAAATATCTTGAAAAGATATCCTTCCCTATGCAAAATGATCAAATAGTTTAAATTAGAAAAAACTGATTTACAGTTAACAATATAGAGGTAATTAAGATGCCGGATCTTTCAGAATTATCGGAAAATCTTGCTGGAATAAGTGATCCGGCGGTAATCAATAAATTTTTTGATGAAATTCTCACTGATAAGGAAAAAAAAGATATTCTTTTAAGGTGGGAGCTTATGAAAAAATTAAAGGATGGTGTTCCCCAGAGAACTATTGCTTCTGAGTTGGGGATCAGTCTTTGTAAAATCACCAGAGGTTCAAAAATTTTAAAATCGCAGGAATCGGTAGTAAATAAAATGCTGAATAATACAGCAAATAAATAACAAAAGAGGCGGTTTTTATACCGCCCCTCTTTTATTTATCAGCCTAATTTTTCGTAATTTGTTTCTTCAGGATCGCCTGCTATATCCTTATTGTCATTTGATTCAGGGAGTATTATATTCAGAACAACACCAGCCAGACCTGAAAGGCCTATACCTGCAAGTGTAAATTGACCAAAGCTTAGAGAAGCCCCGCCCACACCGACAATAAGAATAACTGCTACTATAATAAGATTTTTATTTGAAGTAAAATCAACTTTATGCTCAACCATATTTTTTATCCCTATGGAGGCAATAGTTCCAAATAGAACAATCATTATCCCACCCATTACAGGTGCAGGAATTGTCTGAAGAAATGCTCCAAGCTTACCGAAGAATGAGAGGAGAATTGCAAATACAGCTGAGATCTGAAGCACCCTGGGGTCAAAAACCTTTGTAAGAGCAACCGCGCCAGTAACTTCTGAGTATGTAGTGTTGGGAGGTCCCCCCACCATACCTGCAAAACTTGTAGCAATACCATCTCCAAAAAGAGTTCTATGGAAACCGGGATCCTCATAGTATTTTTTACCTGTAACACTTGAAATAACCATAATGTCTCCGATGTGCTCAATAGTCGGGGCAAGGGCAACAGGAATAATAAAGAGTATTGCTCTCCAGTCAAATTCGGGCATAACAAAAGCGGGTATGCTAAACCATGGTGCATCAATTACCGGCTGAATACTTACAAGCCCGAAAAAGAAAGCAGCAGTGTATCCGGCAATAATACCGCCTAAAATAGGTACAAGTTTAAATGTGCCCTTTGCAAAAAGTGAAATAAAAATTGTTGTACACATTGCAATCAGGGCTACTGTTACATTATTCAACTGTCCGTCGCTGTTTTTTGTCATACCGATTGCAACAGGGGCAAGGCTTAAGCCAATTACAATAATTACAGGGCCGATTACATGTGACGGCAGAAATCTGTGAACAATAGCAATACCGTATTTTTTTATCAGGCCTGCAAAGAAGATCTGCACAAAACCTGCGGCAACAAGCCCGCCAAGTGTACCCTTTAGACCATAAAGGTGTGTTGCGGCGCCAATGGGTGCAATATAAGCAAAAGATGATGCGAGAAAGATAGGAATTTTACCTTTTGTAACGAGATGGAACAATAAAGTACCAACCCCTGCGGTAAAAAGTGCTACATTCGCGTCCAGACCTGTTAAAAGAGGGACTAGTACAAGTGCTCCAAAAGCGACAAAGAGCATCTGCATCCCCAGAATAATTCTTTTGATTTCCATTTAACCTCCCTTATTATTTTGTTCCGTATAACCGGTCACCGGCATCACCGAGACCTGGAATTATATATTTATTATCATCAAGGTATTCATCCACACTCCCTGTAAAAATCTGGACATCCGGATGAGCATCCTCAACAACTTTAATCCCTTCAGGGGCTGAAATAATCGAAATTAGAACAATATTGCCGTATCCCTGTTTTTTTAGCATATCAATCGCAGCCACTACAGATCCCCCCGTGGCAAGCATGGGATCGATTATAAAGACCAGCGGATTTATAAGGTTTTCCGGAAGTTTGGAGTAGTATTCTACCGGAAGTTTTGTATCGTGGTCACGGTAAATTCCAAGAAATCCGACCCTGGCATTAGGCACAAGTGAGAGAATACCGTTAAGCATCCCCACTCCAGCCCTGAGAATGGGAACAACCACTATATCGTTCTTCATCCTCTTCCCTGTCATTAGGGTCATGGGTGTTTTAATTTCACAATCCTCTACTTCTATATTTTTAAGAGCTTCATAGCAGATAAGCATTGTTATTTCACTTGCCAGCTCTCTAAATTCTTTATGGCTGGTATTGATATCTCTCAGTGCTGTTAACTTATGTGTTAAAAATGGATGGTTTATTTCATGATACATTTGCGGACCTCTTTCTGATTTTTTTTGCGCCAAAAAAAACCTGAATAAAATTCAGGTTTTTAAATAGTAATTAATTGATTGCTGATTTCGAAAAAAATATCTCTATATATTATCCTTATCACAGTCAAAGCATGTCCCTGGAATAATTTTATTAAAATTTCTTTTGAAAAAGACTAATTGATATAATTTTTTTAAAGTATTTAAAGTCAATAAATATTTTAAAAAAAGATAAAAACAAATCAATGTTAATTCCTTCACTTATATTTGAAATATAATGCTTCAATATCCCCGCCGGCGAAGGCGGCGGGGATATTGAAAACAGCATAATTACACTAAAATATATCCTTAGGAATAATAACTGAAAACGTATTTTTATTTAACGATTCCTGATGCTGCCCTTATCCCTGATGCCCAGGCTCCGGTTATTCCTCTGGATGTGCCTGCACCATCACCAATCATGTAAATATTTTTTTTAACGCAAAAATGATTATCAATAAACTCAGGCCTGATAGCGTATGTTTTAATTTCAGGGTAATAGATGATAGTTGATGGATGCATAATCCCGGGAATAATAGTATCGAGCATTTTCATGGCACGCCAGATATCACGCATAATTTTAGAAGGAATGGCAAGGCTCACATCCCCCGGGGTTGAACTTTTAAGTGTTGACTCGAAATCGTAAAGGTCAAGATTAAAGGTTTCTTTTGAGGATCTTTTCCCAAGCCTGAAATCACCGATTCTCTGCATCATGGGCTGACCGCCGGAAAGCTGCATAGCCATACGCCCCAGAATTTCAGCAAACTGATGACCGCTGACAACAGGATCTGTAAGAGTTATAGTCTTAAGCATTGCAAAATTTACAAGCCCATTAGGCTTCCTGTCAGTTGAATAGGCATGTCCGTTTACAGAGTAATATGTTTCATATTTTTCCTTAACAATATGGGCAGACCCGGAATTGGTGCAGAATGTCCTTACCCTGCCGGGAAAGATAAATTTAGGATCATAGTAATCCTTCACGATAGGATAATACTCCTCTTTTGCCTCAACTCTGATCCCAACATCAACAACATTGTCCGAATAATTGATCTCAAGTGTATCCATAATATTTTGAAGCCATGTGTACCCGGCCCGTCCTGGAGCAATCACCAGATTAGAAAATCCCACCGCATCTCCGGTTGACAGTTCTATTATACGCTTTTCATAATCAATGACAGTCATAGCAGTTTCAAGTGCAACAGTTACACCAAGATCCTGAAGCTGTTTAATCAGGTCAGCTATAAGCCCTTTAGCCCGGTCTGTTCCCACATGGGCCTGCTTAATATTAAGGAGTTTTACTCCCAGTTTGTCAGCCCTGTTCGCATAGACATCAAGATTTCTCTGCTGCACATAATCAGGTTTGAGATGATCAGCTACCTCCTGAAGGAGAATATCAGCTTCTTCCTCATCCCAGAGCTCTGTAGTAAATCCCACAGGAAACGTATAGTTCTGCTTACAATCGTTGCGTAGACCACCTGAGCTGATTTTAGATTTTTCGATTAAGAGGATAGATTTGTCTGAATGTTCGGCAAGGTAAAAGGCTGCTCCAAGTCCTGCAGGTCCGGAGCCGACGATAATAACATCAAAGCTGTTTTTCATAGGGGGGGTCCCTTAAGATATTCAGAGTTTATTAATCACAATGCTTAATATAGCTTTTAGTAACTGCTGAGTCTATTATTTTTTTTGCATAGTCCCATAATTTATCAGATCCGCTCTTAATTACACTGTTTCTCTTTAACACCTGATCGTAGGTAATACTGTTTTCCTGCCATGATTTACCCTCTGAAGCATAGTTAAGATTAACAGGCTGAAATCTGTCAAGGGCATTGGCAAAGTTAGCTTCAGGTGATTGATTCTTTTCAAATTCCTGCCATGTAAACATGAATTCTTCTTTCTGGTCATTAGGGAGCAGGGAAAAGAGACGTTCTGCTGCAGCCATCTCCCTTTCAGCTTTACCTTCATTTGCTGCAGCATCGTAACAGTATGCATCACCGGCATCAATTTCGATAATATCGTGAATAATTACCATTTTTACTACTTTAAGAATGTCAATACTGCTGTTACTGTGTTCAGCAAGGAGTATGGCCATCAATGAAAGATGCCAGGAGTGCTCAGCATCATTTTCAAATCTTGACCCGTCTGCAAGGTAAGTCCTTCTGTATATTGATTTAAGCCTGTCAGTCTCAAGAATAAAGTTGATCTGCTGTTTCAGCCTGTCATCTTTCATCGAATTATACCTCTATTCCTCAAGAGCGCCTGTGAACATATGGGGCGTAACTGATAAGGAAGCGCCATCATCATTCATCATCGACTCAGCTAAAGCAAAAAAGTGGGGGAGCTGAGATTCTATAAAGAATCTCCCGGACTGAATTCTCCCTGCAAGAAAGGCTGCGTCAATGTCTGATGCAGAGAGAGTTTTTATATCTGCATCCGGATTTGCCTTTAAGATATTATTTAGCCTTGTCTGTACCTCAGTCATACTCCAGATGTGACACCATGATAATACCAGCAGATAAAATGCTCTGAGAAAGGATGTGGAGTGAGTAAATATTTCAAGTATCCTCCCTTCATTCATCCTTTTTTTCATTTTGCTGATCACCATATCGAGGTTTTCTATGCCGTCACGAACCCGATTTATATATTTATCTTCTACAATCCCATATGCATCTTCCAGTGTTTTTTCAACAACATTTTTCCAGATATTATACCCTTTCTGGTTTTTATTCATCAGCACTTTCCGCATAAGAAGGTCAATTGACTGGATGCCGTTAGCCCCTTCAAATATTGAGAGTATGCGGCAGTTTCTGTAGAGCTGTTCAACCGGGTAGTCCATACAAAAGCCGTACCCGCCGAAGACCTGCATTGCTTCAGAAGTAACCAGAATAGAAGTATCGCTGCATCCAGCTTTACAGATGGGAACCAGAAGCTCAACTATTGCTTCAGCATTTTCAGCTTCCTCCCCTTCAAGGACTTTCATGAGATCCTGATTGTAGTAGTTATAATTAATCATTATCCTCTGGGCATCTATATATGATCTCATCCAGAGGAGCATTCTTGATACGTCAGGATGATTTATAATTTCTGTTTTAGGGGCATCAGGATTCATGGCATTAAGTATATGGCTCCCCTGAATCCGGTTTTTCGCGTAGGTTACTGAATTAAGGTATGCTGTAGAGGATGTTCCCTGAGCCTGTACAGCTGTACCGAGTCTGATTGTGTTCATCATCTGGAACATAATCTTCATCCCCATCCGTTCTTTACCGAGAAGATACCCACGGCAGGAGTTGTTCTCTCCAAACACCATGGTGCATGTAGCTGAACCTTTTATTCCAAGTTTATGTTCAATACCGGCGCAGATGACATCATTGAATTCGCCGTTTGAACCGTCTTCGTTCACATGATACTTGGGTACAAGAAAAATAGAAATACCCTTTGTCCCTGCAGGGTCACCCTCTATACGCGCTAGAACCGGATGTATCATGTTGGAATAAAGATCATTATCCCCGCTGGAGATAAAAATTTTCTGTCCTGTAATAAGATAGGTACCGTCATCCTGCAGTGTTGCTTTTGTTTTCAAATTCCCCACGTCAGATCCTGCATCAGCTTCTGTAAGGCACATTGTTCCGCCCCATGTACCTGAAATAAGTCCGGGCAGATATAGATTCTTCTGATCTTCAGTTCCGAATTCCTTTATAAGGTTTATTACTCCGGCAGAAAGTATTGTATACATCATTAGATTAGGTGCTGCAGCGCATATATACTCAAGGGAGGCAGCCCCGACAGACCTGGGCGGGATCTGGCTCCCGTCATGAGAGTCCAGGAGAAGAAGCGACATCAGGCCTGATTCATAGTACATCTGAAGAGCAGGTTTCAGTGAGTCAGGCACTTTTACATTTTTTGTAACCGGATTCCAGGAGCACCCCTCCCGGTCTGAAGGTTCAAAGGTTTTATGGAATTCATTAACTGAAATTGTTTCAACAAGATCGATGAGCGCTTCAAGACTATCTTTATCATAGTCGGAAAAATTATTATATTGTGCAAGGTTCTGAACTTTCAGGATATCAAATAAAACAAACTTTAAGTCTTTGGTATCAACAAGTGAATTAAGCATTATGCACCTCTTGCAAATTGGAAAAATATTAAAATATGCAACTTGTTTCATAATTGATTCATCGAATCAAAAAGTCAAGAAAAATAAGATGTAAGAACCGATCTGATGATCTAAAAAATATATGCCAGGCTGAAAATGACTGAATATGCAAGCGCTGCTATAGCAACTTTTCTAAGCTCATTGTCAAGATCTGCCAGGTCTATATTTGTAATAACAGCAGCCAGATTATAAATAAGAGGGATAAAAACCAAAGTATAAAAAAGCTGGTGAATCGCTGAATAGTTAATGTAAGTATAGATTAAACTTGATGTAATTGCCGCAAGAATTATAAAACCGTGATATATTTTAGATTTTTCCCTACCGAGTATACCGGCAAGAGTCAGCTTCCCGCTTCTGCTGTCGTTTTCTATATCCCTCATATTATTAAGATTAAGTACAGCTACACTCATGAGTCCGATTGCCATGGAAGGGAATATGAGGTCGAATCTGACAAATCCGCTGTGAAGAAAAAAAGCTCCCATTGTGCCCACTGGGCCGAAAAAAATCAGTACAAACAAATCCCCCATGGCCCTGTAGCCGTATGGCTTTTTACCAACCGTATATTTTATTGCAGCTGCAATTGCTGCAAGCCCGATTGCAAGAAGAATCAGAGTATAATTGAAACTCATAAACCTTGTCCCATAATAAACAAGGAAAAGACCTGATACTGATGAGATAATGACAAAGATGATTATCATAACTTTCATCTGAACCATTGTAATATCGCCCTTCTGCAGAGCCCTGGCAGGGCCGATCCTTTCTGCATTATCCGCTCCTGTAATCATATCGCCATAATCATTGGCAAGATTTGAAAGGATCTGAAGTGAGAGTGTTGTAATTACGCATAGCCAGAAAATAAGGTGGCTGAAGATTCCGTAAGAGAGGGAAAGAAAACTTCCGAGTATTACACTGGAAAGAGAAAGCGGAAGAGTTCTGAGCCTGAATGAGACGATCCATGATTTTAGTGCTGTCATTAAATAATCCTGTAAGTTTTAGTCGATTTTTATGATTACAATCAGTATTTATTCCTAAACTTATTATTGTTAAAAACTGCTCTATTATTTTCTCCTGCGAAGGGAGGGATATAAAATTGTCTATTTATATATTTTTAGGAATTAACATTGAATTATACTATGATTTTTACAAAAAAATAGTATATTTATACATATGAGTGCAACAACTATTTTTACGATAAGGGGTAAAACAATGACCGGTAAAACTGCGGCATTATTTTTAATTTTTTCAATGTTATCAGCACTGATTTTTTTTAATATAAGTAAAGCTGAAGCTGATCAGGGTGTTTACGAGAAGAAATGCTCCACATGTCATTCACTTAGAAAGCCGGAAGTTTATTCAAAAAAACAGTGGGATTATCATGTAAAACGTATGGCTGACAGGGCAGGGCTTACATCAGCTGAGATTAAAAGCATTATTGATCTGCACACAAAGTAGCAGATGAGTTTAGCCGGGCGCGGAATTAATTTTTTTTGAATAAGCCATTACCCTCCGGGGCAATGTTTACAGTTTCGCAACTGCCCCACAACACCCCCCGGAGGAGGGCTTAAAGGCTGTGTTATTAAACTTTTGATTTGTTTAAAGAGTTTAGTACTGAAAAATTATATCAGCTTCCGGTCATAATAAATGTGAGCAGGAGTAAGTTTCCGGAATTTTTATTTATCAGCCCGGATTTAAAACCTCGCTGAGATTCTGCTTACTGCAAAGAGAATAATTATAGCAGCAGGAAAGATGTAAACCTGAAACTGATCCATACCGGAAAGTTTCATGAACAGGGCAGCACCCCCTCCGGCGATGCATGCAGAAACTGCACCTGCTGCATTGAGTGATAGTCTCTCCCTGTAGAATCCGAAAACTACAGGTATAATAATCCCTGAAGTATAAATGGTAAGAGCCAGGAGGAGAGATTTTATTATTCCGTCAATGTATAGCGCTAAAGCCAGTGACACCAGTCCTGTGACCAGAATAATAATCCTGGTAAATCTCAGCTCACTCTTTTCATCTGCATCTTTATAAAACAGAGGCTTTAAAACATCTGCCGAAAGTATTATCCCTGATGTGAGGAGGCACGTGTCAGCTGAAGACATTACAGCAGCAAGTAGAGCAGCAAATATTATCCCTTTCAAACTGTCGGGCAGTGTTCTCATAGCCAGGTCAAGAAAGGCACCTTCCGGAGCAATACCGGGATTTACACCTTTAGCGTAGATACCTATTATTGTAACTGAAAGGGCAATAACCATGAGTATTGCTGCTGCTGCAAAGACAGCTTTTTTTGCTGTTATACTATCCTTTGCAGAGAGAATCCTGGAATAAATATCGGGGCCTGCCAAAAATGATGTTCCAACAAAGAGAAAAAATATAAGTATATCATTATAACCGAAATAGCTGTTAACAGGGAATTCAAGAAAAGTTTCCGGCAGATCAAGGGACCAGGGGGAACCGTACTTTACGTATGACATGATCAGAATGAGAAATATTCCGGTAAAAATCAGAACTGTCTGGAAAAAATCTGTTTTAATGATGGATAACTGTCCGCCGCTTACTGTATAGATTATAAAAACAGAACCGCAGAGAATGACAAAAAACCTGAAATAGCCGGGCCAGAGAATATCGAGAATTTTTCCTGCTGCTATCATCTGGGCTGAAATAATCCCTGTCCATGCTGTAATTATAACCACAGATGAAACAAGCTTGAGCACTCTGCTGTTATACTGCTTCTCCAGAATTTCCGGAAGAGTGTAGACCCCGCAGTCACGGACCTTTTTCGCCCAGAAGGCCGCAAGTATCATCATACATACAGATCCGCTTATGAGCCACCAGGCGCCTGGAAGCCCTCTTGAGAAACCTATTCCTGCAAGGCCGAGTGTGGCAGAACCGCCGATTGTTGTTGCCACAAGTGACCCTGAAAGCCAGAGCGTTGATGTGCCCCTTCCGCTCACATAGAAAGAACTGATACTGCTGACTTTTCTGTAACTGAAAAAACCGATAAGAAGCATAAAAAATAAAAATCCGGAAAAAATTGCAATATTCATTCTGCTCTGACCCCAATATCAAATATAGTTAATGTCCCCTGAGTTTATCAGGCGTTCTCCTGTTTCTGTTTCAACAATCAGAAAACCTTCGGCATTGAGTCCTTTCACAACGCCGGTAAATGTTTCATCAATAAGGGACACCTTAATCTGTCTTCCGATAATTGAAGCTTTCTCTTTCCATATATCCAGAATATCGGAGAAACCTGAGTTGATGAAATTGAGATAATATCTTTCGAAATTACGGAGGAGCGATTGAAGAAAAGCACACCTGTCTATATCGCCTCCTCTGGAGTCGGATACAGATGCGGCTATTTTTTTAACATCTGAAGGGTAATCCTCCGGGCGGGTGTTGAGATTGATTCCAATTCCTGTGATGATGAAATCGATTTTATCCGCATCCCCTTTCATCTCTGTAAGTATGCCGGAAATTTTCCGGCCATTTATGAGTATGTCATTGGGCCATTTGATTTCATGATTTTTTATGCCGAATTCATCCAGGGTATCTGAAAGGGCAACAGCTGCTGCAATAGTTATACCTGAAGCTTTTGACGGAGCTATTTGAGGCCGCAGTATGATTGATAAATAAAGACCGCGACCCTGAACAGATAACCAGGATCTGCCGAAACGCCC
>Ga0334885_1002370_pt1 | contig 19720 bp, 35 predicted proteins | sample GraSluR1_MG_8_FD_207233 | JGI IMG/M metagenome (GOLD analysis project Ga0334885, IMG submission 207233) | Sludge microbial communities from methane-producing bioreactor in Wageningen University, Netherlands - Granular Sludge_31_05-R1 | ecosystem: Engineered > Bioreactor > Anaerobic >...
GTATTTAAGTTAGATCAACTAGCTGATCTGTAACACAAAATCTCTACGCTGAATACGGGCTAGTACGTGGTAAAGTCAGCATTAGTGCAAAACGCACGCCCATGTTTAGAATCACTGAAAGGGGTAGTCCTTATGAGGTTCTAAACTACTAGGAGAATAGTTTAACTGGTAAAACAAAACTATTATAGTCTAGAATGTAATAGTTGAGATGTAAGGTTCGAGCCCTTACTTCTTCTAGCAGTAGTAGCGAGATAGAGTAGTGGTTACTCGGCTGTCTCATAAGCAGCACAGGTGGATTCAACTCCCACTCTTGCTCCCAGTCTTTATTATAGGGGGTAATTACATGAAAAAAAATTGGTGGGAAATAACGGAAGAAGAAATTGACAAATCAATTTCAAAATGGATTGATGAAACTTCAATTGAGGATTTATGTGATGATTTGGGGGTAAAACCCTCAAACAGATTTCAGGTTAGAAGAAATTTAGAGTATATAAAGTATTATAAGAAATATTTTACAAAAGCTGAATTAATACTAAATTCACAATTTCTGGCGAATATTATGTACCAAGCTATTGTGCGAAAATGTGATCTTTTGTTGGCTACGCCTAGAGGCTACGGCAAATCTACTGCGGTAAAATTGTTAAAAGAGTTAGTATTTAATAAGTACTGTATTTCAGCTATAGATTTTAAGAATTATAGAGACATTGATTACATACGAACGGGAATACACGGACTTGTTATAGAAGAAGCAGCTCTTATACCTGATAAAGAGTTAGAAAATATAATGGCAGATACACCATTTATTACACGTATACTTATTACTACGCCAAAGAAAGGGTCTTTTTTTAATAAACTGTTTTTAGCAGATCAAAATGATTTTGGAGTATTTGAAAGAATTATTTTTCAGGGTAAAAATAATAAAGAGCTTATAAAGCAGTTATCTTGGGAGACTTATGATGAAGAAGTTCTTGGTAAAGTTACCTAATCAGTTAAGTGCGTGGGAAGTATTTTTTAAAGCTTTTAATAATGCAAGAAAAAGTCCAATAGTAAAAGTGAGGTAATTACTATGGTTAAAATTAAGTTACACCCTTATAAGAGTTTTAAATTTGCTTCTCGTTGTAAACCTAAAACTATTGAAGAAGCAGATAAACAAATACGAAGTTACGGAGCAGAATATATCAAAGAAGACAACAGTATTAAATACTATCTGTTAGAACAGCGAGTGTCAAAAGACTCTTTAGACAGGATTACCTTTTCTATATACCCAGATAATTATATTATTATTAGTATATCTACTTTACAAGTATTACCTGAAACTCCAGATAAGTTTAATTATGATGCATATTTTAAAAACAAACCAATAGAAGTAAAGTTTTATTATTGGCCTATGATGGAGGTAGTTTCAACTTTAGAAGTATAGTGGGGGGCTATAAATATGAATGCTATAAAAGAAAGTTTAATCATTGTTGTTAATATTTATGAAAATGGAAAGTGTGTTTATGAAACTCCTGAAATGGATTTATTTACTATGGCAGGATTAAAAGAATTAGATAAGTGTTTGCAAATTGCTAGGGTTGAATTTGAATACGCTAGTTTAGATCTAGTATGTATTAATTCTTCTAGATTAGAACTTATTGCTTATATTGATGCTTTATGGGAAACAAAACATGAGCATGATATTTCTGATTCTGAGTTTTTAGAAATATTGTATAAGGAACTTATTAGGTACTGTAAGTATCCAGAGAGTGAAAGTCTAGACATGGGGGCTTTATTTGCATTAGCTTCAATACCTAACGCATTAAGTATAGAAAACGTATTTGATTTAATAAATGATGGTGATTATTATGTGATTAAAGAGTGGGAAGGTGCTAAAAGTTTAATAGCGATTGGTAAAGAAATCGCTGAGGAGGAGGGTATATATTACCATTTAGAAGAAAATAACATATTAGAGTTTTTTGATTTTGGTAGTTATGCCCATAATGAACTAAAGCGCTATATTCATGTTAAAGGCTACGGATATTATATGTTTGAAGATGACCTTCTTCAATAAGCCATAATTTCATATAGTTTACCCTTAATTAAAGGAGTTGATTGGTATGCAAGTAAATACGAGAGATCTAAATACTGCATCTACACACGAAGGTGCGAAGACAAGAGTTCTAAAGCCTATAGACGAGCTTAAACGAACAGTTTTGAGTTGTTTGTTATGGGAAGATGCTTTTTACGAATCAGGGGATTCTATAGCAGAAAGAATAGTAAAATTGGTAGTAAAGTGTAAACCTGCAGATGTAGGGGCGTTAGCTTTAAAAGCCAGAACAGAGTATGGATTAAGACACGTACCACTATTGCTCATAGTAGGGCTACTTACTAGAGATGAGCGTACTAGAGCTGCTGTGAAACATCTTATTCCGGCAGTTATTAGCAGACCTGATGAGATGGGAGAATTAATAGCTATTTATTGGACGTTAGCTGGATATAAAGCTCCTTTAGCTAATTCTCTAAAGAAAGGTTTGGCAGAATGTTTTCATAAGTTTAATGAGTATTCTTTTGCTAAGAATAACAAGAAAAAGGCTTCTGTTAGACTTAAGGATGTAATGTTCCTTACTCACCCCAAACCTTTGACTGCAGAAGAAGAGCTTTTATTTAATAAGATAGCTAATGATACTCTAGACACTCCTGATACTTGGGAAGTTGCTCTTTCTGCAGGAGAAGATAAGGCTGAAACATTTACTAGATTGATGGATGAAAAGAAACTTGGTGGTTTAGCATTTCTAAGAAATCTTAGAAATATGGCGGAGTCTGGTGTTGTACATAGCAAGATTAAAAGTTATTTTGATGTAGTAGATTTTTCTAAGGTATTCCCTTATAGATTTATAGCAGCAGCACAAAGTGTCCCTTATTTTGAACCTGTTATTGAGGGCAGATTTATACAAGCAGCCAGTAAATTGCCTAAAATTGAAGGTGCTACCACTATCCTTGTTGACGTATCAGGGTCTATGCAGGATGCTTTGAGTTATCGTTCTGAGATGTCTAGGTTAGATGCTGCCAATGCTTTAGTTATGATGCTTAGAGAAGTGTGTGATAATGTTAGGATCTTTAGCTTCTCTAATTACGTTAAGGAAGTGCCTTTGAGGAGAGGATTTGCTCTTGCAGATGCAATTAAAACTTCACAGAATTATGGCGGTACTTATTTAGGCAAAGCAATAGCCGAAGTTACACAGTTGTTACCTAACCGTAGGCTGATTGTGATAACAGACGAGCAAAGCCATGATAGAATTAAAGTAGATAAGAAAGTAGACGGGTACTTAATAAATGTAGCTCCTTATAGAGTAGGTATTACTTATGATAGCTTAGTAAGGATAGATGGATTTTCTGAGGGGGTTATTAGGTTTATTAGTGAGTATGAAAGTTTGTTAAAAGAAAGTAAGTGATGGGTGGTGAGAGGTACGGTTACTTCATATTGAATTAGTACCGTACCTCACTATTCCCCCTATAGAAATTGAGTGGTGTTAAAACAGTTACTTCAATATTATATGGTTGCTGGTTCGAGTCCAGCTATCGCCTAAAAGCGATATAGCTCAACTGGGAGAGCATAATACAAGAACTGTTTTTAGTGTTCCCTCAATTAATTAGATTAAGTGGGTAGTGCAATAACAGTTACTTCTTCTGGTGAATACACTGTTATTAAGGTTCTCCCACTTATTTTTTAAAAAAGTGTTCTTTAATATATACTAGATACTTACCAGAAAGGTTAAGTATTATGAGTAAAAATAAGAGGAGATGACATGAATTTTAATCCTAATAAAAGAGTTACAGGAGTACAAATAACTTGCAAAAATTGTAATAAAATGTTTTTCTATGGTGTAGAAGAAGGAAGTGAATTGCCTAAAATTTTATTCTGTCCTTTTTGTAATAGGTTAGTAAGAGGTAATCTTAAAGACTTAGTGAAGGGAGGCTAATATGTGGGATTTAATACATAATAACAAATCTATAGCAAAAGTATTTTGCTCTAACTATGAGTATAAAGTAATAGAGCAGTTAAAACAGCTATCTGAAAGACCTGATTATAAGTATATAGTAGCCTTCCCCGATCTTCATGCCGGTGAATATCCTGTTGGTTATGTTATGAGAACTGGTAATACTATTTATTTTGATCTTACTGGTGCTGATATAGGCTGTAATGTTAGAGTAGTAAAAATAGCTGAAGATATAACGGATTTGGTAGATACAATAGGACAATTTGCATCGGATACGTTTACAGGTAGGAAGGCTTCTCCCTCACTAGGCGGAGGTAATCATTTTATAGAAATAGGACAGGATAGTTCTGGTGCGTACTATATTTCTGTTCATACTGGTTCTAGAGCTTTAGGCGGAGATTTGTATAAGAAAATAGCTAAAGAATTATGTGCTTTAGGCTTACACGGAATACCTTATAATAGTCAGTTAGGTAAGATGTTTATGGAAGAGTATAGAGATACTGTAAGATACGCTGCTGATAATTCATTTAATATTATTGCTACTATTTGTGATGAGTTTGAGTTAATTAAAGTAAAGGAAGTATATACTGTACACAACACAATAAAAGTAAATAGTAATTGTATTGACCATTATAAGGGAGCATCAGTAGTTTACTCAGGATCACAGGCAGCAATTCCTATTTCTATGGGAAAGGGCATAGTTTTAGTAACCGCACTTAATGCCACGCCACTATTTAATGGACTCCCTCATGGAGCAGGCAGACGATTATCAAGGTCAGAAGCTAATAGAACTCTCACGTCTGAAGCATTAAAGAATATTAATTATATAGCTAATAAGAGTGTTTTAGATGAAGCTCCTGAAGCGTATAAGGATATAACTGCAGATTTGCTGGAATTAGAAGAATTGGGGTATATTAAAATAGATGCTCATGTTTCATCTGTGCTTACTGTAAAGGAGTAGGGGGTAGTGAATTATGGTTCATGAAGTTATTAAAATAAAAGATGATGTAGAAGCTAAAATAATGCCTAGAGTTTATTATAAAAATACTCTTACATTTAAAGCACTGAATACTTTAAATACTATTAATGCTGCTTTAGTGATAGTTGATATGCAGAATGATTTTTTAGATCCTGAAGGTGAATTATATTTAGGGAACCAGTATTCTGAAGCATCTAAAGCTTTGGAGCGTGTTATAGCTAATACAGTAAAGGCTATATATTTCTTTAAACAGAAGCACTTGCCTATCTTTACTGTAATGGATACTCATTTTCCAGATTCTGTAGAGTTTAAGACTTTGCCCGAACATTGTATTTTTAATTCTTGGGGACATAAGTTAACTCCAGCTATTGATTCTGCTATAGGTTATTATGCTTCAAATACTGTTATTTTTAAAGATGGCTTCTCTTCTTCTGAAGTACTTGTGGAATATATTAGAGAACTTACTTTAAGTAATGTATATATTGTAGGTGTGGCATATGATATTTGTGTATTTTTTACAGCAATGGGTATAGCAGATTATTTATCAGGAAGTAATATTCATATTTTAGAAGATGCTACTATACCTTATAATAAAGAGTGGGCTGTTACAGCAAAGCAGATGATGCAGTCTTTAAAAGGAATAAACCATATAACACTACAAGATATGTAAGGGAGGGATAGTTATGCTAGGTTGGGTATTATCAGTATGGATGTTTGTAGCTTTTGTTTTGTTTTTGGTAGGGTGTTTTCTTGATGATTTAAGGCCAACATCAGTACTACAGTGTATGGTATGGGCGTTGATATGTTTGATTTTAATGCCTGTTGTACTAGTAGGGTATTGGAGGTATGCGCACAGAATACTTAAAGAACATAAGGAACAATCACCGTAACATAATTGTTACATTATAATATTTGATTAAAATAGAGCTTTAAATATACTCAACCTAGCTTCTATAGTTATTTTGCAATGATTTAATCTAGTCCAAATAGACTTCCGAATATGGCTTTTAAAAGACAACATAAAGAACACCGCAATATGGCTTGGTGAGCGTTTTTTAGGATTTTAAAGTTCCGAGTCGGAGAATAAAGCGTCTGACTCACACACCTAAAAGGAGGAGCTTTTATGGAAAATTCTATGATTACAGTTACTGTTTGTACAGATAGACTTAAACAATTACTTTCTTATGTGGAACTTATAGAGGAGAAAGAAGTAGGCCCTATTGAACTTGGTTTTATAGCTGATGTATTACAAAGTATTATTAGTCAGTTGGATAGAGTAATAGATTTTACTACTCCTAATCCTATGATAGAAGAGCTTTATACCAAATTGATGGTTGCCAGTTTAGACAATGAAAAGTCTTATAGAGAAGGAACCGATTAATTAACCTCCTTGTTTGTAACTCTCTCTCTAGTTCATTTAGGGGTACTGTGGCCATGTCGCGTATGGCCACTTTTTTATTAAAAGAGTAAAAAGACTTTAATTATACTGTAACAAATACCCCCTTGACACTTTCTACAGTATAGTATATAATAGTATTGAGGAGGGAAATAAAATGCGTATATGTGAAGAGGCTTTAGAGGATTGGACTCCGTCAGGAGTAACAGTAAAACCAGATCTAGACCTTTACCCATCAATGCCATTTACAGTAGACATATCATGTAAACAGATACAACAGTTACTTTATATAGCTGCAGGTATTGATAAGGAGGATATGGATGGAGATTATCTGTACAATACAGGAGAATAATACTTTACTCACTGATAGACAGAGTCGTACTTACATATTTGTTAAAGATAATCAAGGTAAGGTATATCTCATTCATGTTTGGGGAGGTTTCACGCATATAGTAACTACAGATAATGGCGAACAAAGAGACTATACTCTCACAGACATAGAAGAAGTTATAGATAGTGTACTTCAAGGAACCCTTCCATTAGCTAGTAGAGGGCGATTAGCTAATGTAGAGATATATGAATATACAAATACTCCACAAACAGGACTATATCTAGATTTACGGTATGAAACAACATCAATCATTATTGATAGTGTATACTGTTTTGATTCTCTCAATAATTATTTTGAAGAGATGTCAGATGAGAACGAGGAAGATTATGAAGACTGATACTAATATACTTGTTGGAATGCTATATGGTATAATGGGTGATGTATTTCAAAGCATACCACTTACTGTTGAACAGTTTATTGAATTACTAGAAATACCAGAAGAACCTACAAGGAGGGACTAGTATGGATGGTGTAAAGATTATAGCAGTACCTGAATGGTATATAAAAGAGCTAAGATTGTGGGTAACTGCAACGCTTAGAAGCTTATCTGATGATTTGTTGCAGAGAGACATTCCTCTATACGCTAGGGATTTAGAAAAGAAAGCTGAAACTTTAGATATGTTTACACAAATACTAAATACAATAGCAAAAGATATTGATGCAGATGTAGCATACTGGCAAGGCATACATAGGAAGATATTAGATAACTTAAATGAGTGTATAGACTATAGAACTAGTATCATAGACGATACACTAAAAGGTTTGAGGTTGTTGAATACAAAAATAAAGGATATACGTATAGTGGAGGGGTATTAATGTTTGAATTTTATATTTATGACAAAAAAGAGGAAACTGTTTGGGAAGACTCTTTCTTAATTAACGATAATGGAAATAGAATAATACATCTGTCTTTACCTGATGTTCCACTTTTGTTTGTTGAATCTTATGATATAGCTACAGAAAGATGGACAATGCCTGTACCTTTAGAATATTCTGGTATTAACCTTACTGGTAATACAGAAGACGGTTTTCTAATTGATGGGTATCAAGTGTTTATGCAAAGAGGAACAAAAGCAGCGGTTGAAGCGCATATACAGCAGAATAAAAAAGCTAAGCAAGAAAAAATAAACAACACAGTACCTTATAGTATGGTTCCTGAACATTTGCAATTTGTGATAGATATTATGGATAAGAATGATCTATCTTTTCTGGAGTATTCCAGAAATGAAGAACTAGAAGGGGAAACTTATAATGTAGAATATCTACTCTCTAGTGAAGACAGTACTATAGAGACAGAAAATACATACAGAGTTATAAAGATAGAGTATTTGCCTGATAGTAAAATGTCAAGTTCATTCTATGTCCAGAGAACTTAAAGGAGGTATAAAGTATGCTATTAACACTTCATTATCCTAATCACTATAGAGATAGAATACATGAATTTATTTTCAGATTAGTAAATGATTGTCTCTACACAATAGATATAGCTCTAGACGAGTATAACTGGGGCGCTGTAAGCGAATTAATGATAGTTTTAGAAGAAGCAAAAGTTACTTTAAATGAATTAGCTTCATATAAAGAAGAAACTGTCAAGGAATTAATTAGACGAATAGACGCTTTAGTCCCCACTATTCTAGGATTAAAAGAAAAATTTGAACAAAACCATTCTACTTTGATGAAGCTAATTACTAAATACGAAGGTAAAAATAATGAAGATTGAATACTATGGAAGTAAGTTATTGCCTAAAGATAATTGGCTTAATCTTAACTGGAAAAGATGGACAGCTAGTATAGCCATTGTAGTTTTTATTTTAGTATTTAGCATAGCACTTTTTATAGAGGCTAATATCAACATGAATAACCAAAGAACTAAATACCTTCAAGAATTAAGTCAAGAACAGCAAGTGGCAGCAGCTAACATAAAACTCTACTTTGCTACTCCAGATTTGTTTTACAGGGAACTGATGAATTTATCGGATGAAGATTATAGTGCTTATTTAACTGTACATGCAATAGATCAAAGAGTATCAGCATCACGTGCAGGACTAGTGAGTGTAATTGCAGGAGTTTCCGCTATAGTATTGGGGGGAGTTTTATTTGGAATGATTATATTTGTAGTAAGTTGGACGTGGGGAGAAAAAACAGGCAAACTTTGAAAGACCGCAAACATAGCGGACAGGCAAACTTTGAAAGACCGCAGGGAACGTCACAAAGACCCCGGCCTCCCCCGGAGGGGGGGGCGCACGGGGGGCGCGTGAGGCGAGGAGGCGCAGCGAAAATTCGTAGCGCCTCTTTTTTCGCTACATACCAATTATAGCACACGACTACCTTGCTTGTCAAGGGGTAAAACAAAAAAACTTTCTTTAATCAGTATGTTACTTCAGCTTAACGCCTCCAGAGTATCCAGTATAATATAATGAGTGTACTACAAACAAAAGGAGGTGAGCGAATGGACGAAATCATAATCTTTGAGAACTTGACCCCTCACGCTGTTATTATCTACGGTAAAACTATGCTAGTAATACAGCCTAGTGGTCTAGTGGCAAGATGCGATACTATAACAGAAGAAGTTGGCACACTAAACGGCATTCCTCTAGTCAAAAACACTTTTGGTCAAATACAAGATCTACCAGAACCAAAGAGAAATACAGTCTACATAGTATCTTCTCTAGTAGCTGCAGCTTGCCCTGACAGAAAAGATCTAGTGAGTCCTGATACTACCCCACAAAGCGTAATACGTGACGAGAATGGTAGAATAACAGGAGTTAAAAGATTACAGATTTTCTATCAGAGTTAATTACAAGACCCCTCTTGACAGAGGGGTTCTTTCGTGTTAGAATAGATTATCAAAACAAAAGGAGGCAAGACATGCAAAAAAACCTTTGGCAAGTAGAAGTAAAGTATAACAGCAATGCGATAGTTACGTATGATCTGAAAACAGAGAGTAATAGTTTTTTGAAGGAATGTACTAAATCTGCTGAGTTACAACAAGAAGATTATCAAAGAATTAAAGCGATATACTTTATAGGTCTAGAGCTTACAGACTCTATAGAGGCACACTGCAACGACATAATACATTTGTATACTCTATTCCACTATTACTGGTCTAGACTTCAGAGAGGCGCTTTCTTAGCTATTATCAAGACCTTCAGCTTCTCTATAGAACAAATAATAACCAAAGTCAATAACTTCTATTTTCACGTATACACTGAGGAGTACGATTTAGAGGCTATTGGTAAAGAGGTAGCAGAGTCTATCCTTTCAGTGACTACAAAAGAAGAACTAGAAGAGTCTATGCTAGCAGTTTATATTGATTTTGAAAGGTTTGCGATAGACTGGCTGCAAGATAACGCCTATACATATGTAGATGCTTATGGATATTATTGTATAGGATAGATTGATAAGACCCCTCTTGACAGAGGGGTTTTTTCGTGTTAGAATAGATTATCAAAACAAAAGGAGTGATGAGAATGCAAGAAAATAAAGATCTCCAGAAGTTAGCAGAAAACACGTATAAAACAATGTTCAAAGAAGATTTAGATATACCTGTAACTTTTAATAATCGTCTTTCACGCTCTTTAGGACTAACTTTTTTTAGAAATAACAAGGTTTCAAAGATAGATCTATCCTCTAAACTGAAGAATAATATAAATACTCTTCTGTTTGTATTGAAGCACGAATTAATCCATGTATACTGTATAAATAAAGGGGTAGACTCTGGGCATGGCGAAGTATTCAAGTCTATAGCAAACAGCAAAGGGGTTTACACAGTTAACCCCAGAACCAAACGTAGAACATATTTAGTTACTCATCTAGACAAGGATTTTAATATTATACAGGAGGCGAAAATATGACAAAGATTGACAAGCTAATAGCTTATGAAACAGGGGAATTAAACGATAAAGAAGTAATTGAACTTTTTCAGGAACTCATAGATACAGGAGAAGCGTGGACGCTGCAAGGACATTATGGGCGCACTGCAGCATGGTTAATAGAGGAGGGATACTGTATTAGAAGATAATTATAAGACCCCTCTTGACAGAGGGGTTCTTTCGTGGTATAATCATTATATCAAAACAAAAGGAGGAGAGAACATGATAGGATTAGACACAGAAAGGCTATGGAAAGTAACAGTTATAGTGGAAAATGCGAACCACACAGAGGAGGAGTATAATCTAGACTTGTCCTATTCAGAGGATAGATCTAGATTAGAGGAAATAATAGACGAGAGAGAAGACGGACAGTACATTACATGTTACGTTGGCCGTCTGGAGACAGAGGTAGATGTAGATCTACTCTCTGAAATAGCTAACACCTTCTTTTATAATTTTGATACAGAACAAGAGGGCGCGTTTTATGCTTATCTAGAAGATTATGGAGATTGTGAAATAGAAAAAGCATATGAGATAAGCGTAAACGGAGAATATAGTTTTGTTGGTGATGATGTTTTCAAAGATTTTGATAACGCCTCCTATTATTTTGCAGAACTAAATGATATTCCTGAACATCTCAGGTTCTATTTTGATCTAGAAATGTTTATAGATGATATGCTTAACGATTATGTATATGTAGACGGATACGGATATTATTTTTTGAACTAATTATAAAACCCCTCTTGACAGAGGGGTTCTTTCGTGTTAGAATAGATTATCAAAACAAAAGGAGATGATGCGCATGTGGTACACTACGGGTAAATGGACGAAAAAGGAACTACGAGAAGCACTACAGTCTATTGATGGAGAGATTGCAGATCTAGAAACAGATTTAGAAAAGATCTATGCAGGACAAGCACAGGGTAGTGTAGCAGCTGTAAAGGCTGCTATAGAAAGGAAAGAGAATGATTATCAGGCTATAAAGAAAATTCTTGATGACCCCTCTTGACAGAGGGGTTCTTTCGTGTTATAATTATTATATCAAACAAAAGGAGTGATGAGAATGAAGACAAACATAAGCGAATTAGTAAGTGAGTATGTAAGCTATAAGGAAATAGCGGATGAGGCAACAAAAGTGGTTAAGAAGCTCTCTGCGACTATAAAGGGTTTTTTGAGAGAGAATCATCTCTCTCAATTAGACACCCCTGAAGCGTTGGTTACGCTCTCCGTGTCTGTCAGGAATATTCTTGACACAGACAAGATTAAACAGGAGATCGAAGACGTAGAACGCTTCATGAAACAGCTTCAGGTAGAATCACTCCATGCAGTGCGGAAACAGAAATAGATTGATAAGACCCCTCTTGACAGAGGGGTTTTTTGTATGCTATAATAGATTATCAAAACAAAAGGAGGAAAGAACATGCTTTATAGAGATTCTACAGGACGGGTATGGAATATGGACAATGTATCCTCTATGCGCATATCTACAAAAGTAGAACACGCTGTAGTAATAACAGTAAATGATATAAACACAGAGTTGGAAATCTTTCCAGTATATTTAATAGCTTTGGATTTTATGAATTGGTTAACAGAAAAATGGTTTATAAAATCTTCTTTTTCCTATGTAGATTATATACTAACATATCGAATGAACAAAATTCTTGAGAGTATAGGAGGTAAATAATGGTGGACATCAGAAAATGGATAGACAATCAGCATGAAGCATTTATACATTACACAGAGGACGTATACGGAAATCTGTATATATCTTCGGAGACAGAAGACGAAGACTACCTTAGAGAATTTGTAACCTCTTGTTTGATAGAGTGGGATGAAGTAGAAGAGAGGATACAGGAGCTTATATCTTTTCTCCAAAAAACAGTATCAGGAGACTGTTATTACAATGTCTCTGATGATTATGTAGAAATCATGTATACTCTGTATGAGGATGATAATTACCTTATACCAGTATCCAAACAAGTATGCGGACAATTAGTTAGTTTAGAAAACGACTTAAATTATTTGAACGCTATAACTGTTATTATGGATGATAGAGAGTATCCCTTTCAATTCAATGAGTATTTTATAGTTAATGATGATTACACACAGGATAATAATCCGTGTAATCCTGAAGTACTGGACGCTGTTAAGAAAGTAGCATTAGAAACCACTTACCATTCGGATGGATGGAGAGGTTGTTACTCAACCCCTGATAAAATTGTTATTGGAGATAAGATCTTCTATAAGTTTGACGAAGGCTTCTCTTCAGTAGACGGAATACATAGTACAAAGTTTATTAGAAAACCGGAAAATGTCAATAGATACGATGATATAATCATCCTATCTACTACTACATCTAATGTTTTAGCTGTAGCTTTAGACTTTTACACGCTAGAACATCTACTACCAGAGGATGATGATGAAGTATGATCTTATTTATCATACCGTTATTTGTATTAACTTTATGTATGGCCATAGAAGAAAAGATCAGAATCTTAGCTGTTTTCTCTATCTTTTGCATCATCTTTTATATACTATTATTTGTTTTTTACCCCTCTTGACAGAGGGGTTTTTGTATGCTATAATAGATTATCAAAACAAAAGGAGGAGAGAATATGATAACATTAGAGAGCTTCAAGGCTACTTTCAGTTATTCCGAACATGCAAGAGAGCGACTAAAGCAAAGAGCAATCCATTACCTTGAGGTTTTAGACGCTCTAAACAACGGTACCTATTATACAACCCCTCAAGGTAAAACATTTGTAAGATATAAGCTCCTTACGTTAGTAGTCAAACAGACTTATATCGTCACTGCATATCGACAGCCTGATACTGTGTTTTACAGCACTATAAAAAAAGAAGAAGCAATAAGAGATGAAAAGATTAACATTAACAGATAATCAATATAAAGGAGGGGGTACAATGAAAAAAGTATTATTGAAGTGTCCAGAGTGTGGCAAGCCTTTAGAAGTGTATAGTATTTATGAGGAACGAGAAGAAGTATATTTATCCGATAAGGGATATCTTATTACTGATTCAGAATATGACCCCTATTTTATTAATACAAAGTGGTTAGCATATAATATCAATTGTAGTGTCTGCAGTTACCACGCCACTGTAGATGAAGGTGAGCTACAACGATATGCAGATTATAGGTTTGAAATATAACTTATAATATTAACAAACGATTAAAATAAAGACAGTATAAAGTGACTACCAGAAGTAATAACTGGTAGTCTTTTTTTGTATATAATATTCTTGTCAATAGCTGTAATATAATAGTAATTCCTTCAGTATAAGTATATTACTCTATGTAATAATATATAATAACCTATTGTTTTATCCATTTATTGTATATTAACCTGTTATAGTGCTATTTGTTAACCTTTTATTGTATATTAACCTGTTATAGTGCTATTTGTTAACCTTTTATTGTTGATAAGTGTTCCGGGGTTTTAGCGCTCTCCTTCAGAAACCTATTCGGCATTTTTCTCAGTACCCTATTTTACCCCTCTAGAAGCCTCACCATTGCATTTTATACCCTTACCCCATAGAATCGTATTACCCTATAATTTACCATGCCTTAGAATCGATTTTAAGCAGGATTTTATTTATCGGGATTAAGCCGGTTTCTTCAGATCTCGATAGCTTTCGCTATCGAGATCTGAAAAATAAGTCACTTGACTGAATACTCATTTTATAGGTTTTCGCTTGTAAAGCGGAATACCGATAAAAGGGGTTCGGTTCTTCCATCGAGGAGTATCGAAAACACGCATCATGAAAATTCAGTCACTCGACTTACTAGATCTCGTATATGGCTTAAAAAGCCATATACGAGATCTCTACAATTTAGACACAATTTTGTGTATATTTTGTATCGTCTGTAAGGCGCATGAATAGTTATACCCTCGTAGCAAATATAGGATTCATGCGGATTATAGAAATGTTCTGAATTACGGGGATTTTGACCATTATACCTAATTAGAGGCGATTAGAGGTGATTAAGCTGCAATATATCGCTATAGCGATATATTGCAGCATATACTAAGGTAAGAGATCTGTAACAGCATGCTGTTACAGATCTCTTATAATTACCTTACAGATCTCTATACAGAAGTTTTTTTCAAAAACTTCTGTAAAGTATAAACTTAATTATCTATACTACGTATAGATAATCGAAAAAGTGTAACACAGAAGATCTATACTTATTAAAATAAGAGATCTGTAACAGCATGCTGTTACAGATCTCTTATAATTACCTTACAGATCTCTATACAGAAGTTTTTTTCAAAAACTTCTGTAAAGCATAAACTTAATTATCTATACTACGTATAGATAATCGAAAAAGTGTAACACAGAAGATCTATAAAGGCAAACTTTTTCTATCCGTATGCACACGCGTACCCTTCTAAGGAAAAGCAAAATGCAAAAGTACCGTAACCGTATGCGTACACGCATACGATCGAGGAAAAGCAAAGTGCAAAAGTACCGTAACCGTATGCGTACACGCATACGATCGAGGTCACACCCCTTTACACGGGAGCGCACGGAGGTTACAGCTGTAATCGAGCTGTAATCTTCTCGATATGGTCAAAAGCTATCGAGATAGCATAATCTACAATACCAGTCTACCATATTATATGGTATTTGTCAATCGAGAATAATTGACCAGTTGACAGAGTAGATTCTATATGCTATAATGATAGTATCCTGAAAAGAAAGGAGAGTATATAATGAATTTACTTTTATTAATAGTTGCTATAGTTAGTATGTTTATAGGTATTATAGTGAGTAGTGATAGTATTATAATGCTTTCTTTGTTGATACAGCTTATTAGACTATACATTAAAACTTGTAAAATGAAGTAGTTGACAGATTAGGTATAATATGCTATAATGATAGTATCTCAAACAAAAGGTGGTGTAAATAATGAAGCTAGCTATTAGACTAGTATCAGTATTGGATAACAGTATTTGTTTAGAAGAAGAATATAACGTAACTACTGAAAAAGAAAGAATTTTGTTTTATAACATCGTTCGCGGTATTGTTTATGGATATATGGTAACATGTAATATACTGATAGGTAAGGATGATGTTTATACTAGTATCGAGGATTTACCAGAGTATAGCGACTTACTAAACCGTTATTGGAGCGATGTAATTAAATCTCTGAAGGAAAAAGGTTATTGACAGAGTCAATATTATATGCTATAATGATAGTATCTCAAACAAAAGGTGGTGTAAATAATGAGACTAAAAAGAAAAACAGTACTACATGAGGGACTATACAAAGAGCGCTATGATCGCGTGTTCATCTACAGAGACGGTACATGGAGTATCAGTACTTCTGGTACTGTAGATCCTGAAAGCATAAGACGGATAGACAGATCTGTTTATCATGATCTTACACACAAACAGATTGATGAATTACTTTTTGAGATTGAAAAAAATCTCTCTTGACAGATTAGGTATAATATGCTATAATGATAGTATCTCAAATAAAAGGAGTGATGAAAATGGAGTTTAGAAAAGGTTATAAGATCGAGATATTTATTGCCGGGGATTGTGTAGACTCTTTGAACAATAATATTCTCTGTGTTCCTTCTGTAGGCGGTTCCACTATTGTTCCTGCATATGGTTATTGGTATGATTACGAGAGTGAAAAGATTGAAGAAGACAGCTACGTAATTGTGATAGTTGTCGAAGACGAGAAGACAGTAGATCAGATTATTAGAAAAATACCACTTTGTGTTTACGATCAAGATTGTGTATTTGTAGTTGTCACTGAAGTAAAGACAAAAGCAATAGTTTTCAAAAAGAACTAGTGTAAAGAGCCGGGAATTATCCCGGCTTTTCTTTTAATGATTTTACGAGCCGGGAATAATTCCCGGCTCTTTTGATATATAGATCTATAAACCAAAGTATACGAGTACCGCATGCAAGCGCGCTTTTGCAAAAGCAAAGCGCAAAAGTACCGTAACCGTATGCGCGCGCGCATACGATCGAGAACAACGAAAATCGGCAGCACGTCCCTGTTACAGCACGGTGACGGCTGTAACAGAAGCGCTGTCGAGAATATACGCTTCTACAGTACTAGCATACCACAAAGGCGCGCCTTTGTCAATCGAGAATAATTGACCAGTTGACAAAGCACAATTTATTGTGCTATAATGGATTATCTCGAAAAAAAGGTGGTGTAGAAATGGAACTAAAGAAAATAGGTACTATATCTGTTGCTCACTTTGATATTCATAACGTATCAAGTGACGGTGAAATGGCGCTACTTCTTCAGAAAGATTATGTACTGTATTTTTGTCCGCGCTTCAAACAGTGGTATTATGCAGTAGATAGCAATATTCATATGGTAAATATGTTAGATGTTTTGATATGGTCACTGGTGAAAGAACTGAAAGAAATAAAGTATGAGAAGAATGTAACTACATGGCAGCTATCAATATCTTCTGATAGCATGAAAGAGATTATAGAAGACCTACTCGATTATTATTTATATAAGTAATAATCAATGAACGAAAAAAGAGCCGGGAATTATTCCCGGCTCTTTTGTTATATAGATTTATGAAGCAAAATATCCCAGTACCATATAGTGCTTTGCTTTTGCAAAAGCAAAGCGCAAAAGCAAAGCGCAAAAGTACCGTAACCGTATGCGCGCGCGCATACGATCGAGAACAACGAAAATCGGCAGCACGTCTCTGTTACAGCGCGGTGACGGCTGTAACAGAAGCGCTGTCGAGAAAAACACACTTCTACAGTACCAGTCTATCACAAAGGCGCGCCTTTGTCAATCGAGAGAATACCAGTCAATCGAGAGAATACCAGTCAATCGAGATAACACCAGTCAATCGAGATAACACCAGTCAATCAAGGTAAAATACTAGCAGAATACACAATAACTATAATAATGTACCTTATAACTCTGTCGAGAATACCTCTAGATTGAACGAAAATACCAGTACCTATAGAATCGTATTGTCTATAAATTACCTATGCTTAAAAACGATTCTAATTGAAACCTTTTTTGTCGGGATTAAGTGAGAGAAGTAACCCGGCTATACTTAAGCCGGGTTACTTTCTTCTATCTTCTCTCTTTCTGTAGCTCTTCTCGATATATTCTAAATATCTGCAGCAATTCCTCCATTGTTAGCTCCTCTTCTCTTCTATTTTCCATTATTACTCCTCCTCTAGTAGCTCACGAACATTTGTTCGTGCTATCTGAATCTCTCCATTGTACATTGTAACTACTTTATGCTTTTTTGCTAATCTCTGGAATCTCAAACCGTGTCCCTCATTCGCATGGCCATTAAACGCGAGATAAGCATGAATGAGCTCATGCTTTAATACGTGAGTATGTAATTTTACTCTACCTATTGTGACTGGAGACAGGCGGATACATTCCGCCCTTACATAATCACCAGTATAGCTATTGGTGATATATATAAATTGTCCCAGAGTAGCCGGATAGTCTACATCAAACTCGTATTCAAACGGTAATTCAGGCAATTCTACCTGAAACATTTCTTTATACAGCGCCTTACCTAGCGCTGTCAAATACTTTCTTACGCCATACTTATAGGTATTACTTACAGTGTTCCACTTTCTAATCTCTTCGTGTAATTCATACATTCTTTCTCACCTCACCTCTTTAAGATACTACGAGTATAACCTATAGATTCATTACTATTCTACCTCGATATTAGATGATTATACAGAATTAGAAGTAATTAAACCTGATTATAAGGTATTATCTCTCTGAATCGTAGAATTACGAGATTTTACTAGAATTGATTGAATAAATAGATATATTACAAAAGACCAAAGTACAAAAGTACCGTAACCGTATGCGCATTGTATCGTAATACAAAAGCAAAGTGCAAAAGTACCGTAACCGTATGCGCATTGTATCGTAATACAAAAGCAAAGTGCAAAAGTACCGTAACCGTAATCGGAATGGCTTTGATTACGGATTACAGAAAGGCGAGTGAGATTGTCGGGTTACAGCTTGGTGACTCTCGTTACATGGCTTGGCGCTGATTTTTCGCGCTTAAGGTTTTATCCCAACGTGAAAGAGGAGCTCCTCTTTCACGTTGTAGCGATCTATCAGGAGCTCCTGCGAGGAGCTCCTCTTTCACGTTGTAGCGATCTATCAGGAGCTCCTGCGAGGAGCTCCTCTTTCACGTTGTAGCGATCTATCAGGAGCTCCTGCGAGGAGCTCCTCTTTCACGTTGTAGCGATCTATCAGGAGCTCCTGCGAGGAGCTCCTCTTTCACGTTGTAGCGATCTATCAGGAGCTCCTGATAGATCGCTACTACAATAGCAATAATGAGCATTTGAGACTTTGAACGCGTGTCAAGTAGAATTTTTCGTATAATCACGTTTAATCGGTTAAAATCATACCTAATCCGGATAGATTAGACGTAAAATGATAGTGTATACTTGAATTGTAGCGGAGGAGGAGAGAGAAAAAAGACCACACAAGCGCAAATCCAGTCTACAAGCGCTTCACAAAGATCAGAGGAGGATAAAAGTGTATTTTACGAGTAAAGGAATGGTAGGTAGTTACACTTATGAGTACGGAACGATAGTATTTAGTTTGGAGCAAATAACTATCAGCTTTTTAGATCTAAACGTTGTATTATCAAGAAAGTACAGATCCATTCAGATCGTTGATAGAAACGAGTTCGAAGACAACTTCTACAGTAGTCTGGATAGCTTGACGCACGTTCGCGTGATATACGCGAAAAGTACCATAGACGTTGACTTGATAGAAGAGGCAGGGATAATGAAGTATCAGGTTACTATGTGGAGAGACACTGGCGAAGTCAAGTCCATGAACGTTGCATTCACCACTGATATAGTTAGTGTTATCAGCTAATAACTAACATCCAAACTACAACGTGAAAGAGGAGCTCCTCGCAGGAGCTCCTCTTTCACGTTGTAGCGATCTATCAGGAGCTCCTCGCAGGAGCTCCTCTTTCACGTTGTAGCGATCTATCAGGAGCTCCTGCGAGGAGCTCCTCTTTCACGTTGTAGCGATCTATCAGGAGCTCCTGCGAGGAGCTCCTCTTTCACGTTGTAGCGATCTATCAG
>Ga0334885_1002371_pt1 | contig 19718 bp, 10 predicted proteins | sample GraSluR1_MG_8_FD_207233 | JGI IMG/M metagenome (GOLD analysis project Ga0334885, IMG submission 207233) | Sludge microbial communities from methane-producing bioreactor in Wageningen University, Netherlands - Granular Sludge_31_05-R1 | ecosystem: Engineered > Bioreactor > Anaerobic >...
TCCTGGGGAAGGGTATAGTTTCCCGGATATGATGAATCCCACTCATCCAGGTCACCAGGCGTTCCAGCCCGATCCCGAATCCGCTATGCGGCACTGATCCGTATTTTCTGAGATCCAAAAACCACTGATAGTCTTCAATGGGCATCTTTTCAGCTTGCATTCTGGCCAATAGCACATCGTGATCATCCTCACGCTGACTGCCACCGATGATCTCGCCAAATCCTTCCGGAGCAATAAGATCGCTACCAAGCACCAAGTCGTCATTTTCCGCGTCTCGCTTCATATAAAAGGCTTTGATCGCTTTGGGCCATTTCTCGATGAATACCGGCACCGGTGAACCTTCGGTAAGCAAGACTTCATCTGCGGCACCCAAATCACTGCCATGATCGATTTCACTGCCTTTGCTGCGCAGATATTCGATCGCTTCATAGTGAGTCATCTTTCTAAATGGGGCGTCAGCTGCTTTGAGGGCATCCTTATCACGTTCCAGGATATCCAGTTCTTTGTCACACTTAGTAAGTACAGTCCGGATCACATGGCGGATCAGACCTTCCTGGATGGCCATATTCTCATCGTGTTCCACATAAGCTGCTTCGGCGTCCATCATCCAAAACTCGGTAAGATGTTTACGGGTCTTGGAGCGTTCCGCGCGGAAGACAGGGCCAAAATCATATACTCTGCCCAAACTCATGATCCCCGTTTCCAGATACAGTTGTCCGGATTGGGAGAGATAGGCTTTACCTTCGTCGAAGTAATCCAGTTCAAAGAGCGTAGTGGTGCCCTCGCAGGCATTTGGCGTAAGGATCGGAGAATCAAAGCGGAAGAAATCGTTATCGTTCAAATACTCACAGATGGCGAAATATACGGTATGTCGGATGCGGAGCACAGCCCACTGTTTGGGAGAACGAATCCACAGATGCCGGTTTGAAAGCAGGAAGTCCGGCCCATGTTCTTTTTTGCTGATGGGATAATCCTCAGCTATCTGCACCGCTTGCACACTGGTGACAGCCAATTCATACTGCCCTGATATCTTCTGGTGTTCCTTGGGAATTCCGGTGATAATCACACTGGATTCCAGGCTCAGGCGTTTGGCTTCTTCAAAGGCTTCTTCACCTAAATCCGGCTTGAAAGCCACAGCTTGCACTTCCCCACTCCCATCCCGGAAGATGATGAAGAGCAGCTTCCCGCTGCTACGGATATTGCGCACCCAACCTCTAAGGCGAATCTCCTCACCCAAGTGTGTAGCGATGTCTTTTACTATGATGTCTTGCATGTATTAAACCTTGATTTTAGTGTTATGTAGCTGATCATCGATGATCTTGATGATCTTTGTGGCCACTTCGAGGGCATGAGTTCCGGCATGACCGTCCACCACAGGTTTGGTGTCGGTTAAAATGGCGTTAACCCAGGATTCCAGCTCCATCGTCAGCGCGTCTTTCGTATCATCCGCGCACTGATATAGCTGTTGATCCACCAATTTCTCAGGATCTATATCCGTGGCTCCCATCATGATTTTGGGCAGATACAGCATAAGCTTAGGGCTCTTTTTGACTACCCGCGCTTCTTTAGCCCCAAAATCCAGGCTGATGTAGCTGTCTTTTTGGAAAAATCTGATCTTGCGTTCGAGCTTCAGCGATACCCGGGATGATGTCACATTCGCAATGGCTCCGTTTTCAAATTCCAGCCGCGCGTTGGCAATATCGATGCTTTTGGTAAAGAGTCCGATGCCGCTGGCGTGGATATTCTTGATGGGGCTATTCACAAAACTAAGGATCAGATCAATATCGTGGATCATCACATCCAGCACCACCGGCACATCCGTTCCCCTTTTATGAAAGGTGGAAATGCGGGTGGATTCGATGAAGAGCGGATCTTTGATCTCGTTCTCAACCTTGAGGATCACCGGATTAAAACGTTCTATGTGTCCCACCTGGATTTTCAGCTTCTTCTTGTCCGCCAAATCCAGCAGATCGTAAGCTTGCCACAATTCACTGGTGATGGGCTTTTCCAAAAAGATGTGTTTGCCGGCTTCCAGAGCGGGCTTTGCCAGATCATAATGAGCGGAAGTGGTGGCCGCAATATCGACGGCGTCGCAGGCCTTGAGCAAGGCTTCGTAAGATTCAAAGTTAACTGTGCCCAATTTCTCTGAAATCTCTTTAGCGCGCTTTGCGTCCTGGTCATAAATTCCCGCAAGGCACGCGTCTTCCATGCCCTGAAACTTTCTGGCATGGTGTTGCCCCAAATGCCCAACGCCAACGACGCCGATCTTTATCATTGCTAAAATTCCTTATTTGCCGAGCTTGGCGCCCACTTTTTCCAACATATCGCTAGTCATGGAATCCAGGTCAAACTCAGGCTTCCAGCCCCATTCATCGCGGGCAGCGCTGTCGTCCATGCTATTGGGCCAGCTATTGGCAATGGCTTGTTTGATGGGATCCACTTTGTATTCCAAACGGAAGTCAGGCATGTGTTTGCGGATGGCAGCAGCGATGATTTCGGGATCAAAGCTCATGGCCGTCACGTTGAAGCAATTGCGGTGCACGAGTTTGGCAGGATCCGCTTCCATCAGCTCCACAGCGCTGCGCAGAGCATCCGGCATATACATCATATCAAGGAAGGTGCCGGCAGAAAGGTTGCAGGTATAGGCTTTGTTTTTGATCGCTTCATAATAGATTTCCACAGCGTAATCAGTGGTTCCGCCACCAGGGAGAGTAACATTGGAGATGATACCGGGATATCTCAAACCACGGGCGTCCACGCCAAACTTCAGATGATAATAATCAGCCAGGAGCTCACCCGCTACTTTGGAGATACCATAGATCGTGGTGGGCCGCATCACGGTATCCTGGGGAGTCTGATCCTGCGGTGTGGTGGGGCCAAATGCACCGATCGAGGAAGGGGTAAACACTGCGCCTTTCACGTCTTTCATCACTTCCAGACAGTTGAAGGTGGTATCCATATTGATCTTCCATGAAAAGGTGGGGTTCGCTTCGCCTTTGGCGGAGAGCACGGCTACCAGGTTGAAGATAGCATCGATATTGTATTTGCTCACTATCTCTTGCATGGCCTGACCATCGATGGCATCCATCTTGGCACTTGGGCCGCCTTCCATCAATTCTGCGGGAAGCGGAGTATGGTTGTAGGTAGCGATTACATGGCTATCGCCATAAATCTTTCTCATGTAAGGTACGAGTTCGGATCCGATCTGACCGGCAGCGCCGATTACCAGGATATTTTTCATGTTCGTATGCTCCTTTGGATAATATCAATTTCTTTTGGTACACCTATTTTCATCGCCTTAGAATTGTCAACCACAATATGCGTGGGCAGTCCCGCATAAAAAAAGGCTTTTTCCCAGCCCTGGCAGGAGCGACATTCCAGGGCTCAGACTGTTGATAAAGTATCTAATCACTAGAGCCATTCATCTGCGACACTCATTTCTGAATCCCGCAGAGATGGCATTTTACATGGAAACCAAAGGATTCGACACGTCTCGTGTCGAGCGAGGCCGCAGGCCGAGAAAAGAAAGCAGTTTCGCTGCTTGTGCAGACGAGGACGTCTGCAATCCTCACCCGGTTTTCATTCACTGTTGCGAAAGCCCTTTCATTGGGGTTTTACATGAACACCAAAGGATTCGACACGTCTCGTGTCGAGCGAGGCCGCAGGCCGAGAAAAGAAAGCAGCTCGCTGCATGTGCAGACGAGGACGTCTGCAATCCTCACCCAGTTTTCATTCACTATGGTGAAAGCCCTTTCATTGGGGTTTAGATAGCTAATGCATTATTATATATATCAATATAGTCCCAATGTAAACCCGGCTCTTCGAGCAAAATGCCTACCAAGCCGGGCTTGTCGGTTCTCTTTGTCCCTTATCGGGAGCAGGATAGAAATCTGGATATCCCTTTTATGATCTGCCGTGAAACCAGGACAGATTCTTGCCTTGAAGATAATGAGAACACAGTATGCTTGTACGGGCGCTCACCGTAGCACCCAATGATAAAAAAAACCTTAGGCGGTACGGCGACCGCCTGTACTTAGAACAATCCCGACTTCACATAAGTCCCCTTCCACTGCTGCCAATCATCCACCAGCTTAGCTTTCACTGGATTGTTTACAATATACTCCAGCACCTTCCCCAATCCATTGTTATCCTTCACCAGGCTATCATAGCTTTCCTTCTGCCACAAGCTACCTTGCTTTCCCAAAATCTTGTTTATCAACGCCGCTGTGTATTTCTTCCAAGTATAAACTATATGTGAGATGGAATAAATCTTCCCGTCTTCCTGCAGCCGGGGCAAAATCAATACATGAACGTGATTTGGCATGATGCAGTAGCAAAGCAGTGTATAGCGCAAACCGTCGAAATGCTTGAATGATTCTTCGACAATCTCTCGGATGCCATCTTTATGAAGTAAAGACGGAACATCCTGTGATATGGCAATAAGCCTGTCAAACCAATCAAAGAATCTATTGTCCCTGGTCTGAAGTCTGATGACCCTCTCAGCTTGGGGCAAAGCCAATAGCTCTTTATTCCAGTCCTCAATCTGTTTTTTGTATTGGTCCATGACCTTTTTAGGAAGGGTAAAATTCAGTCTGTAAGTGATAAAGATGGGTTTATCCTCAGCAAAGACATGAGGTAGATGTCTTGAATTGAAGTACTGCTTCATGTTCTCGCTGGATAGCATGTTGTGGCTATTCATATGAGTTCCCTCGTTCGTACGGGCGCTCGCCGTAGCGCCCTTTTCGTTACCTAACATTCCAAAGCTGCGAGATTAGGCCGTACAGCGACCGCCTGTACATCCCACCTACGCTCCCTTGCTTCGCTGGGGGGAGCTGCGGTGGCTATGCTTAACTCGGTGTTCACTTCATACATTTTCTTAAGGTAAAAAGGTAAGAAACCTAAAAATCAAGGGACAGCCCTGCAGAGCCGGAAGCCGATGTCGCTGCCGCTATAGTCCGGGTAGTAGCCGTCCCGAGCCGCAACCCGGCAGCCGGCGGCACTAAGGTACCAGCTACCGCCCCGCTGCACACGGTACGACCCGCTCGCAGGACCCGTCGGATTGCTGCTGGGACTGCTGCTGTAATAGCTGCTTCCATACCAGTCCCAACACCATTCCCAGACATTACCGCTCATATCGTAAAGACCCAAGCCATTGGGTGCTTTCGTGCCGATGGGTTTGCTGCCATAGGGTGAGTTGTTTCCTGAATACCAAGCCACGGAATTGATGTCGTCTGAGCCACTATAGAGATAATCCGGTGTATTCGTGGATCCCCTGGCTGCATATTCCCACTCCGCCTCTGTGGGTAAGCGATAGCCATTTGCGTTCCAATTGCATATCGCCGCATTCCAAGTGCTGTTGTTTGATGTCGGGACATTACCCCAATTCGCTGGATTGGTAGAACCAGAGATACTATATACCGGTGTAAGACCCTCTGCCATACTACGTAGATTGCAATACTTCAGAATCGCATACCAGGAAACATAATAGGCAGGATAAGAGTCCCCAAGACCATAGTTGCTTGTCCAGCTTGAGCTGGGTTGCATATACTGGGAGTATTCTGCCTGTGTTACTTCATACGTGCCCATGTAAAATGAGTTCAAGGTTACACTGTGCGTGGGGAGTTCATCGCTACTTCCTCCACCTCTGGTGTCGCCCATCGTGAAAGTGCCGCCGGGGACATACACAAAACCATCCGGTGCAAACCATTCATACCCCGCTACAGCAGTCTCGCTGGGCTGCCAATCCTGACGGAACGCTTTGGCTTTGATGGTTGTGGGGCTGCTGATCGGGATTGATGTTGTATATATAATGTAGAGCTTGGGCCGGGCTCACTGCCATCTGTCGTATAGCGGATTTCAGCATTGCTTGTAGCGCAGCTGATTGATACCTCAATCGGGCTGTAGAAAGTACCACCGGCTGGATTGATCAGCGGTGTGGCAACTTGGGGGTTTGTCCCATCATCGGCGATCACTTTCAGACGATATTGGCTGCCATCGAAAGTGATCCCTTCGGCCAGGGCGTTCCAGATAATCGCTTTATCCGTACCCAGGGTTATGCCTTCCCCGATATCTCCGCTGAGATTGGCGGGATCGGGATTGTAGCTATAGTCCGCGTCAATGCCATCTGCCAGCGCTAAGGATACGTTGCATATATCACCATTGGCATCAAAGAGGCTGTAAGCAATATCCACCAATCCACTGCCATCCATGCGTTGGGTAGCATTAAGGTCATAGACTACAGGTGGGGTGGGCTCAATTGGCGTGCGCTCTAAAAGAAAGTGATCCCAATGGCTGAATTTGGCGATGCCATCCTGCAGGGCTTCCACCTTCAGCATCACTTGGCTGGCAGATTCGGGTAGGTCTACATTTTCCAAAATCCAGGCATTGCTATCGGGAAGAAGCTGCACCCAAGGCAGCCAGGAGATCCCGCCATCAAGGGATATGGCATAGCGGGAATACTCGGTGACAGGGTTCAATCCCGCCGTGTAGTAATAAAAACTGAGGGCATAGCTGTAGCCCTCCGGCAGCAGCACATTATCAAAAGTGAGAGAAGAAGGGATATTATCCAGATCCCAGCCCGCCCAGTACCAATCTCCATCATAAGCAGAGGCAGAGCCGATAGTGGTGTTTACCATGCCCCAGTAGATCAAGCGATTGGGCAGGGGATTGGCACTGTAGTTCCAGGTATCGGAAGATGTTTCTTCAAAGCCCTGATAGTGGTAGATTTCAGCAGAAAGCAGCAGGCACAGGCTAACGAGGAAGAGTGTTAAAAATATCCGTTTCATTTGGCACCTCCATCACAGCGCAATTCATTTAGTATGTCTTTCCAAAGCCGGGGATTATCACCCTCACGCAAGCGGCTGAGCACATTGCTGATTCTGCCATCGTAATCCTTGAAGGCCACTATTTTGTAGAACATCTGATCCCGTCGGCGCACCACATTGTGATGGGTGTAGGTGGTGCCGGTGGTTTCGCCATGATAGTAATAGAACTGATCATCCTCATAAGGAGTTTCGTTGTACAGCACGATGTAGCCGTCCGGCTCGATGGGGGTATCGTAGATGGTGCTGGTGACCGCGGGCCAGGTGAGGATGGCATCGATATTGTTCGTAGTATCCACCACCACGCTGTCGGGCGCGGCCGGAGGGACATAAGTAATGGTAAAAGTACTCAGAGAAGTGCGGGTGCTGCTATTGCCGAAGCTGTCACTTACCCGGATACTCACTCTGCTGTTGTAGGATTGAATGTCCGGCATGGACCAGGCGTAGCTGCCGCTATTGGCGATGGCTTCAGCCAGAGATGTGTATTCCGCGCTGCCGCTGAGGCTGTACCACAGGTAAACGCTTTGCGGATCAAGGTTTGTATCGGCAGCAGTCCAGAGAATATCATTGGTGTCCCCGATATACCAGGCTTCGCCACCATTGGGGCTGAGCAGATCCAAAGCGGGCGGCTGGGTATCCAAAATAAAGTAGTCCGTCTCGCCGGAGCCGATCAGGCCGTAGGCGAAGCCAAGACTTGCGCATAAGAAAAGTAGCATAATAGCACTTTTCATCTTTCCTCCATATCGCTGTGAGTGTTTAGCAGGATGATCAGACAAAGGCTTAGCTATTCTTCAGTACACAGCTAAGGCAGATAATCGTCCTACTGACAGCTATTTTCATTCCAAGTGCAGTATGTACAGAAGCGGAGATGCTGTCAATAAAAAAATCAGTTTGTGATTGGGCGCTACGGCGAGCGCCCCTACAGTACAGGCGGTCGCTGTAGCGCCTATGTCGTAGCTTTGGGCTGCTTCTGATTGCCAAAGGCATGGTATTTTTCATTAAAGCGGGGTTGAGATTGCAGAGATCTCGTCTGCAAAAGCGACGGAGTCGCTTACCTGGAGTTTGGACATTTCCATGCGACAGGAAACTCACATAGTAAATACCAGCTACTACTGGTACCGCACTGTTTGCATTACAGCAACATATAAATCTCGTATAGCTACGGCTCAGAATGATTTATAGTCCAAGCGGGACGGCATTTTACATGAAAACCAGAGGATTCGACACGTCTGTTCCACCCCAAGACTTCGCTTCGCTCTGCCTTGGGGACCCCGGTCGTGTCGAGCGAGGCCGCAGGCCGAGAAAAGAAAGCAGCTTCGCTGCTTGTGCAGACGAGGACGTCTGCAATCCTCACCCGGTTTTCATTCACTGTGGTGAAAGCCCTTTCATTGGGGTTTAGATAGCTATGTGAAACAAAAAAGTGATGTCTGAGTCCTGTAGGGACGACATAGACTCCTGCCGGAAAGACGATTTGAAATGCCGTCCCGCTGAGACTCAGAAGAGAGTATAGCGACGACGTGAGGGCTATCTAAAATGACGTCCCGCTGGGACTTATCTCTCAAGAATCTTCTGCTATGTTTCTGAGGGAATCATCACTTAAGAATACCTACAGTGGCAAAATGTCCAAACTCCAGAAAGTGACAGAGTCATTTACCTGTTACGTAACTGCGTTCCGTTTCGACACGGGGACGTGTCGAATCCTATGGCTCTATGAAGTATCATCCCGGTTCCACTATTCATTTGAAAGCCATCTCAGACCAGGAGATGTTGCACCTTATGCTAAGGGATGAAGGAGTGGGCATGGGATTGGTCTTGGTGTTGGAGGTTCTGCAGCACAGCGAGGGCAAACTGGGCAAACTGGATCGTAAATCGTAAATCGTAAATTGTAAATTGTAAATCGTAAATTGTAAATTGTAAATTGTTGATTGTCCCTCACCTGTGTCTCTTAATCAAGCGATCATCCCCCCTTAATCAAGCGTTAACTATTAACGCTTGATTAACGCTTGATTAAGACTTGATTAACGCCCTTAAATGAGGAGGAAAAGCGTAAAGCACTGCCTCCTTTGGTTTATTGCCGTTTTTATTGCCGTTTATTGCCACTTTATTCGTTCAGGCAAGCCAATGAGTTTTGCAGCTACCGGTCTGTTCAGAACAGCCCTCGATCTTCGGGCGGCAATGACTTCAAACAGCGGGTTAAGGTAGCGAAGGATGAAGGGTAAAGGCGATCCCGCTGCTCGAAGTCGAAAGCGCTTTGTAATCCTCGTCTTCGCTACAGGACTCAAAAGGTGGCCGATATTGGTTTGGCTTCAGTCAATTGGGATAGCGCTTACAACTCCGAGGGAGGATACTTTGGTTTATTGCCGCTTTATTCGTTCAGGCAAGCCAATGAGTTTTGCAGCTACCGGTCTGTTCAGAACAGCCCTCGATCTTCGGGCGGCAATGACTTCAAACAGCGGGTTAGGGGCTCCTCCCTCGGAGTTCATGCTGCTAACAATGGTCTGAATGCTTGCATAATTTGAGGGCTACGATAATCTCAAGCAAGCTCGGGAACTTCGGGCAGCATGGACTTCGAGCAGCGGGATTGGGGGAGTAAAGAGTGATCTGCATGCTTGCTGCTTGAACTCCAATCCTTCGGATAGAAGTCCAAGAGTGATCTGCATGCTTGCTGCTTGAACTCCAATCCTTCGGATAGAAGTCCAAGAGTGATCTGCATGCTTGCTGCTTGAACTCCAATCCTTCGGATAGTAGTCCAAGAGTGATCTGCATACTTGCTGCTTGAACTCCAATCCTTAGCCATGATTTCGCTTGACAAAAACAGGCATGGTTTTACAATTCCTGGTAATGAGAAAATCAATAAGGATACGCAGATATGAGTAGTCGTCTTACTGATGAGCAACAAGGCCTTTTAACTGAGGTAGTGGAACGTAAACCCGGGCTCAGTCCGGATGATATCGCTGCTCGCTACGAATTGTTTGAGGAATGGGCAGCTGCCGGCATGATCAAAGAAGATGAGCCAAATTACATCAAGATGAAGATGGTGGGGGCGCATCTTTTGGCCATGCGAGGAGATTATCATGCTTCTTTGGGGGCTTTAAACTCGATACTGGATCTTGCCATCAGATTAGATAACAAAGACTTTGAACTCCGCTGCCTGAACAATATCGCGTTGGTGAAGCAAGCACTGGGGCAGACCTTTGCCGCGATCGATATCTGGCACAAGCTACTGGAGAATGAGTTAAGCCTGCCGGACAGAGCCTTATACACGATCAATCTGGGGGTTGCCCTGAACCGCGTGATGAAGCCAAAAGAGGCTGTCGGGGTTTACTTCGCTGCTTTGGAAATGTTCGATGAAGGCACTGAGAATCAGTATGTTGCCGATATTTACAATAACCTCGGCAACCTGCACAAAGAAAGCGGCAACGATGAAAAGGCTAAAGAATATTTCCTGATGGCTCTGGACATCTATAGCAAGATCGGTAACAATGAGCGCATCGCGTTGGTTTACAACAACCTTTTAGCCTGCTGCAATCAACTGCTGGACACCGGCGAAGGGGAACGCTATGCTGCCCTGGCCATGGAGTATTACAAGAGCTATTTACCCGAAAATCAACTCTCTGTAGTATTAAACAACATTGCCGCCCTGCGCATGATAGAAGGGAATCTTCCGCTGGCCAATCACCTTTACAAAGACTCTCTAAAGATCGCTGAGAAATATCATGACTCCCATCTTCAATGCCAGGTACTAAACAATCTGGCCCAAAGCGCGAACGATATGGAAGATTATGATGGCGCATTGGATTATGCCTGGCAAGCGCAAAGCATTGCTGCTACTTTGGGCAACCAATCCGCTGAAGCGATTTCCTTCGCTCAGATCAAATCCGCCTGGTTTGGCAAGAGTTGCTTTGAAAAAGCCTATGAAGCTCAAAACCGGGAGCTTGAGCTTACTATCAGCATTAACAGGGATAACAACGCGCTAAACATCGCCCAAGCTGAAGCCAGGCACTTACAAAACAGATTGGAACAACAGCTGGAGGCAATCCGGGACCAAAACCAGGCTTTAGCTGATAGCAACTTGATTGTTTCTCGCAAGTCCCAAGAGCTGGAAACCAAAAACAACTTTTTGCATGCTACAAACCGGCTGCTTAACCGCATCATTTCCATCATCGCGCATGATGTGAGAGGTCCGGTGGCAACCATTACCAGAACCACAGAGATAATCAGGGATTCGCGGGATCCTAAACTAATGGATGAAATGATGGGGCATCTGCTGGAGTCATCGCAGGAAACAGAGAGATTAATCGATGAACTATTGGAAATAGCGCGCAAATACAAATCCGGCCTGGAAGAAGAGCCGGATGATTTTGACTTGGTTGCCGAAGCCCAAGCTAAAGTACAATTAGCCCGGGTCATCGCTCAAAGCAAGCACATCGAAGTGCAGTTCAGTTCAAATCGCGAAGCTGTGATCATTCACGCTGCCAAAGGTAAACTTGCGTTGATCATGCGCAACCTTCTGTCCAACGCCATCAAGTTTTCTCATCCCGGATCCACTATCTCAGTAAGTCTCAAGCAGGACGCGGAACACATGATCTTACAGGTTTCAGATGGGGGCGTGGGCATGCGTCCAAGCCAAATAGAGAAGATCATGGCCGGTGCTTCATTCAGTGAGCCGGGGACAAATCAGGAAAAGGGCTTTGGCATGGGTTTGGTGTTTGTCTTGGAGGCGGTGATCCACACCAAGGCCAAATTGGAGATTGAAAGCAGGCCAGGGCAGGGATCTACCTTCAGGGTCATCTATCGCGTCAGCGATTTGCAGCCCAATATGGCTTGAGTCTAGAAGCAACAAATCCGGATTGAGCGGCCATCATCTGCTACTGCTTCAGTCTGAATCCCCACATATCCGGATACTTGATAGCTTTCGTCTATTTAACGATATTTTTTTATGCTTTGGCCTCATTCTTGCTTAAGATATATAAGGTATGCGTCACATGCGATGCATCATAGTGATAATTCAATGTTCAACAATATAGGAGAAGACATGAAGAAAGATCTCATCTTGGTCTTGATGGTGGCTTTGACGGCATTCCTTGCCGCCGGGACCATCAATTTGCACACAGAAACCACTCAGGCACGAATCCTGAGTAGCAGTTCGGAAGGTCTGAATGTTAGGTTTGCGCTCGATACTATTGAGTATCAGGAAGTAAACACCAAAGAAGGCGTTTGGACTGCCTTAAACGCTAAGAATTATACAAGCACAAACACCGTCGGCGAGCCGGCATTACCGCTTTTGAGAAAGATCATCTCGGTTCCTTTGGGCGCTACCCTTGAATATAAGCTCTCCGATACCATTCGGCGCAGCATAGCCCTGGAAGCATCCGGAGTCCGCTATCCCATTATGCCTTATCAGGAATCTTTAGCTAAATGCGAAGATCCCAATCAGGCTGAGTTTGTGGTCAACCGCAACTTCTACAACGGAGCTAAAGGCACCAGCCAAGCCACCATCCAGCTTACAGAACTGGGGATGATGCGGGGTGAACGTCTGGTTGCCCTTGATTTTGTGCCTGCCAATTACAATCCGGCAAGTAAGAGCCTGGATGTGGTAGTATCCACCAATGTAAACATCCGCTTTGTAAACCCGGATTTCAGTGCCACTACAGCGCTAAAAGCCCGCACCAGTTCGGTAATCTTTGAATCCGTCCTGGCCAGCACCATATGGAATTATCCTGCCACACGCACCAGCCTGATGCGCTACCCCATCGGCTACGTAATCATTACCCCGCAAAACTTTATCCCTGCTTTGCAACCCTTTGTGGATTGGAAGACCCGCGAAGGTTACAACGTAAGTGTAAACACCATCGAAAGCATCGGTAACAATGCTAACAGCATCAGAACCTTCATGCAAGGTTTGTGGAACGCTGCCACCCCCGAAAACCCGGCTCCCAGCTATCTTTTGATCGTGGGCGATGTGGCCCAGGTGGTGTCCAATAGCGGTAGCACCGGCAGCCATCCGACTGATCTGAACTATGTGCGCCTGGAAGGCACGGACTATATGCCGGAGATGTATTTCGGACGTTTTTCTGCCACCAGCCCGGCTGAAGTGACCAATCAAGTCAACAAGACCCTCATGCACGAACAATACACTATGCCTGATGACAGCTATCTAAACGATGTAGTGCTGATCGCCGGTATGGACAGTTACTACGCCAGCACTCACGGCAATGGTCAAATCAATTATGGTACCGCGAATTACTTCAATCCTGCTCACGGCATCAATGCTCATACCTATCTTTATCCGGCATCCGGCAGCAATGCCGCCAATATTCGTGCGGATGTGTCAGCTGGAGCAGGATATGTGAACTATACTGCACATGGTGATGTAACAAATTGGAGCGATCCCAGCTTCACCATCAATCATATCAATGCTTTGCAAAACCAGAACAAGTATTCCTTTGTAGTGGGCAATTGCTGCCTTACCAGCAAGTTTGACTCACCCATCTGCTTTGCCGAAGGTTGGCTACGCGCTGTGGACAAAGGCGGTATCATCTATATTGGCGGTACCAACAGCACCTATTGGAATGAAGATTACTGGTGGGGCGTGGGCGCAAAAGGAAACGCGACCGGTTCCGCGCCACCCTACAATGCCAATGCTCTCGGTGTCTATGATGCCATATTCCACGAAAATGGCGAAGCTTTCAGCAATTGGGCATCTTCTGCCGGCGCTATGACCGTGATGGGAAATCTGGCCGTGGTGCAGGGCAACAGCACTCGCATTAACTATTACTGGGAGATCTACTCTGTGATGGGCGACCCCTCACTGATGCCCTATATGGGAGTCCCGGCTCAGAACAGCATGACCGTTCCGGAAACTCTGTTTCTGGGTCTGGGAACCATGGATATCACTGCTGATCCCTACAGCTATGTGTCTCTATCCATGAACAATGTCATCCATGGAACCGGCCTGGCTGATGCCAGCGGGAATCTCACCCTAAGCTTCTCCCCCTTCACCGAACCGGGCATGGCTGACCTTGTGGTTACCCGCTCTCGTCGCCGTCCCCTGATCGCCAGCGTATCGGTGATTCCGAACGAAGGTCCCTATGTAACCGTAGGTCAGATCACTATTGATAACACCAGCGGTGTGGCTGAAGCCGGCAGTAGTTTCCCCATTGACCTTACTTTTAGCAATGTGGGTATCATGCCAGCTGAGAACCTGACCGTAAGTGTTAGCACCGATAGCCCATGGCTGTATCTGGACGAAAACCAAACTACCATTAACGACATCCCCTCCGATGGACAGCTAACTGTTAATGGCATCTTCACCGTTAATGTCGATCAAGGCACTCCGGATCAGCACGTGGCCAATTTTGCCTTCACGGTTAGTGACGGGACTAATGAATGGACCACCAATCGTAGCCTCACGATCAATGCCCCGAACGTGGTGATCGCTTCCACCTCCTTCTTTGATCCGAACAACAACGGCGCTTTTGAACCGGGTGAAACCATCAACATCACGATCAACATCCAAAACACCGGTCACATGGCTGTGGATAGCGGAAGCATCAACCTGATCCTGAATAGCGATCACGCCAGCTTGCCTATGGATAGCTTCATGATCCCCGGTCTTAATATCGGTGGCAGCCTGCCCTTCAGTTTTGACTTCGTAATCGGCAATAATGTTCCGGACGGCACGGTGATTCCCCTTGGTATTGCTCTGGACATGGGCGCGCAAATGATCAATCACAATGTACTCGTCCCCATCGGCGCTATCGTGGAAGGCTTTGAAAGCGGAGACTTCAGCAGCTTCCCCTGGGTGAACAATAGCAGCAGTCCCTGGACCATCGTTACCGGCGATGCGCAAAGCGGTACATACTCCGCTCGTAGCGGTGTGATCGGCAACAACGGAAGCACGACTCTGCAAGTAACCCTGGATGTGGGCATGGATTCCGAAATCAGCTTTTACCGCAAAGTGTCATCTGAGACCAATTACGATTGGTTAAAGTTCTATATCGACAATACCGAGATGGGCTCCTGGAGCGGAAACCAACCCTGGGCAGAAGAAAGCTTCCCTGTGAACGCGGGAACGCGCACCTTTAAATGGACATATAGCAAAGACGTCAGCCAGGCCTCAGGCTCTGATGCAGCATGGCTGGATGATATCACCTTCCCGATTTCCGGCACAGCAAATGTAGCCATGTTCTACACTAACGACGAAGGCGTCAATTTCCCGGAAGTACATCCCAACACCACCGTTAGCCAAAACCTGGTACTCCGCAATCTGGGTAACTCTGAGCTCTCTGGTCTGATGGCCATCCCCACCGAGTTCGGCCTTAGCAGCATGGGTCAGAACTTACCCAATGATTACTATTATACCGTAGAACCCGGAGTGAGCAGAGTCTTTACCATTACCTACACTGCCGGTGATACCGTACAGGATATCAATACCGAAATCCTGATCACTTCCAATGACCCCGATATGAGCAGCGTGACCATCCCGCTTACACTGACGGCTGCTGTCTCAAACAACGATAATCTCAATCCCGTGGTAACCGCTCTGAAGGGCAACTTCCCGAACCCCTTTAATCCCACCACCACCATCCGATTCAGCATAAAAGAAGCCGGCCCGGTGAAGATCAACATCTTCAACCTCAAAGGCCAGCTGGTAAAACAACTGATGAACGCGGATTTGCAATCCGGCAACCATCAGTTGATCTGGGATGGACGAGATGAACGCGGTTCAAACGTAGCAAGCGGCATCTACTTCTATCGCATGGAAAGCGGAAGCTACCGTGCCACAAACAAGATGATGCTTATGAAATAATACTTGATATTGTAGCCCCTGAGCCTCAGGGGCTACTACCTTGATTGTTAACTTCGCAAAGTGTGTGTATGTGACGAAACACCAATGACTAAAAAGAATATGAGATACATGGAGGAGATATAATGAAGAAACTCATTATACTACTAAACCTGCTTATTGCTCTCGGCCTTTGGGCAGAGACAATCGTGATAGGCGAACATCAAAACCAGGTACGACTGGTAAACAGCGGCCAAAGCTCATCCCGATTGGAGATGACGCTTGGCTCATTTGAACGTGATGAAGTGACTATTGATGGTCAGGTGTGGTATCTGCCTCGGGTCAAGAAAGCCGGTGTAACCCTGGAAGCAGGATATCCGCAAGTTCCCGTTCTGGCCGGCAGCGTGATCATCCCCCCCACTGCCAAAATGGAGCTCTCCATCGTTGAAAGTGAATATGTGGAGCTGCAAATGCCGATCGCTCCATCAAAGGGAAACCTTACTCGTGACATCAATCCTGAGACGGTTCCCTTCACTTTTGCCGATCTCTATAGCTCCGATGCCTCCTATCCTATGGAGCACAGCTACATCACCGAACCTTTCATCATCAGAGACTACCGTGGGATCACAGTACGTTTCCAACCTTTTATATATTATCCTGCTCAAAACATCACCCGTGTATATACCAAACTGGTGGTGGACCTAATTGAAAATGGGACTGACCTCACAAACTCTTTTAGCACTCCCAAAACCAGCTACGCGCCTGAATTCAGAAGCATCTATGAAAATATGTTCCTGAACTTTGGCGCTGCCAAATACCCATCTTTGGATGAAGATGGCCGCATTCTGGTGATCAAAAATTCTATGTTTGACGCCGCGATTATCCCTTGGGTAGATTGGAAACGCCAGATGGGGCACACAGTGGATGTGGTGGATGTCTCCGTGGCCGGGCCTACTGCCAACCAGATCAAGACTTACATCCAGAATCAATATGACCTGAACGATGGCTTGAAGTACGTGCAGCTCATGGGCGATGCCCCGCAAGTCCCATCTTTGTCCAGCGGTGGCGGTGGCAGCGATCCTTCCTACGCCTTGCTCGCAGGGAACGACAGCTATCCCGATATCTATGTGGGACGCTTCTCGGCTCAAACTGTGGCTGAAATGGAAACCCAGATTCTGCGTTCTGTCTATTATGAACGCGATATCCAGACTGATGCGGATTGGCTGGAACGCGCCATGGGCATTGCTTCCAACGAAGGTGGCGGCTCATCAGGCGACATGGGTGAAAGTGATCAACAGCATATGGAGCTGATTCGCACCGACCTTTTGGGCTACGGATACACAACTGTGGATCAGATGTATCAGACCATGGGTGCCACAGCTGCACAGGTCGGTGTACACGTTAATAACGGCCGTGGCTTGATCAACTATGTCGGACACGGATCAAACACCACTTGGGTCACCACCGGATTCAGCAACAATAATGTTAACGCGCTAACCAACGACTGGATGCTACCGGCAATCGTTTCCGTAGCCTGCGTGAACGGGAACTTTGTATCCCAAACCTGCTTTGCGGAAGCCTGGTTGAGAGCTACAAACAACAGCAATGGCAACCCCACCGGCGCCATCGCCATGTACGCTTCCACAATCAACCAGGGCTGGAACCCCCCCATGCGCGGACAGGATGAAATCAATGATCTCCTGATCGCTGAAGCCAAAACCACTATCGGTGGCTTGTTCTTCAACGGCTCTTCCAAAATGACTGAAGTATATGGCACTAGCGGCTTTAATGAGTTCAAATGCTGGACAATCTTTGGCGATGCATCACTGATGATGCGCAGCAAAGCCCCCACTTTGATGACCGCGGACTATAATCCCGTGCTCCTGATCGGCATGAGCAGCTTGCTTGTCCAAACCGAACCTGAAGCCCGCATGACCCTTTCTGCAAACAACGTGATCTATGGTAAAGCCGTGGCCGATGCCGGCGGTACCGCGCTGATCACTCTTGATATCCTTCCCGATCAACCGATGGATCTCACTCTCACCATCGCAGCTCACAATAAAGTCACCCATCTGGGTACAGTGCAGGTGCTTCCTGCCGATGGCCCTTACATCATCGTGACCGGTGTAACCGTGAACAACGGTGTTAATCCTCAATATGGCGACATGGTGACCGTCCAGGTAGACATGGAGAACGTGGGCAACGATCCTGCTCAGCAAGTAAGCGTTTCCATCAGCACCACAGACCCCTACCTCAGCGTTGCCGGAACCCCTGAACTGATCGACCTCATTGCCGCTAATGCTACAGGTAGCACTATAACCGGAATCAATCTGCAAATCGCGGATAATGTTCCCGATCAACACCTTGCATCCTACACCGTTCTCGTAAACCTGGGTAGCGGAGAAGAGTTCAGTTCCGAACAGAGCATTCAGATAAACGCGCCTCAACTAAACTGGGGCTTCTTCCAAGTGGACGACAGCATGGGTAATAACAACGGTCGGATTGATCCCGGTGAGACCTTTGTAATCAGCATACCTTTCACCAATATCGGCCATGCGACCAGCCCTGATATCCATACAACCCTGATCATCAATGGCGGCGAGCATCTGCTCAACCCCATGATCAACGACTTCTCGTCCCTGATCGTGGATGAGTCAAACACCATGATCAACGAGATCACATTGTCCTCTCAGTTTACTCCCGGAACCACCATTCAGATCATGGCCATTGCCAGCATGGGAGAATACACTGCGATTAATACCTATAACGTAGTCGTCGGCATCTTGCTGGAGAACTTTGAAAGTGGCTTTGGAAACTTCCCCTGGAGTTTCACCGGTGGAAACTGGACAGCTGTAGGCGGTGGCTATTCCGGTGATTTTGCTGCCAAAAGCGCATCTATCGGTCACAACCAATCCACCAGCATGAGCGTTACCATGACCAATCCCGCGGATGGCATCGTATCATTCTGGAAAAAAGTATCCAGCGAAGAAAACCACGATTACCTGAAGTTCTACATCAACGGCATGCTCAAAAACCAATGGAGCGGCATTGATCAGAACTGGAATCAAGTAAGCTACATGGTTGCCGCAGGAACCAATACTTACCGTTGGGAATACGTGAAAGATACTTCAGTCTCCGCCGGTAATGATTGCGTATGGATTGATGACATTGTCTTCCCCGCTGATAATATTGAGACCGGAAGCCCGATCCTGACCATCGAACAGAGTAGTCTGGATTTTGGTAATATCGAGATCGGCAGCGAAGCAATCCTGCCTTTCACCATCTCCAATACGGGTGATGCCACCATGATCGGCACCCTGCAGATCCCTGATCCCTATTCACTGGACAGCACGATTACCGAGCCTTTGCGCTTTATGAACTATGTGCTGCCTGCCGGTGAGAGCATGGAAATCTCCATCGCGTTCAGGCCATTGGAAGAAGGCGTCTTTGCCGGCTTCTTGATCGTGAGCTCCGATGATCCTGCAGCCATGCAGGTGAACATTCCCCTGATGGCTAGCGCGACTCCGGTGAGCAACGAGAATCAGGTCAATCCCGTGATAACCGAGCTCAAGGGTAACTATCCCAACCCCTTCAACCCCAATACCACCATCCGCTTCTCACTGAAAGAACGCGGCAAAGTAAGCATCGACATCTACAACATTCTGGGACAGAAGGTGAAAACCCTGGTAAATGGCGATCTTCCTGCGGGAGTCCATAACCTATCCTGGAACGGTCTGGATGAAAACAAACGCCCGGTTGCCAGCGGTGTGTACTTCTACAAAATGCAAAGCGGATCATATAGCAATACTCGCAAAATGATTCTGATGAAATAACACACTCCACAGTCTCATATCAGCCCGGGTTCAATGCCCGGGCTTTTTTCTTTAGGTGGCAGGGGTGCGTGGTGCGTGGTGCTTAGTGCTTGGTGCTTGGTGAGGGGGATATGGTTACGCGTTATGCGTTATGCGTTATGGGTTATGCGTTATGCGTTATGCGTAACGTAGCTTTCCTAACCCGACTTTACCACCCCCACTGGCAAAATGGCTTATTTTAGGGTTTTTCGGGCATCTATGCTTATGATGAACGCTGAGGCTCAGAACCTCTAAGTT
>Ga0334885_1002374_pt1 | contig 19715 bp, 20 predicted proteins | sample GraSluR1_MG_8_FD_207233 | JGI IMG/M metagenome (GOLD analysis project Ga0334885, IMG submission 207233) | Sludge microbial communities from methane-producing bioreactor in Wageningen University, Netherlands - Granular Sludge_31_05-R1 | ecosystem: Engineered > Bioreactor > Anaerobic >...
CGGGAGAGGGTGGAGACGAGATCTGGACCGCTCAGGTGGTTTTGGACGTTTGAGGTGATCTCATGCTGAAGAAGGTTGACGATTACATCTTTGAGGTGCCGATGGGCCACCAGAAAGGGATGCGGGTGCCGGGAAGGATCTTCATCTCCGAGAAGCTCTTAGAGCAGGTCGAACCGGGAACCATCGACCAGGTGGCGAACGTCGCCACCCTCCCCGGCATAGTAAGATGTTCCATGGCGATGCCTGACGCCCATCTAGGCTACGGATTTCCCATCGGGGGCGTCGCAGCCTTTCGGGAGGAGGGGGGGGTCATAAGCCCCGGTGGAGTCGGCTTCGACATAAACTGCGGCGTCCGGATGCTCAGAACCGATCTCTTCGCGAAGGATGTGGTGCCGATGATATCAAACCTCGTCGAGGACCTCTTCCATGACGTCCCTTCCGGCGTAGGAGCCAAGGGGAGGCTCCGGGTCTCGGAGCACGAGCTCGACGGGGCCTTCACCCGGGGGGCGGCCTGGGCGGTGGAAGCGGGGTATGGCGTTCCCGCAGACCTCGAGCACTGCGAGGAGGAAGGCCAGATGGAGGGGGCGATGCCGGAACAGGTGAGCCTCAAGGCGAGGAAGAGGGGTAGGCCCCAGCTCGGGACTCTGGGGAGCGGAAACCACTTCCTGGAGATCCAGAGGGTCGACGAGATCTTCGATTTTGACCTCGCCAAAAGGTTCGGCCTCTTCGAGGGGCAGATCACCGTCATGATCCACTGCGGATCGAGGGGTGCAGGCCACCAGATCTGCACCGACCACCTCCAGGTTCTCAGCCGGGCGGTCCGAAAGTACGGCATAGAACTCCCCGATAAGCAGCTCGCCTGCGCGCCCCTGGGGACTCCGGAGGCCGATAACTACTTCGGGGCGATGGCGGCGGCGGCAAACTACGCCTGGGCGAACCGGCAGATCATCTCCGCCTGGACGAGGGAGGTCTTCGAGAGGTGCTTCCCCGACGCTCGCCTCGACCTCGTCTACGACGTCGCCCACAACGTCGCCAAGGTCGAGGAGCACCCCGTCGACGGAACGATGGAGAGGCTCGTCGTCCACAGGAAGGGGGCGACGAGGGCCTTCGGTCCGGGGAGGCGTGAGATCCCGGCCGCCTATCGGGATCTGGGCCAGCCGGTCCTCATCCCTGGTTCCATGGGGACTCCATCTTACGTCCTCTGCGGCGGGGAGGGGGCGATGAACCTCACCTTTGGGTCCGCCTGCCACGGGGCGGGGAGGATCATGTCCAGGACCCAGGCGAAGAAGACATACGGGGGGACCGAGGTGAAGGATGCCCTCTCGCGGCGGGGGATCAAGGTTATGGCGACCCACCCGAAGATGCTCGCCGAGGAGGCACCCGAGGTCTACAAGCCCAGCGACGAGGTAGTCGACGTCGTCCACCGCCTGGATATAGCGAGGAAGGTGGCGAGGGTCGTGCCCCTGGGAGTCTCCAAGGGATGAGGCTATCGGTCGTTCTGGTGGAGCCGATGTACGAGGGGAACGTCGGCTCTGTGGCGAGGGCTATGAAGAACTTCGGCTTCGCAGACCTCGTCCTCGTCCGCCCCTGCGAGATCGGGGATTTCGGCCTGGCCATGGCCTCTCACGCCCGAGACCTGATGGAGGGGGCGAGGGTCGCGGAGGGGCTCGACGAGGCGGTGGCGGGCGCAAACCTCATCGTCGGGACGACGGGAGTTCGTGGCCTCTCCACCAATCGACACCTGAGGGTTCCTGCCCTCTCTCCAAAGGAATTGGCCGAGAGGCTCGGTGGGACGGCGGGGGATGTGGCCCTTCTTCTAGGACGGGAGGACGACGGCCTCTCCCGCCAGGAGCTTTCCGCCTGCGATCTCATCGTCTCGATACCAACAAGCCCCGAGTATCCGATAATGAACATATCCCACGCCGCAGCCGTTCTATTTTATGAGCTGTCCGCCGTCGGGGCCGGTGAGGTGGAGCTGGCCCGCTCCGAGAACCTCGCCCGCCTCCTCGCCCGGTTCCGGACCGCTCTCGTGGCGTCGGAGTACCACCAGCATAAGCTCGATAAGACGATGCTGATGCTGAAGCGGATCTTCGGGAGGGCGACCCTCACCGACCGGGAGGTCCAGACCCTCTACGGTATCGTCGAAAACCTCCGGTGGGGTGCGGTCCACCGGGGCGGCTTATTCGAGGAGGAAGGGGGGGTCGAAAAGGACTCCTGGACCCGGGACGACGGCGTTGTCCATGGAGAGGGTGCCGCAGGGTTGGAGGGGTGCGGATTCCAGGAATAGGTCTGGTTGCATTGGTCATCGGTTAAGCCAAAAAAACGCATTGAATTGCTCGCCGATAGCGGTTCTCTAAGACAAACAGTTAGAAATTTATGTAAAGTGTCTACTCTTCCCCACGTTTAGATATCACACACAGGGCATTCATCACGTCGTTTTTCGTGGCATAGAGTACATTGAAATATAATTTAATAATGAAAAGAATAACTCTTTACATAGAAAACTATCAAAATACCCTTAACCGATGACAAATGGGTCTGGTTGGGGATCGCCGAAAAAAAGGATTCATGAGGGCGGACTATCCACCTTCCCTTCCAAGGATAGGTATCAGACGCGCTTCTTGAGATCAGACGTTGACGACGTAGGTCCCGGCGATCTTGTCGTGCCACCCCTGCCTCTTCTTGTCGATGAGGATCCAGACGAACCCGAGGAGTATCACCACCGCAGATATGATCATCCCGATCCACCGGAGGAAGCCCTTTCCATATCCTATCGGATAGGTCCCGTCGGTCCCGACCAGCTTGATCTTCATCGCCATCATCCCCGGAGTCTGGCCGTTTCCGAAGAAGTAGGTGTAGTAACCGACCGATACCAGGACGCCCAGGAAGGCGATTACGCCGCTCAGGGCATCCCCGACGTTCATTGAGGCGTAGCTGAAAAACGATCCGATCACTCCGACTATGATGCTGTCGATCAGATAGCATATGAACCTCGACCCCACGCTCGCCAGGTCCAAGGTCGTCTCCTTCTTCTCTTCAGCAATTTCCATCTCCATCTTGGAGCACCTCCATGAAATTTCTCCGATAATCAGTTACATAACACTCATATAAATATTCTCCTTATTTTCGTTAAGCTTGTCGATTAATTATCGAATTTCGTAAATTGTCGGATTTCGTAATTTATCTCAACACGGCAAAAATGATTGGAATGGATCCGAGGATAAAAGCCCCTAAATTGGCTATGACGCTGGGCAAGGGGGATCTCCTTCGGGCTTCTTTGGGCTAAAGGTGTCAGGTCCGAAAGATCTCCCGGACATTTCCGGGTGGTCGTCCATCATGCTCTGACGACGTAGGTCCCGGCGATTTTGTCGTGCCACCCCTGCCTCTTCTTGTCGATGAGGACCCAGGCGTACCCCAGGAGGAGGACGATCCCGGATATCTCCATCCCGGCCCACCGGAGAAAGCCCCTCCCGAGGCCCACCGGCTCGACGCCGTCGGCCCGGACCAGCCTGATCTCCACAAGCCTCATCCCCGGCGTCTCTCCCCTCCCGAAGAAGTAGGTGTAGTATCCTATCCCTATCGCCGCCATGATGAAGTAAACCGGCGAGAGCTTCTCACCAACGCCGCTTCCGACCATCGCCTCACCCATCTCGTCTCCGGAGAGGAAGATCAGGGCGATGTAGATCACGCTCAGGACTATCAAGTCGACGATGAAAGACGAGAGCCTCTGGCCGACGGTGGCCAGGTCCGGGCCCCCTTCGCTCTTCTTCGCATCTGCCTCATCCATTATTCAAACCACCAGCTGGGGATCTTCATCGACAAAATGCGTCAGGATGGTATAAATATTCGACATATTCGGGATCGAATTCGGGATCGATGGGCTCTGCAACGGGCTCTCGCATAAACGGATATGGAGAAGGGGAAGTAGCAGGTGGAACGGACGGAAAAAACGAGGGCGATAAAAGAGGGTAATGGGAGGATCAAGAGACGGATTGAGGGGCCCCGGAGGTCAGACCTCCCAGGCCGCTATCACCTTCTCGATGTTCACATAGTCTCTCCTTCCACCGTTCTCCAGGACCAGGACGCCGTCGGCGGAGCCGACGACCCTGCCCCGGAGGCGCTGGTTTCCGTCCCCGCCGAAGTAGACCTCTACGTCCTTGTTGTATAGATGTTCGGATATGAATTTGTCCATCACTTTCCTCACCTCCAAGGAGCTCTTTAGCAATAATAAGGCTTTAAACTAGATATAATTTGTGGTTAACCTCAAAATCGGCCCTAAAATCAGAAAAATCAATCCAAAATTTAAATCAACTTGATTAAATCATTTTAACTCGGATCAACCAGGGTTGTTGATCCGAAAATCTTCACTCATGTCAATTCGAGTTTAGAGCAGATGGTGGATGAGTTGGCCGCTACAACAGGAAGAGCTCGGCCTGCCCCCCTTCCGGGGATCGTCTCCTGACCCTCATAATCGTCATTTTTTCCGCCCCATCTCATCTGCGCTTTTCCTCCCGGTGCAAATGGATCTCTTCACCTCCGCCATCCTCTCCTCAAGCCCCGCAACCCGGTCCAGAAGCTCCCTTAGGGAGAGGGCCTCTCCTGAGACGTCCAGGGCGACGGCGCCCCAGGGACCTAGGGCGACGACCGCCTTCGCCCTCTTCATCCCGACGAAGGATCCCCCACCGTCAACTACCGTCGAGAATGAATGGAACTCTGATACGGGTATGAGGGCGAGGTCGCCGACCCTGAGGGGGTCGTCTGCTCCAAGCTTTCCGAGGTTCACCCGATCACCATATATCTATAGTCGCGTTTTTGTACAAAAATGGTGAGGGTGAGTTGATGGAAGACGATCTTGGGGGCATAGAGCCCCGAATCCTCTGGGGTCACTTCGACGAGCTATTGAAGATCCCCCGGTGTTCGAAGCATGAGGGTGAGGCGGCGGAGTACGTCCTCTCCGTCGCAAACCGTCTGCGGCTTGATGGCGGGATGGACGGTGCCGGAAACGTCGTCGTCAGAAAGGGGGCCACCCCTGGAAGGGAGGGCTCTGCGAAGGTCCTCCTTCAGTCTCACCTCGACATGGTCTGCGAGAAGAACAGGGACGCTGATCACGACTTTTTGACCGATCCCATAGATGTTGCCGTAGAGGACGGATTTGTAACTGCGAGGGGGACGACCCTGGGCGCCGACAACGGGATCGGAGTCGCTGCCGCCCTCGCCGTCCTGGAGGACGGTGACGCCGTCCACGGCCCCCTGGAGCTCCTATTCACCGTCGACGAGGAGGATGGGATGTCGGGGGCGAGGGGGCTAAGGGAGGGTACATTGGAGGCGGATATGATGATCAACCTCGACACCGACGACCCTCACACCGTCTACGTCGGGTCTGCGGGAGGCGAGACCTCCGACCTCCGCCTCCCCCTCCGATGGGACCGGCCAGGCGAGACCGACCCGGTGGCCTTCGAGGTCTCCCTCCGGGGGCTCGCCGGGGGCCACTCCGGCGTCGACATACATCTCGAGAGGGGCAACGCCATCAAGGGTCTGGGTTTTCTCCTCTGGGAGGCGGGCGAGAGGGTGCCGTTCAGCCTCGCCTCCATCCGGGGCGGGGAGAAGCATAACGCCATCCCAAGGGAGGCGGAGGCGGTCGTCGTCCTCTCCCGGGACGAGGCGGACGAGTTTCGATCCCTGGTGGCGGCGGGGGAGGAAGCCCTCCGGGAGGAGTACGGAAAGGTGGACCCCGGCATTGAGGTGGTGGTCTCGCCCGTCGACCTCCCCGAGAGGGTCATGACAGCGGAGGGATCAAAGCGGGCGATCGGCCTCATCAGGGCTCTGCCGAGCGGGATCCTCCGGTGGAGCTCCGAGATCACGGACCTCGTTGAGACCTCCACGAACCTATCGGTCGCCTTCACCGAGGAGGACCACCTCTTCCTTCAAGCCGCCTCCCGGTCGTCGTCGAGGGCCGGCCTCCGGGCGACGACGGGAAGGATCAGGGCGGTGGCGGCTCTCGCTGGGGCGAAGGTCGAGATGGGGGACCGGTATCCTGGGATGCTTCCAAGGCTCGATACAAAGCTTCTAGCGGCGTGCAAAGCCGCCCATCGGGACCTCTTCGGCCGGGAGCCAGAGGTCAAGTCGATTCACGCGGGCCTTGAGATGGGGATCATCGGGGAGAAGTTTCCGGAGATGGAGATGGTCTCTTTGGGAACGTTGATCGAGCATCCTCACTCTCCGAACGAGAGGGTGAAGATCTCGGCGGTGGCGGAGTTCTACAGCTTCCTTCTAGCGGCGCTGGAGAAGATTTCGGAGATGGGGGAGATGGAGGAGAAAGGGCGGCATGGATAAGATGGCCGACGGCGTCGACGATCCGAAGGGGTGTCACCAACGGATCAGAGCGGTGGCGGATGCTCGGGTCAGATCCGATTTTCATTCGCCATTATACGGCGTTGCCGATAAACTGCCGATAAATTGCCGATAAATTGCCGATAAATTGCCGATAACTCGTGGGACCGCCATCGCTTCGAGGGGTCTTCCATCATAAGAATCACCAGAATCTTGGTCTGTCTCGGAATGGGTGAAAATAGATCGTAGTTCTATCGCCAGTACAATCTCAAAGCAGTCTCTTCATCTCCTCTAAGCTGATGCACTTCTCGTCTTTCCGGTCAGCGATCACCGAGAGATCGTGAAGATCCTCATGCAGCTTTTCATACTCAGCCAGGGGGAGGATGACCGCGACCTTCTGGCCTTTCGCGTCAACTACAAACTGCTCTGCAGCGCCCAAAGGACCACCTCAATACAGGTTAGTATGTCTCTCGGTATAACCGGTTTTCGTGGTTTAAGGTCGATGTGCCTGAATCAAACGCGAGATTCGTCTATCGTCCTCGATCCGGATGGTGCGGTGTGTCGAGCGTATGCGTGCCCGGCGGCGGAGCACCGCCTCAACGGCCAGGGGGAGGAGCGTCTCGTCCACCACCCCCCGGGCCGCCTCGATCTCCATCAGGGACCGGGCTATGGCGGGGGTGATGACGTATCGGCGGTTTGCCTATCAACAAAAATTGAGATGGGGCTTTGTAATCGAATGCCCCTTCAGAAATCAAACTTAAACGGCCTCTACCCGAACCTTCCCTATGAACAGGTTCTCTTCGATGGGGGCCGCCACCTCTTCTTCCTTCAAGGCCATGAGGTGAGCCTCGACGGCCTCTTTGGTGTTGGTAAGGGTTTCATCGATCGTCTCACCTTGAGAGTAACATCCCGGAAGCGCAGGAACTTCGGACCAGTAGCCGCCTTCTTCCGCTTGGTGTATCAAAATCGTATATTCCAAGATCCATCACCCCTTCAAGAGCGCGATAAACTCGTCATCATCCAGCCCGGCCTTTTTTATGGCAGACTTGAGAAGGCCTATCTTCAGATCGCTGGAGATGGGAATGGTGACGATCTGACCGTTTGGCATCTTGATATTAACGTGATCGCCTTTGCAGCGGCGCACAACTCCGCCCGCCTTGACAAAGGCTTTGACGGTGTCTTTGCCACTCACACTCCGAAGTTGGCTCACAACAAGTCCACCTTTGAACTGCCCAAAACCAGATTAAATCTTTAAGACCTTTTTATACATGTATCTTTCGGGAAACATCCTACCGAACATCCCAGATGGAAATCCCTCCTGAAACTCGAGCGGAGGCCTCAGCACATCTCCGCCCCTTCCTCTTCCGCCTCCCCGCCCTCGATCGCCGCCAGCTTCTCCAGCACCGGCCTCGTCGAGACCGAGTTCATCTCGAGCCCCAGCTCCTCGGGCGCAAGGCCGAGGGCAAGCCCCGTCATCTGGGTGACGTATAATATGGGCAGATCGATCTTTTCGCCGAACTTCTTCTCCAGGAGCGGCTGGTTGGCGTCGAGCATCAGGTGGCATAAGGGGCATAGCGCGACGACGAAGTCGGCGCCCGACTCCTTGGCGTTCCGGAGGATCCGGATGAGGGTCTCGGCGGCGGCCTCCTCCTCGGGCATGAATATGGGGCCGCAGCAGCACTTCATCTTCAGCCGGAAGTCCGTCGGCTCCGCGCCCAGGGTCCGGATGAGGTTTTCGAGGATCGAGGGGTTCTCCGGGCTGTCGATCCCCCCGCCCGGCCTCGTCAGGAGGCAGCCGTAGTAGGGGGCGGCCTTTAGGCCCGCCAGGGGCCGGGCGATGAGGTCCTTGGGGCTTTTCTGCGAGTCCCGGCCCTGGTCTTTCTCCTCGGCCTCGCGGAGGGCTTTCGTGATCGTCTCGATGACGTGGAAGACCTCTTTTTCTCCCTCGTACTTCACCTCCAGCGCCTCGTTCACTCGCTCCCGAACTTTTCGGTCGCCGAGGCGGATCATCGCCGCCCGGAGCCTGCTGTAGCAGATCGAACAGGAGGCCATCACCGGCAGGTCGGTCCTCACCAGGTTTCTTGCGGCGAGGGCCGTCGAGACGACCTCGTTCGAGACGTGGGTTGCGCCGCAGCAGTTCCAGTCGTCGATCTCCTCAAGCTCGACCCCCAGAGCCTTGCAGACCGCTCTCGTAGAGATCTCGTACTCCCTGCCGGTCGACCGGGCGACGCATCCGGGGTAGTATGCGAGCTTCATTTTTCGGCCTCCTTCGTCTCTTCGGCCTCAGCAGCCTTCTGCGCCGCCTTCGCCATCTCTCCCTCACCAGCTTCAACCTTTTCTGCTTCAGCCTTTCCCTCGTCTCCGAGAACTTCGAAGATCCGCTTCACCTCTTCGGTCCCCTCGATCCTCTCGCCCCTCGCGGCATCAAAGCTCATCTCGATCTTCCCCTTGGGGACGAGCTCCGCGCCGAAGGCCATGATCTGGGCCGCCGAACTGGGGCTTCTTATCATATACTCTGCTGACAGCAGAAACTCCGATATCCGACCATAATCCCGTATCTGGCGGCCGAAGATCCCCTCGAAGACCGAGTCCTTGCACTTCAAGCCCTCGTCCTCGTAGATCGTCTTGAGGGCGGCGACGACCGCCATCGGCCTGATATTTCTCGGGCATCGAACGGTGCATAAGAGGCAGGAGGTGCAAAGCCAGATCGACCTGCTCGATAGAGCCGCTTTCTTCTCGCCTTCGAGGACGAGCTTGACGAGCTTTCTTATGGGGGTGTCCATCAGGTGAGCGGTGGGGCAGCTCGCCGAGCAGGTCCCGCACTGGATGCAGGTTTTCACCTCGGAGCCGGCGAGGGCGAGGACCCTATCTCTGAACTCTTCTCCCTCGTCGGTCGTTATAGCCATCGCCGTCTCAGCCGTCGTCTCCGTCTTCGTCGTCGCCATCTCCGTCACCCCTAATCACCTACTTCTGCCTCAGCCGCAGCCTTCGCTTTTGCCTTCTCGATCCTCTCAGCGATCTTCTCGCTCGCCTCTCCGATCTCGTCCCTCTCCCAGACGAACCTCACCTTCGGCTTCTTGATCACCGCCTCGACCCCCGCGAGGGCCTGGTTGATCCTCGAGAGGAGGTCGGGGTCCCTCTCGGGAGCCTCGATATCGGGTATCGGGACCCGCTCGATATCCGGCGGTTCCACGATCCCGGTGAGGTCCGGACGCTTCCTCGACTTCGATACGATTGCGGAGATCGCCTCCTTCCACTCCTCAGCCCAGGGCGTCTCCATCACCTTCGTATGAGCGACGCCGGTCCTCTCCACCTCGACGGCGAAGCAGTGGCAGGAGTTTGCGCAGGCCCCGCAGAAGATGCACTGATCTTCTTCGACCTTTATTCTCCCGTCCTCTCCTACGTACCAGCAGTCGGCGGGGCAGACGTTGAAGCAGGCGTGACAGCCCATGGGGTCGCAGAGAGGGAGCTGCCGCTCGACGAGCCTTATATCGCCTTCGAAGGGCTTGGTTATGTCCATGGCGTCGTAGGGGCAGACGAGGAGGCACCTGCCGCAGCCGATGCACTTCTCCTGGTCGACCTCGATCTCCCCGGAGAACTCAAACTCCTCCTCCAGCACCAAAGGCGTCCCCTCCACGGTGATCGCCTCCTCGGGACAGATCCCGACGCATAGGCCGCAGTGGTCGCAGAGCTCCTCGTCGACGAGGAGCTGCTCGAAGGGGACCAGGTCGGTGGGGGTGGGCTCCTTCTCCGTGAGGAGGAAGGCCTCGCAGAATTTGGCGCACTTCCCGCAGAGGTTGCACTTCTCGGGATCGACCTCGATCTTCCCCTTCCCCTCCCCTCTCTCATCCTCCCGGAGGGGTCCGAAGACGTCACGAGTCGGATAGAAGACGACGGTGATCGCCTCCGTCGGGCAGACCGGCTCGCAGAGGGCGCATGGGAGGCACCTCTCGTTCGGCTCGGCCTTCGAGACGAGGTGGGGGTACTCCTCCATCTCCCGATAGTCTCTATCGTTGGTGGTCATCTTGTAGGCGTCGACGGGACAGAAAGCGGCGCACATCCCGCAGAATACGCATTTATCCAGGTCGATGAGGACCGGCGGGGCGTCCAGGCCTGTGGCGATCTCGATGATGGGCCCGAGGCTCAAGGCCTTGGTGGGGCAGAGGTCGACGCAGATCCCGCATCCGTTACACTTCTTGTAGTCGTAGTCCAGGACCTTGACCGAATCTTCCGACCTCTGGATCGACTTGATGTGTGACCCCTCTACCTCCATCTCCTTCTCGATCTCCATCACCATCAGCTATCGCCCCCTGATTGCGTTGGCGACCGAAGGGCCGCGAGCTCCGTTCCCACAGGCCCCATCTCCTTCAGCTCACCGACGAACTTTCGAATCTCTTTCGCCAGAATCTCGCCTTCACTGGCGGCACACCAGATGATCTTGACCCTCCCGGGGTTGATCCCCACCTTTTCGAGAACACCTTTCAGGACCTGGATCCGCTGGTATGCCTGGTAGTTCCCCTTGTTGTAGTGGCACTCGCCGAGGCGGCACCCGGATATGAGAACCCCGTCGGCCCCGCCCTTCAGGGCCTCGATGACGAAGGCGGGGTCCACCCTCCCGACGCACATCACCCGAATCGCCCTCATATTCGTCGGGTATTGGATTCGGGAGGTTCCGGCGAGGTCCGCCCCCGCATAGCTGCACCAGTTGCAGAGGAACCCCACGATGAAGGGGTACTGTCCCTTGACCGCCGTCGCCGCCCTCACCTGGGATAGGATCTGCTCGTCGGAGAATAGGGTCATATCGATGGCGTCGACGGGGCAGGCGGCGGCGCAGGTCCCGCACCCCTTGCAGGCCGCCTCGTCGACGAGGGCGGTTCCGTTGACGGAGATCGCCTTGCTGGGGCAGGTCTCTACGCAGAGCTTGCAGCCTATGCACTTCTCGGCGTCGACGACGGCGACGACGGGGTCGAGGGCGAGCTCTCCCCTCACCAGAAGGCCCATCGCCTTCGACGCCGCCGCTTCTCCCTGGGCGATGGAGACCTGGATCTCCTTGGGGCCCGAGGCGCAGCCGGCGATGAAGACGCCGTCGATGTGGGCCTCCACAGGCCTCATCTTGGGGTGGGCGATCTCGAAGAAACCGTCGGGCCTCTTGGAGAGGCCCAGGAGGTTTCCGACGACGTCCGCATCCCTGTTCGCCTCGAGCCCCGCCGATAAGACGACGAGGTCGTAGGGCTTCGACCGAAAGCCCCCCAGGAGGGTATCCTCGTAGTTGACCCGCAGCTCTCCATCCACCTCCTCCACCTCCGAGACCCTCCCCCGGATGAAGTTGATCCCGAGCCTCTGGGCCCGGATGTAGAACTCCTCGTAACCCTCTCCCCCGGCCCGAAGGTCGATGTAGTGGATCGATACCTCGGCCTCGGGGTACTTCTCCTTTATCAGCTGGGCGTTCTTGAGTGCGTACATGCAGCAGACCCGGGAGCAGTAGGGGTTTCCTACGGTCTCGTCCCTGGATCCTACGCACTGGAGGAAGGCGACGGACTTGGCCACCTGGCCCGTGGAGGGGCGGACCACCTCGCCGCCCGTCGGCCCTGCGGCGTTGAGGAGCCTCTCGACCTGGAGGCCGGATATGACGTCTCTATACCTGCCGTAGCCGTACTCCTCCTTTCGGGCGGGATCGAAGGACTGCCAGCCGGTGGCGACTATGATGGCGCCGACGTCGAACCTGAACTCCTCCTGCGTTTGGTCGTACTTGACGGCGTCGACGGGGCATGCCTCGGCGCAGAGGCCGCAGCCGATGCAGGATTCCGGGTCGATGCAGGCGACGAGGGGGACGGCCTGGGGTATCGGCATGAAGATCGCCTTCCTCTTGCCGAGGCCGAACTCGTACTCGTCGGGGACCTCCACGGGGCAGACCCCGGCGCACTCGTTGAGGCAGCCCTTGCAGAGCTTCTCGTCGACGAACCTCGCCTTCTTGACGCCGGAGATGGTGAACCTTCCGACGGACCCCTCGATGTTCAGGATCTCGGCGTAGGTGATGAGGGTGATGAGGGGGTGGTTGTAGACGTCGGTCATCTTCGGCGCCAGGACGCAGATGGAGCAGTCGTTTGTAGGAAAGACGTCGGTGAGGAGGGCCATGTACCCACCGATCGTCGGCCTCCTCTCCACCAGATATACGTGGAGGCCGCAGTCGGCGAGGTCGAGGGCAGCCTGGATCCCGGCGACGCCCCCGCCGATGACCAGGACCTCCCGGCTGACGGGCATAGTCTCCCCCTGGAGGGGGTTTAAGAGGGCGGCCTTGGCCACCGCCATCCGTATCAGGTCTTTAGCCTTCTCCTGGGCCTGGGGCGGCTCGTTCATGTGGACCCAGGAGCATTGCTCTCTGATGTTCGCCATCTCCAGCATGAAGGGGTTCATTCCAGCCTCGGAGATGACCCGCCGGAAGGTCGGCTCGTGGAGCCGAGGCGAGCAGGCGGCGACGACGATGCTCTCCAGCTTGTGTTCGGCGATGTCCTCTTTTATCGTCTCCTGGCCGGTGTCGGAGCAGGTGAACTGGAGATCCCGAGCGACCTCGACGCCGGGGAGGGTTTTGGCGAACTCAGTGAGGCTGTCGGGCTCCAGGACCCCTGCAATGTTCAGGCCACAGTGGCATACGTAGACTCCAATTCGCATCGACAGGACTCCGAACTATCATTCGGAACCCATCGACTTAAAGGTACCTGTGATGGGTAAAGGGGGTGTGAATATCCCAAATCGTCTTCTAATCTCTCTTGATAGACGGCGTCAAATGGGATATCTGGGCGCGCAATATCAAAAATGGTGGTTTTAGCCATCCCTAAATCAGACCATCTAATCTGCCAGCGACGGCACCGAAGTGTCCTCATCGAAGAACGAACTGTAAACGTCGGTGTGAATGCTCTCCACCCTAAAGGGAGGGGCTTCTATCGCGTTTGCGAAGAGATTGCATCCCCAATCTCAGAATGTTGATCGCTGCATTCTCGTCACGGTCCATGGCCAGCCCACACTGAGGACATTCATGGACACGATCCGATAGTGACTTGGGAACCTTCACCCCACACCTAGAGCATAGCTGACTCGTATTCCTGGGATCGACTAGAACCACCTTCGAACCGGCGCTCTCAGCCTTGTATGATGTGGTTGTGACTAGCATCCTCCAAGCTACGTCAGATATGCTTTTAGCCAGGTTGTGGTTTTTGAGCATGTTCGTGATATTTAGATCTTCGAAAGCAATCAGACCATATTTCGAGACTAACTGATTGCTTATCTGATGAGCGAAATCGTATCTTCGATTGGCGATCCGCTCATGAATCCGTTGGACGACTTTGAGAGCTTTCCTTCTCTGGGGCGTCCCCTTTTCACATTTGGATAGCCGTCTCTGAGCTTTAGCCAACGCCTTCTCTTCAGATCGAAAGAACCGAGGGTTATCGATCTTCTCTCCGTTTGACATCGTGGCGAAACTTTCTAGCCCTACGTCAATGCCTACCGATAATCCGTCTTTCCACGGTGGCTTAGGCGGATCGTCGATTTCCACGGAGAAGCAGGCAAACCATTTTCCGGTCGAAGATCTCCGAACGGTTAACCTCTTGATCTTACCTTCGATGGGTCTGTGGAGCTTGATCTTGATATCTCCGATCTTAGAGAGTCGAAGCTTCCCGGATAGGAGCTTGAAACCAAATTGAGGATAGGTGAACGAATCATACCACCCATCTCCTCGAAACCTTGGATAGCCGGGTCTCTCTCCGGCCTTAACTCTTCGGAAGAAGGCTTGCAGGGCAAGATCTACTCTCTCCTGAGTGTTCTGAAGAACCTGGGAGAACACCTCATTAAGATCTGGCTTCTCGACCTTCCAATTGGGTAGAAGGTTGTTGGTTTCATATTTTGAGGGTGATCTGCCTTCCTTCTCCCACGCATCTTTCCGGTATGCTAGGGTTTGATTGTAGACCCATCTGCACAAGTCCAGCGTTCTCTCCATCTTGCTTATCTGTGTTTTTGTTGGATAGAGCCTGAACTTGTAAGCCTTAAGCATCGAAATGTAGATTGTATTTATTACTTAAACAATTATCCATAGACGCATCCAAGGGCAAAGGGCTCCGCTTTCATCCCCACCCTGAAGGGTGGGGCCTTCCCGCTCTGCCCTTCGCAATCCCGCGAGGTAAAAGTCAGGTGCCGGGAACGGGATCCGAACCCGTGACTTCCAGATGCCTCAGGAGACGAGCGCCTCATATTCGCGTTCCCTATGAGTCTGGCGCCCTAACCGACTAGGCCACCCCGGCACAGAAGATCCCCTAAGGCCATTTGTTACATAAACGTTGTGCTCAGCGGCTGTGAGACTTAAGAGGAGAACTTATTTCTAATAGGGACCCGGATACCGCCGACAGAGTAACTATGTCCTCGATCATATCCTGCACGGTGAGCGATTCCCTATCGGGAAAGGTCGTCGTCCTCGCGGTCACGGGCTCCATCGCCGCGGTGAGGACCGTCGACCTCGCCCGCGACCTGATCCGGCGGGGGGCGACCGTCCACTCTGTCATGAGCAAAGCCGCTCAGGAGATCATCCATCCATACGCCCTGGAGTACGCGAGCGGAAACCCCGTGGTGACGAAGATCACGGGAAGGGTAGAGCACGTCGAGTTCTGCGGCGTCGGGGGGAGGGCCGACCTCCTCCTCATCGCCCCCGCCACCGCCAACACCATCGGAAAGATGGCCTGCGGCATCGACGACACCCCCGTCACCACCTACGCCACCACCGCCCTCGGATCCGGAGTTCCCGTCGTCGTCGTCCCCGCGATGCACGAGGCGATGTATCTCCATCCTGCGGTATTGAAGAACCTGGATGCCCTCCGGTCGATGGGGGTCGTCGTCGTCGGCCCCCGGATCGAGGAGGAGAAGGCGAAGATCGCCGACAACATGGATGTGGTGATGGAGGCCGAGCGGCTCCTGGGCCCCGGCGACCTCGCGGGAAAGAAGGTCCTGGTCACCAGCGGCGCTACCGCCGAGACGGTCGACCCCATTCGGATATTGACTAACAGGGCCTCGGGGAAGACGGGCGCGGAGATCGCCCTGGAGGCCCGGAGGAGGGGAGCGGAGGTGACCCTCGTCCATAGAGGCCATCTCGGTCTGCCGCTGCGCGAGATATTCGTCGAGAGCGCCGAGGAGATGGGATGCGCCGTCCTGGCGGAGCTGGAAGGCGGCAAGTACCACGCCATGATAGCCGCCGCCGCCGTCTCCGACTACACCCTCGCCCCTTCCGCCGAGAAGATCAAGTCCGGGGGCGAGCTCACTTTGAGGCTATCGCCCACCCCAAAGATCATCGGTGCCGTTCGGTCCCTTCATCCGGACCTGAAGATGGTGGGGTTCAAGGCCGAGACGTTCCTGACCGACGAGGAGCTGATATCAAGGGCCAAAGAGTCGATGGAGAAGAACCGCCTCGACCTCGTCGTCGCCAATGACGTCGGGAAGGGGGGGATGGGGACGGAGGAGAACAGGGTCCTGATCCTGGGGCGGGAGGGGCCGCGGTCCGAGGTCTCCGGAAAGAAGAGGGCGATCGCCAAAGCGGTCATCGACGCCCTGGCGGAGGAGTTCTCCTGAAGGCCTCTGCCCCCGCCCATATAACCGGCTTCTTCGCCGCTCGGCGGGACCCCGACCCGAGACGGGAGGGTTCCGTAGGCTGCGGCCTCAACCTCGACCTATTTGCCAGGACGGTCGTCCGCCCTTCGCAGGAGACGGCGATCTTCCTAAACGGCGTCGAGTCGCAGGCTCCTGTTACGAGGAGGGTGGTCGAGAGGCTCGCCCCTTCGCCCGTCGGGGTAGAGACGGAGCTGTCGATGCCCCAGGGGTCTGGGTTTGGGGCGAGCGGCGCCGGGGCCCTGAGCTCTGCCTACGCCATCAACGAGGCCTTCAGCCTCGCCCTCACGGCAAACGGGGTCGGGGAGGCGGCCCACGGTGCGGAGGTCGCCTCCGGGACCGGCCTTGGGGACGTAATCGCCCAGAACGCTGGCGGCCTGGTGGTCCGGCTCTCGCCGGGAGCGCCCGGCGTCGGGTCCGTCGACAGGATACCGGTCCCGCCCCTGCGAATCGACTGCATCGTCAGGGGCCCATTATCGACGGAAGAGGTCCTCTCGGACCCCTCCGTCATGAGGGGGGTGAACCGGGAAGGAGAGCGGGCTCTCAAGGAGCTTCTGAGGAGGCCGACCCTGGAGAGGTTCGTCTCCCTATCCTGGGAGTTCGCTCGGCGGTCGGGGCTCGCGAAGGACTGGATGGAGGATGCGGTGGAGGCGGTGGAGTCGTCGGGAGGGGTGGCGAGCATGGTGATGCTCGGGGACGCCGTCTTCGCCGTCGGTGGAGGCGGAGCCCTGGCCGAGTTTGGAGATGTCATAACTTCTAAGGTCAGCTTGGGGGGTGCCGGCCTTGAGTGACGTTCCGCCATCCCACCCCCGGTACGCTTCCCTCGTCACCCGGGAGAAGATCATCGAGGGGGTGGAGAGGGGGATCACGGGCCAAAACGGCCTCATAGCCCAGGGGAGGGGCGAGGCCTTCGATTACCTCATCGGGGAGAGGACGACGGCTGCCGCAGTGGAGGCGGAGAGGGCTGCGGCGGCGATGCTCCTCCTCGCAAAGCGGCCTGTCCTCAGCGTCAACGGGAACGCCGCCGCCCTCGTCCCCGAAGAGATGGTCTTGCTGGCGAAGAAGATAGGCGCCCCCCTGGAGGTGAACATATTCTACCGGACCGAGGAGCGGGTGAGGAGGATCGCCGACCACCTTCGCAGCTTCGGTGCCGAGGAGGTATTCGGGGAGGAACCCGACGCCACCATCCCCGGCCTCGACCACGCTCGGGCGAAGGCGACGAGGGGCGGCATATTCGACGCCGACGTCGTCTTCGTCCCCCTGGAGGACGGGGACCGGTGCGAGGCGCTGGTGAGGATGGGAAAGAGGGTGATCACCGTCGACCTAAACCCCCTCTCCCGGACCGCCAGGACCTCGACGGTGACGATCGTCGACAACGTCGTCCGGGCTCTCCCAAACCTCATATCCATGGTGGAGGAGATGGCGTGTCGGGACAGGACGGATCTGGCGGGGATCCTGGAGGCTTACGACAACACGGCCGTTCTGCGCCGGTCGGTAGAGGAGGTCATCACCCACCTGGCCCGCTCTTTTTCTCCCCTCGATGAGCTGTCCCCACCATAATATTTTATATTTGATTTACATAATATGCCCTCATGCCCCGGCGGGTCATCTCTCACCAGGATCTCATCGAATCGGTTCATGCAGCCACCGGTGCTCCCTTCGAGTCGATTCATCCCACAGATCGCTCTTATCTGGCGTTATCCCTCGGGGAGGTCTGGGAGGTCGTCCAGTCCTTCGGCCCCGGGACGATGAACGGGGGGAAGGACGACCCGGATCATCAGGCCCGGAGGCTCTGGTACGCCTTCAAGGAGGCCGACTCCCGGTCTGCCTGCGGGATGGTGAGGCTTAGCCGCCCCCTCGCCAGGGACCTGGTGGGGGTTTTGACCGTCGACGACCTCCTGGCGGAGGGGGGCGGGGGCTCTGGGAGCTCTGGGAGGCTCGACGACTGCGTCATAACCGACGACCTGGCGGAGTACGCCGAGGAGGTGGGGGTGAGGTTCGGTGTCGATCTGAAGAACGGCGGGGTCGAGTCCCGCGACCTGGGGGGCGGGATCGAGATGACCCTCATAGACCCCCAGACAAAAGACGTCTTCAAGAGGGGTGACGGGGGGACCTTCGGCACCGACGATTGGCGGGTCTCGGAGATAAAGGCGGTGGCGGTCTGGTTCTGATGGAGCGGTCGGATGGAATTGAAAGCCGATCTAAAACAACGGACTTCTCTCATGTCGCCGATTCGTTCAGCGAAGTGGGATCGATGACAATTCGAATTCGCTTCTTTGAAGGTTTGATCCCTGAGCTCAGCTCACCTTAGCCCTGATCTCGGCGATGGCGGCTTTGATCTCGGCTATCTCCTGGCTGAGCAGCTCATACTTCTCCTCCAGCCTATCGCTTTTGAGGGTCGATATGATCTCATCTCTTCCGCGGCGGGCCTCGTCTCGGGTGGCTGAGACCTCCTCTCTGATGGCTCCGATCTCGGAGGTGTCGGCTTTGATCTCCTGGAGGATGGATATGGAAGCGTCCTGCTTGTCCAGCATCTGGTCCTGCTTGTCCAGCATCTGGTCCTGCTTGTCCAGCATCTGGTCCTGCTTGTCCAGCATCTGGTCCTGCTTGTCCAGCATCTGGTCCTGCTTGTCCAGCATCTGGTCCTGCTTGTCCAGCATCTGGTCCTGCTTGTCCAGCATCATCCTGCTGACGGTCAGGTTCTCCTTGCTGACGGTCAGGTTCTCCTCGCCGAGCACTATGCTCCGGTGGAGAAGCCCCACCGCCACATCGAACCTCTCTCCCAGCTCCTCCTGCCAGTCTCCTCTTATGATCATGAAGTAGGGAAACTCGCCCGTCGCCGAAGCCCAGCGGACCTCCAGCTCCCGGACCTGGATCGGACCGTCCTTTATTCTCAGAGCCTCCACAAACTCCTTGAGGGCTTCTTCCTCCCCTTCGCCCACGATCCTCACATCGTAGGGCTCCTGGTTCTGGACGGTGCCAGAGAGCGCGAGGTTCCTTCCTATCCTCTGGACCACGTCTCTGAACCCAACCCTCTGGACGTCTCCTCTGGCGAGGATCTCGACTCGTTTCATATTCCTTTTCCATTGGGGTTCTCCTTCCATGTCAGGATTTCGGTCGAAGATCGAGAAGATCGTGTCAGGTGCACAAAGAGGCTCGGCCTCCCCTGAGCTGCCAGGATGGTGGTGGCTTCTGAATATGGGACCTTCAGCCCGAGAGGCCTTCGGCGGGTCTTGGAGATGAAGCCGGTGGCGGTCTGGTTCTGATGGAGCGGTCCTGGCAGGAGAAACCCGGGATATGATGGATCCTTCTCGCCTACATCTCGCCATGGGCCCGGCCGTATCCACCTGTGGCCTCGAAAATTTTAAAAATTGCAGTTTTCAAGGCGCCCCTCTTTCGCCTCGTAAGATCCGGGTGGCTCTGGAAAGGGGTCCATCGGGAATTATCCCCAGGCCATGTCCTCGCGTCTACGTCATCTAAAAATCTGTATCCAGTAAAATCTGTAGTAATTCACCTGATCTTTCGATCCGCTTTTCTCCAGGAGGTTCGGATCAGGCTACTGACAAAGAGATTCGTTTCATCGTCGAAGAGCTCACCATGGCTTTTGAGATTTCTCTGGTAACTATTCAGCCTCCTTTTCAGAATACCCGAAATAAGCGTGAAAAATGGATGACGATATATTCGTAGTCAATATCTAGATTTAACCGAAAAATTTATGATATATAAAAGCTTATTTTTTGGTG